>JACCEC013291297.1_pt1 | contig 10253 bp, 10 predicted proteins | sample 7450121 | NCBI WGS metagenome assembly JACCEC01 (sample SAMN15323455, study PRJNA562643) | freshwater metagenome | isolation source: river surface water | place: USA:Blue River Watershed | collected 2017-08-18 | reverse complement strand
GATAAAAAATGCAAAAAAGAGGATTCGTTTTTATATAAAATGAATATGAATCAAATTGCTATAAAAACAGTTTTAGATAATGAATCACATATTTCTTTTTTGATGTTTTGTTTTGAAGTTGTATTTGATAATAAACCTGAAAAATTAAATAAACTTAGAAAACATATAATTGAGACTTTACAAGATTTTGATATATCTTATATTTCAAGAATTAAAAAGTTAAAAACGATGAGCGTTCAAAATTGGTTTACTTTATTCGAAGATTCAATGAGTATTCCTATTGGAGATTTTGTTAAATTTGAATTTAATTATGATAAAAGTAAGATTATTGAAAAAACAATATATGAATTTGATAATAATATAACAGAAGAAAATGTCGAAAATATTAGATTTTATACTATTCAAGATATTATGAATATGTATGAACAAAAAATATTTGAAAACAGAATTTTAGCTAAATACAATTAAATATTTATTTTTATAATTTTTTATTTTTATAATTTTTTATTTTTATTATTTTTTTTTATAAAATTTTTAATTAAAAATAATTATTTTTAATTTAATATTAAAGAAGATCTTGTATATAAAGAGGTTGTGTAAAACGTCTCATAAAGTTAGATAAAATTAAATATTTTTCATTTGCTTCATCTAGTCTTTTCATCTTTTTAAGATAATTAAATTCATCAACTAAATTATCTTTAAGACAATTTGAAAACATACTCATATCTTTTTTAATACCAAAAAGATGTTTTAATTTACCATTTTCATTTAACCAAATTGAAAGAATATGCCAATCATCTGTTATACATAATTGTATATCAGGATTTGATATCATATAACCAGCTCTACATAAATGAATAGGATTTTTAATAAAACAATTCATAATAATATCTTTATAGGGAAAGAATTCAAAAAAGAATTTTTTACAATATAAATAAAAAATATAACTTTGTTCTTGATTAAAATTACTCATTGTAAAATCATCTTGAAGTTCTGCAAATAATGAGGTCTTTTTTGATTTTTCAATATTATCTCTATATTGTTTCGATTTTGAAAATTCATTCATAATCATTCTATCAAAATCATCAATATATTCTTCTTCAATAAATTCTTCAGTACTATTATTTTTATTATGCGGTTCAATAGAAAATCCATTAATGTTTAATAGTATATCAAGATTTTTAAATCTCTGAATAACTTCCATCATTCTCATAAATACTTTTGGATATTCACCTTCTCTTTCTTTCATAAAATCACCTACTCCCCAAAATTCAAATACTCTTCTAATATCATCTTTATGATGATAATAAATTGCTATTTGATCAAAAGCAACATGAATTAATAATACTGGTTTTTCATCACTTGTATGTCCAAAAGCTATTTGATAAGTTTCTTGAACAAAAGGAGATTTTAAAGAATCTTTAAACCAATCGTACATTTGTTCAGATGTATGATAAAATACATTCCCTACTCTTTCTTTCCATAAATTAATAATTTTATCTTTCATATTAAAATCTTCTAAAAATTCATAATTTTGTTCAGGTAAAAGTACAACTGCATTTTCAATTACTTCTGTATCAACATAATTTAAACTTTCAAAAACTTTTTGAATTATACGCCGATAAATAATTTCAGGTTGTTTTTTAAGAATCTTTCTTTGAAGTTCTTCTTTATGTGTACGTGGAGATATACTCATTTTTTGTTATTTTTATAATTATAAATAAAATATATTAATGATAGTATTATTTTTCATTTTTTTTCACTATTTTACGTTTTATTATTTTTATTATACGTAGACACTAAGAGAATAAGCATCGCTTATTCTCTTAGTATCTGTAGGAGGCAACCTAAAGAATTTTTAATATTAACTAAATGAATTTTAAATTAAAAAAAAATGAATATTTATTATATATTAGATAATAAAATTAAATAAAATAAATATAATGAATGATAATATTATGAATGGAAATGTGACTTATATAATTAATAAAGAAAAGTCAAATTTATTAAAAAATTTACTTAATACATCTTTATTAACAAAAAAAGAAAAAGATAATAATAATAACAATAATAATGATAATATAATACACAAAAAATTAACTTATGAATTTTCAAAAAAAATTGAATCACTAAATGATAATTATTTAATAAATAACAATATAGTAAAAAAAGACATTAAAAATAAATATACTAAAGAAAATAAAAAAATAAAACAACCTATCGAATCTGCAAAAATAGATTCTGTAAATATAAAATATGAACATGATAATATTAAATCAAAAAATTTTTTTGCTCAATCTATTTTTATGTGTTCTCCTGAACCATCTAGTGTACCTTTACCCGAATTTTTAGACTCAGATTCTGATTCAGATTATTAATTTTTTATTTTATTTTTTATAATATTATTTATATATAGTATATATATAAATTATGAATTGTCCTATACCATCTTTAGCCAAATATAAATTTGTTTTAGGTATACCAAATAAAGGTTTTCATCAAAAAAGAATTGGTCCATATGCATTAAATGATATGTTAGGTACAATTTTTATTGCTATTATTTTAACATTTGTATTTAAACCATTAAAATATATAAATAAACAAAATATTTTATATAATAATTATATTTATAATTTAATTATCAATTTTTTAATATTATTTATAATTGGAGAGATATTACATTATCTTTTTTGTGTAGATACAGCATTTATCAAACAAATAAAAAATATTTTTAAATAGTTTAATTTTTATTATTTTTTATTTAATAATTTTTAGATATTATGCTAAAAAGAAAAAAGATTAATTTTAAAAAGAAAAAAAAACTTCATCATTTTATTAAAATTTATTTAAAAAAACATAATTTAAAAAAAAATGATCTACTTAAAATGATCGATTCCATTTTGGGTTGCCGCTTTGTAGAATTTAATCAATTTAAAGAAAATAAAAATATAAATGAAAATAAAATAAATATTATATCCGAAAATGATAATATAAATAATATAAATAATAATAATGTTGAAAATGTGCTTAGTAGACTTGAAAATGAAAATATAAAAATAATAACAGATGAAGAATTATGTAAAATTGATTTTAAATATTCTACATTAATTTATCCTCATATTCATACTTTATATAGAAGACCATGTAGTTGTTATATTCATTGTTTTAAATCTTGTTTTGAAAAAAATAATGAATGTATAAATTTTTGGACACATTTTTTAGGAGGATTTGTTTATTTAATTTTTTTGTATATATGGATTAAAAAATCTTCAAATAAATCTTTGACTGAATTAATTGTTGTATCAATCTATTTAATATCAGCTATTTTAACATATTTTATATCTTCTATATTTCATATGTTTATTAGTCATTCATCACAAATTGCACATAATTACCAATGTTTAGATTGGAGTTGTTTAACTTCGATCATGTTTTCATCATTATTATTATCTAGTTATTATGAATTTTACCAAAAAAAATATTATAAATGGTTTATTTTTATATTTATCATAAATATTGCTCTTTTTATTTATACTATTTATTCAATTAATAATTCTTTACAAGAAAATCAACATACAAAAGAACATTTAAAATATGAAGAATCAAAATTATCTTATTTTTTTAGAGCATTTGTTTGCATTATTTATGGTTTAGGTTCTTTAATACCTATTACAATAAATACTTTTTTTAATAAAATAAGTTTAAAAGGTCAATATACAAAATTATTTACAATATTTTTAGGATATTTTTTTTATTCCGCTGTATTTTTTAACATATTATCAATACCTGAAAAATGGTTTGTTGGTAAATTTGATTTTATAGGTTTTAGTCATCAAATTTTTCATATTGGAGCTTTACTTGGTACTTATTTTATAAAATTAAGTTATGTTAACATATTTTCATAATTAATATAAAACTATTTTTTTTGATAAATTATATTTAATAAATATAATGATTTTTAGTGTTATTATATGTTTTTTTATTAATTTTATTTATAAGTTTGATATCTAATTGATAGACGTAAATATTTATATAAAAAATGAATATTTTTATTATTTATTCATTTTTTCTTTTAAATATAACAAGATAATTAAACGTAAATGGAAAAAAAAATGTTTTTTAATTCTGTCGAAGAAGCTAAAAATTATTTTCGACAAATAACTATTGATTTAAATCAATTAAATATTGATGAAAAAGTTATTCAAAAACTAAAAAAAATATCTGAAAAAACATTCTTTGAAGATGAATGTTCTTTTTTACATTTTTTATCGGTTATTATGGGAAATAAACCTTTACAAGAAAATTTATTTATAGAAATTCTTCAAAAAATAATTGAATATGATAAACAAATTTATATTAATTATTTAGATTATGTTAAATTAGTATGTATTTTACCATGTTTAAAAACAAAAAAATTATATCATATGGATTTTTTGGTATATTCATTAAATGAAAAATATATTAAATTATCAAAAAAAATTATTGAATGGGATATATATGATCCTAATTGTATTGTTAAAGAAATTGAAATACCTCAAGAATATTTTAAAAATGATATTCAATATAAAAATACTTTTAAAAATATTATTAATAATAATGATCTTGATGATGATGATTTTGATAAAATTAGTGAAATTTTTATTGGTGAATCACCTTTAATTGCATCTTCGGTTTTAGGAGATATTAGTATAGTTGAAAAATTATTAAATAAAGGTGCTAATCCTGGTTTAACTGATTCTAATGAAAGAACAGCTTTAATGTATGCTTGTTCAAGTGGTAATTTTCAAATAGCAACAAAATTATTAGAAACAAACATGTCTTTACCTGATAAAATTGATAATGAAAAAAGATCAGCATTTTATTTTTCAATATATAATCATAATGAAAATTTTTGTTTAAAATTAATGAAAGAATATAATATTATACCAAATGTATATCCTGATTTTTCAACTGCTTTATTAGATGCATCACGAAAAAAATTTAATGAAATAGCATTTGAATTATTAAATAATCAAGAATTTAAAAATAATGATTATATTAATAAACCAGATGATAATGATCATACAGCTTTTGATTTTGCAATTATGAAAAATAATAAAGATTTATGTTTAAAAATTATTGAATCTGGTTTTTTATTATCAGATCATCAATTAACAAAAGATCAATCAACTTCATTAATTCTTGCAATGAAAAAAAATTGGGAAGATATATGCATAAATCTTATTCAAAACAGAATAAAAAATGGATTATATTGTTCATTTGAAGAAAGATCAAGATATTGTCAATGTGAAGATTGTCAAAAAACTATTTTAGTATCTAAAGATTCTGAAGGAAAAAATGTTGAATTTATTGATCTTACTTTAAATTTAGAATTTAAATATGCTTGTAAATTTAAAATGTTTAATTTAGCTAATACAATTCTAAATATTGAAAATAGACGTAATATGTGTGATCCTCATAAAGATACTGATTTTGCAATCGAATATTGTATTCAAAATAATTGGGATGAATTAGTTAAAAAATTATTAGTTGATCCAACTCATTTTGATGTTGTAACTAAAATAAATACTAATAAAAAAACACTTTTGGAAGTTTTATTTGAAAATAATAAAGTTCAGTTATTTGATATTATAGTTTTTATTATTGGTCAAAAATTTGATTTTTATTTAAAAAAAAAATATGAACAACTTCATGAAAAAGAAAAATTAACTCATGATACATTAAATTCTAGAGATTTTAAAGATCTTTTGGATAAATTAAAAAAAATTTGTTCTAAAAATAAATCTAAACAAAATCTATTTTTTGAAAAAATTAATATTTGTATTAATATTATTAAAAATTATGAAGAATATAAATTTAATGAAATTATTAATTCTATAAATGCAGATGATATTAATAAAAAATCTAAAAAATCCAAAAAAAATAATAACAAAAATAAAAAGAATCAATCTATTCAATTTAAAAAGAATAATGAAGAAGTCAAAATTGATGATTTAAACATTATTGAAAATGAACTTAAAGAAGTTGAAGTTGATGAATTAAACATTATCGAAAATGAACTTAATAAAGAAGTTCAAATTGATGATTTAAATCTTATTGAAAATGAACTTAAAGAAGTCAAAATTGATGATTTAAACATTATTGAAAATGAACTTAAAGAAGTTAAGGTTGATGAGTTAAACATTATCGAAAATGAACTTAAAGAAGAAGTTCAAATTGATGAATTAAAAAATAATGTTATTGAAAATGAACTTAAAGAAGAAGTTCAAATTGATGAATTAAAAAATAATGTTATTGAAAATGAACTTAAAGAAAATTATGAAGAAGTTATACCTTATTCGAATGATAAAGCTATAATAAGTTTAGAATATTATATAAAAAAGAGATGTGATTCAATATGTGAACATATTCAATTTTTAGAAAAAATTAAATATAATGATGAAAAAAATATTAATATAAAATATGTTGAAAAAATTCAAAACTATTTATATAATACTCAAATGAACTTAAAAATGGTTTTTAATTTTTAATTATTTAAAAAAAAATTAATTAAAATAAAATTTATAAAATTAAAGAAGTATAACAATACTAAGAGTGTCCATATTTTTTCAATAAATTTTTGTATAATTCTTTTGCATCTACTTTCTTTTTTTTTTCTTCAACCTTTATATTTTTAGGAGAAGACAACCTACTTTTTTCAATAAAATTATCAATAAAATCATTATTTTTTTCTTCAATATTCATTGAATCATCATTTTCATCAATGCTTTTTCTTCTTTTAACAATAACTTCTAAGTTCTGCGCTGATGGACTTTCAGATAATATTTTATCTTCATTTAATCTTTTTTTAGAAGGACTTTGTGGTATTTCTTGATAAGTACTATAAAAATCAACAATACTAGTTTTAATACCTTTTTTGATTTGCATAACAATATCTATTTTTTCGGGATTATCAAATTTATTATTGTTCATCAAAACAAATGGTTTTTTAATGCTTAAAATCTTTTTATTACATATTATTTCATGTGCGAAATCATCTGGAAAACCTGCTATAGTTGAACCATAAATAAATGGTTCATAATTTATTCGTTTACCTACAGAATTTATATAAAAATTATTATGATATTCATAAGGACAAAAATCAATTATTTTGAATAACATAAAATTATATTCTTTACCGTTATATTTTGTATCAATCACCTCCATCTTTAAATCATAATTTACGAATTTAAAATATTTTTTTGAAGTTTTATGTATAATATCAAAAAACCTGCATTTTGCTATAAATTGAGTTCCTATTCTAAACTCACTTTGTTTTATATAAAACGATGGTTTAAAAAAATGCATATTTAGTGTTGCTAATTTGTTCATTTTCTTTTACTTTATTAATTATATAATAATATTATATATTTGACTATTTTTAAATCAAATTTTTTCTATAAAAAAATGATTTTTATTTTATTTATTTAATAAATAATAAATTATTATTAATAACATATAAAAATATGGACACGTTAAACAATTTACCAGATGAACTTAAATATGAACTTATTAAATATTCATCTACATATCAAGATAAAAAACTTTTAGATGATATTTATGAATTTAATCAATCTTATCAATTAATTATTCAGTTATATGAACAATATGTAAACGAACTTGGTTATCAAGATGATATTAAAGACCGTGAATTATATGCTTGGTTATCTAATAATATTTGTGTTTTAATTCAAGATAAAACAGGACTACATGGATTCATAAATGGTTTAAATCAAGAATTTATTGAACTAATGAAAACACGTTCTTATATTTTTAGGATTTTTGAAAATAAAATAAAAGAATTTTTTTTAGTAAATCCAAATAATAATAATACGATTGAATATGCAAAAAAAGAATGTAAATATTTATGGTCGTTATTAACAATCGAAGAACGTAAAAAAATGATTGAAGAGATTCAACAAAATATTTAAAATTTAATAAAAAATTGAATAATTAGATATAATAAATATTTTTTATAAATAAACCAAAAAAAAATTAATCTGTGTTTGGTTAAAAATGATAAATTCATTTTCTCATGAAAACCAGTTATCATTTAGAGAGACATTTCAAATTGATTGGGTATTGAAAAAAAAGATATCTACCTTAATGCAAAATAAATATTTTTCAAAAACAAATATATTATCAAAATCAAATCTATTTTTTTTAGATGAATTCGCTAAAATACATAATTTAATGGATTTTAATCAAGATATGGTGAAAATGATATTTGATTTTTTGTATCCAAATATATTGGAAATAACAAATTTTGGTCATGATTATTATCATACATTAGAAGATGATGAATCATCAACTTCATTAATGTTATCTTCATTAAATAACAATTTAACTCCACCTCAAAAAAAAGTATGTTTAAAAATTCCTGAACATATTAATGTTTTAATATTTAATCCATATAATGATCCTTATTTTTCTGATAATTTTATACCAAATCACATATTAGATTTAAAATTTAATGCACATAGAAAAAATAATTTTACTAATTTTTTACCAGTAAATTTAATTAGATTGGATATTAGTATTGAAATTAGTTTACCATCTAATTTTTTTGAAAATACACCACATTTAGTAGAGTTAACAATTAGAGGTATATATACATGTTGTAGTAGAGGTTTAAAACTTCCTGAAAATTTAAAAATATTAAAAATGCAAAATGGGGGATTTATTAGTGATTTTATTATACCAGATGGATTAGAAGAATTATATTTATTATATCCGTTTAAACAAAATTTAGATTATGTTGATTTTCCAGCAAATCTTAAAATATTATATATAGATTGTGATTCAAATTTTGACTATAAAAAGTTTGTAAGATATACTAATCTTGAATTGTTAGTGATTCAAGGTAAACAATCTAATGTATATTATGAAAAATTGATAGAATACTTTCAAATACATTTACCTTTGTTAAATATTGAAGTTATATTTAGAGATACATCATTTTTTAAATATTATTTTAACAAAAATAATATATCTTTGTTTTATGAATTAAATAAAAAATATCCTAAAGGTATAGAATTCGGTAAAAGTTTTTAATTTAATATAAAAAATAATTTATTTATAAAATATTTTAAGTTTAATTTTTTATAAATTAATATTATTTTATTTAATATTATTAAATATAAAAATGAATATGCAAAGTTTAACATATATATTTGATAATACAGATGAAAAATATATTATAAAAATTGTAAAAGAAAGAATATCAATATCTATTTATATTCAAAATATAGAAAATTTAAAAATTTATAAAAATATCATAACTTGGAATGATATCCAAAATAAAAAAATTGATAATTTAGATAAATATTTTGTTTTTTTGAAAAAAGTATTTTCAAAAGATAATGGTTTTTTATATAAAATAACAGAAATGAATATAGTAACATCATTTTCTAGTAGAAAAGTATTATATTTATATTTAGAATATATATGTGATTTTATTGATTTTAGTGATTCTTATCAATTAGATGAATTAGTTTAAAAAAAATACTAAAAATTAATCAAAAAGACTATTTAATTCTATAAATAATTCAATCTGATTTTTAAGAAAAATATTATTTATGAATTCTTTATTTAACTTTAACTTTTCATATTCTTCATATAATATTTTTTGTCTAATAGTTGAATTATATTTAAATATTAATTTTCCATTTTGAATATTAATTATTTTTTTTATAACTTCCACAAAACCTTTTAATATTTTTTCTTCTTCAAAATAAAAAATATTATGAATATATGATAATTTACCTACATTCATCATTTCTTCTGTCCATATAGTTTTGCCAGGTTTATTTTTTTCCAAAAATATTTTTAATATATTTATAAATACTAATTTTGTTAAAAATTTACATAATTCAGGATCTATTTTATTTTTATCAACCATAATACCATCTTTTTCTAATTCATATTTTATTAATCCTATATTATCAACATAAAATATTCTTTCATCATAATTGTTGTTTTTATATTTTATCATTGTTTTGGTATTATATGAAATAATATCTTTACAAGTATGATAATATACTCTTAATTTACAATCAAAATATCCTTCTATTTTTGATTCATTATAATATAAATTCCAAAATGAATCATATTTTTTGTATTTTGGAAAAGTATTTTTTTTTAGTGTATTTTCGACTAAGTTAAATAATGTTCCTACTAATTTATCTTTTCTTTTAAACATTTTTATTTATTTT
>JACCEC012087094.1_pt1 | contig 10253 bp, 12 predicted proteins | sample 7450121 | NCBI WGS metagenome assembly JACCEC01 (sample SAMN15323455, study PRJNA562643) | freshwater metagenome | isolation source: river surface water | place: USA:Blue River Watershed | collected 2017-08-18 | reverse complement strand
GCCGTTCCATCCAAGTCTCACCAGGGGCCTGCCGTGGCAGCCACTTCCATCGCCATTCGAATCGCAGAGCAGCGCGTTCATCAGCAAATCCACCAATCAGGTACACCCGCCGCCAGGCCCGCCCTTTTGTTGCCCGTGCACCGCCCACAAGCTCTCCATTGTGCTGGCGCAGCCGACGGTCGGGGTCCACAGTTGCCCCGACATATGTTCGCCCCCCACCGACTGCCTCTAACATGTAACAATGCCAACCCATGTACCCTGCTAAATGTGACACCGGTTTAGCCAGCTGACATCAACCCAATACGATGCTTCGTACTCCAGCAAAACAGACACCCGCTGCCCGCACAGAGGCTGGTGCCAATGCCCTTCTCTTGAACAAGAAGGTATTCACTATTCCGGCCATGAATGTTCGCGATGCCATTATTGACATCGTACGCAAGCAGATGCCCGGGACGACATTTGCCGGCCCTTTCATTGCACATTTAAATAAGATGGGCCGCAAAGCCCTCGACAAGTATGATGACCTCGAGATTGCATTGGAGGAGCACCACGTTGTACTGCGATTCCAGTGTAAGGGTCGTGCAGATGCCGAGGCAATGCGCTATACGATTGACCGCCTGGCTTCGGAGCCGAACGAGGCATTCCAGGACAAGTCGTGGACCAACAAACTCAAGTTCTGGTAGATGAGCAGCCCATGCAACCGATACATTGACCCTGGTGGTGCCGCAAGCCTGCGGTGGCCCGTTGGCTCATTCCCTGCATCTGACTTCCCACGTATGGACACAAAACAACTGGCTGCGAATACGCGTGCCTGGAACTTTTTTGAGCAGGTGGAGGCCTATGATGCCAATGTGCGCCTCAGAGTGACCGCTCCCGTTTCAGCCGGCCATACCACAGATACATCCATCTGGTATCCAATAAATACACAGGCGCGTCTCCTTTTGTATAAACAGGGGCAGAGTTTGCATCGATATCTATGCCCGACATATAGTTGGAAATCACAGCGCGACCTAGGCATTTCGACAAGTCCGCCTACATCTGTATATCCCCTGGCAGCTGCCTGTACACCACCGACAGGGTCAATAGAAGGTGCTGGGCCATGTGTTGATTGAGAACGCTTTTCACAGTGCACGGCACTCTAAAAAATGTCTCAGCTGCCGGATTTGAACCAGCGACCTAAGGAGAACTACCATTCAGCATTTGACGTGCTACAATCCTCCGCTCTGCCCCTGAGCTAAGCTGAGTGTGACTCTTCCGAGTCTCTTAGCATTACAGTAATGCTAAGAAGTTCAGATATATTTTGCCCTTCCGCGGAATTGAACCGCGGACCTTCTGTTACCGCGAACAAGAAAACGCTTTACTAAACGAATGCTCTAACCCCTGAGCTAGTGGGGCGACCTACAACAACCGCTATTGCCCCACCACGGAATCGAACCGTGGACCTTTCGTTGACCGGCGCTTTGTTTACAAGACAGACGCTCTACCACTGAGCTAGAAAGGCGCTGCATCTCTTGCGAGAGCACTGTTTCAACACGGTATCGAACCGCAGACCTTCTCCGTGTAAAGGAGACGCGCTACCACTGCGCCATTGAAACACAAATCCACCCCACCAAGTATGTCCCGACACGGGATTGAACCGTGGACTTCCGCCGTGTCAAGGCGGCGCGCTACCACTGCGCCATCGGAACATGTCACCACAGCTACTTTCATTACGGAAAAAGCAGCAAACCCCGTCATGGTCCCACCAAGATTCGAACTTGGGTTGCAGGGGTCAGAGTCCTGCGTGATAACCAACTACACTATGAGACCACATTTTTACTTCTCTTGGTTTCGATCCAAGGGCCTCCAGGTTATGAGCCTGGCGCTCTGCCGCTGAGCTAAGAAGTAACCCTTCTTAGCATACCTGCCGGTGATCTAAGAAGTAACCAGAGGCGATTACGGATGCCTCCAATGAGTACCGGGAAAGAAACCCGCGCCAAATAACCGCAGCCCCAGGCAGATGAATACAGCGGCTATCCTAGTGGCACTGGTCGGCATTACTATCATACTAGCAGTCGTGTATCGTTGGTCTTTCCCTCCCCCCGAAGCACTCACACCTGCAGAGGCTCGCTCCGCCATCAAACACAAAGACGTCGCCGTCATCGTCGATGTTCGCAATGAACAGGAATGGTACCAGGGCCACGCACACGGTGCCCTGCACATCCCCCTCGCCGAACTCCCCCGCCGACTCCCCCATGAGGTCCCCGCCCGTGACACCCCTATCCTCTTTTATTGCCGCACGGGCCGCCGTGCCCACCATGCCGCATCAGTAGCCCAAGAGCTCGGCTACAGTACTGTCTATTATCTCCGTGACGGCAGCTACGAAGACCTGGCTATCAAGACCCGCTTCGCAAAATACTGAGACCAAAACAGAAGCAGCAATGGCCAAGCGCACCCCTATCCCCACAACCTATACATTCCTGTTAGCCGCAGCCATTGGTCTCGTCGCCGGTGCAGCCCTGTCGTTCCTGTTTGGCCGACCCACCGCGCCTAGCAGGAACCCATTGGACTTCAGTATCGCCGGATTCCCCACCGGTCTCATTCTCACCAACATCGTTATCATCGCCATTGTCGGCGCCATTGTATTCTTCGGTTATGTCAGTTTCGTGGTGCGCGATACAGAGTTCCCACGTGAACATCCGTGGCTGTTCCTTACCGAAACATTGTTCGTGTCGTTCGTACCGGCATCAATCATCTATGTTATTACGGACTTCCGCGACAATGGGCATTTCGACCTCGACAAACTCAATCTGGAGTTCCTGCTCATGGCAGCCAAGTTCGGCATCTTCCATCTACTGTTCCAGTTCAGCGGGTTCTACTCCTATTTCTTTCAGCCCTAAGTGCGCGGCATAATACGCCCCACCTCACGCCACCACCCAACGGTAGGAGAGGCCCATTGCTGCATTTGCTGTTCATCCACAAACTCCAATTCGAATGGCATAGACAGCTTTGGTCGAAGGATATCAAACGGGTTTACGCCATCTCCTGCATACAACCAGAATCCCCAACTGCCTTGAAAGCTGGGGATAGTGGTCTGATAGAACCCACCCTCGTGTAGGCCACGGAACTCTTTTGCAATCCGTTGTGCACCTTCTCCGAGGCCACCATATGGGCGCACGGGACCAACATGCGTAACAACGACTGCACCTGGACTTCTGTGGAGGCGCACATTTTGCCAGAACACACTGGAATACAGATAGCCGGTGTCGCCATCTGGATCCGGCAAATCCAGGATGATGACATCATACTCCCCATAGAGGTACGCCCATGCCTTCTCAATATCTTCGGGCCAGTAATGCACCCGCGCGTCCGTATACACATCCGGTGCCCATCCGAGATGTTCACGACAGAGCGTCACCAATTCTCCGTCAATGTCGACCCAATCGACCCGTGTAGGATTCCATCGCAGTACCTCCCGTACAGTGGCGCCTTCGCCACCGCCAATGACGAGCACCTGCAGCCTGTCCTTCTTCCGCATTGATGCAACCGCCATCGCGGGATGAACAAGTGTCTCGTGATAGATTCGCTCATCGGCCGCAGCGGATTGTAGCTCTCCATCGAGAAAGAGCATGCGGCCGTACACCGGCGAATCCGCAATCATCACCTGACAGGTAGCTGTCTCTCCGGACCAGACGGGTGTAACATGATAGCTCGTACACGCATCGGATTCACTGACTTCTGTAAATGTCTGCATCGTATGAAGGGCTGTACACCAGTACGGTAAGCCAATCAAATTTGTGAACATGTCATAGATATGACATCTGTCGCTGTTACAATAATACCAGGAAGCAAAACGTTTGATTACACTGCAGCTGTTACTAGCATATCATTCGAACTGAACCCATCAACCCCTGACCTTTTACCATACCTTAACACCAATGTAACCGCAAGTATGTTTCAATTTGACTCCGCTGATACAGGACCTCGTACAGCATCACTAACAGTTGGCAGCGAATACCCCTCTGCACCTACTGGTTATGCATTCACATGGACTATAGCTGGCTCATCGATAACGAAAGCCACTATACCTGTAGTCGTTGCCGCTACAAAAATGTATGATGGCAACATATTTGTAAGTCCAAGTAGCTTCTCTGCTATACCATCAGCTACAGGCGAACTACTCAACTATTATACCCAGAATATAGAAGGTAATTACACCGCCGCGAATTTTTCATATGATACAAAGAATGTTGGTAGTGGTAAATCTCTCACACCTAACTTCACAATTACAGATCCAAATGTAAATACCACTAATACATATAACGCTAGTATTACACATGCCTATTTAACTGTTACAATAGATAATATAACAAAAACATATGACGGTACTCCAACAACATCCTCAAATAACGTATCCTATAGTGGACTTGTAGGCGGAGATACTACTTCAGCGTTTACTACGACAATTGATAATTTGCGATTTGCGAGTAAAAACGTTGGTATTGCATCATTAGTATATGATAGCTTTACAACAACAGGGGCCACTAATTATAGTATAACATACCAAACAGGTATCGGAACAATTGACAAAAAAACGCTAACGACTTCAGGAGTATCTGCAAACGATAAAATATACGATGGGACCACCTTAGCAGGCACTTCAGGAACACTTACCCTTACTGGTGTTATCAGTGCAGATAGTTCGAACGTTAGTGCGACAGCAACTGCCAGCTTTGCAGATAAAAACGTGGGTACTGGAAAGACGGTTACCATTACCTACTCTCTCAGTGGTACAGAAGCAGGCAACTATGAGGTACCGCCAACATCGACAACGGCCAATATTACCAAAAAGTCGCTAACAGCTTCAGGGGTTACTGCAACCAACAAGACATACGATGGGACCACCTTAGCAGGCACTTCAGGGGCACCTATCCTTAATGGTGTTATCATTGCAGATAGTTCGAATGTTAGTGCGACAGCAATTGCCAGCTTTTCAGATAAAAACGTGGGTACTGGAAAGACTGTTACTGTTACCTACTCTCTCAGTGGTGCAGAAGCAGGCAACTATGAGGTACCGCCAACATCATCCGCTGCCGAAATTTCAAAAGCACCACTATCTGTAGATTTTAGTGTACAACCAAAAGAGTATGATGGCCTCACTACAGCATCGGTAACTCAGTCAATCTCTGGCTTTAAGAACGGTGAAACCGGCACAGTATCGATAGCGAGTGCCAACTTTAATAACTCCTCTGTCGGCACTGGAAAGGCAGTAACGGTAGTTGCATCGGCAACCGCGCCAGTGTTTGATAACTACACAGTATCGTATAATCCACCAAGCGGCAACATAACAAGCAAGACACTATCAGTAACGGGTGTTACAGCGAATAACAAAGAATTTGACGGGGCAACGGCTGCAACGACCACGGGTACTCCTGTATTGACGGGCGTTGTGGCACCAGAAAGTGTCACAGCAAGTGTATCTACGGCAACATTTGCAAGTGCAGCAGTAGGTACAAATAAACCGGTCACCGTAGCATTTACTCTAAGTGGTACTACAAAGGATAACTACACACTTCCTAATAGTATATTGTATGCAGACATAACATCCACTGCTCCTCTTCCACCCCCATTGAATCAGGGGACAGTCAGTGCAAATTCAAATAGTTCTGGTTCTTTTGAAACAACGAGGATAGGTGCAAGTATTGCAGCATCGAACCCAACATTATTTACAAAGGGTACAGGTGCAGTTAAAACAAGAAATTTCACATCTGGACAGTTGATGACGTATATCAAGCGTGCTCGCTAAACAACCGCATTGACAACCGTTGATGTAGTCCAAACACCGAACCATCCTCCAATCCCATATTCACGGTAAATCATCCAGGCCCCTGCGAGTGAACCAGCAATAAACACACCAACAAACGAAAACATATCCAGGATGAGAGAGCCATCACGCCTGTCACCCTGTATTATAGCCTCCATACGCGGTTTCCATTCGGGTTCGAGGAATCGGGTGACCATGGCAACCACAATGGATACAGTTGTTGTCAGCGTTATTAGGCCGGCATACGATAGTCGTGCGATGTAGACACCATAGTACACCGCCGCCAGATGTGCCCCGGCTAACAAAAGAGCTACTTCCATCAGTTTCAGTGCCATTCTATGTATTTTCTACATTTTAATAGTATTGGAGAGTTCTTGGTACCTGTGACACACGGGCTCGGCGGGTCTACGCAGTAGACCCTTCCTGCCGGTAATGCCTACGGCATACCGGCTCGTACATCTCTGCCCCACCCACAGCCACCTGTCCATCCACATCACGAGCACGCAGACACCGCGTGAAGATAGCCGGTGTACCATCGCCACAGTGCCGACACAACGCCGTCTTCTTCTCAATTGTATCCGCATGTGCCATGAGTGCCAACACGTCACCGAACGGCCGCTGTTCTGCATCTGAATCGAGGCCCACCACCACCACGTGTTTGTCGTGCACATCCACTGCCGCTCGCACAAATGAAATCAGGCACCCCACAAAGAACTGCGCTTCATCGACAACGATAGCTGTTGCCTCTGCAAACTCCGGCCATGACAGTGCAACCATCAAGCCATCCACCGGCACCGCCCGCGCCGGAACTGCAGAACGGTCGTGATTCACAATCGCCGTCACGGAATCCTGATAGCGATTGTCAATATCTGCCGTTAACACGAGCACCTTCTTGCCAAGGCACCCATACCGACGCACCACACTCTGAATTTCGCTGGTCTTTCCAGCAAACATTGGACCTACAACTACGCGGAGACTCATCGTACAGTGGTACCCATCATTGATGATGACCAGTCAAGTTTTATTAGGCAAATACTCTCCTCTGTCCATATAAAATATTATAATGTGGTGTACCTGACTTCACCTGTTCACCCCTGTATTCAGGATACCCCTTCAATATAGCTCTATCACCAAGATATAACATATTTGTATTATCTTCAAGGCGCGGGCCAAGATGCATTTTCAAAGGTTCATCTATAGGTACTGCCTCACGTAGCAAATGTGGGCCCGTAATAGCCAGATCAGAAAATCTATAATCTTTCGCATGTATGTTGCGACATGATTTCATTATTGCTTCCAATAGGAAAGGGTTTCTAGCTTTTGTTACCATAAAGCCGTTAAAAATACCTTCACAACCAAAGCACGGGATATCGCGCACCCAGATATTAGTGCCCGTTATAAATTCTTCGTAATTAAAGTTATTAACGGGGAAGAATTTCACGTCGAAGTATATGCCTCCAAATACATATAATGCGCAGTATCTCCATAAATCAGATTTAAATGCACCTGGTATTACGCTGTCAAACGCAGAAACAACTACATCTGTAAAATAGTCAGAAATGAGGCGTCGGCAGTCATTGTCAGAATACACATTTAATGTGAACTGTGGGTGCGATTGCATTAAGTCGGACATATGAGCAGTCATGACGGGCGGTAGAGTGTTTGTATTCCAACTACACCAGAATAGTCGTGGAACAATACTAGTATCCACGTCAGATAGCGCACCCTTAATTATATCTGTGTAGGTGTATGTATGTACAACAGGGTTCCTAAGCTGTGCGTTTTTCTCATCTAGAATAGTACGGAGTTTATCTACCACCTGCTGTGTGATTTCATGATTATACGTTACTGGTAGAGAAACTGGACAATGTCTGCTCTTAAAGTTTTCCATATCAAATATACTACGTTCCTGCCACATAGTCGACCAGTATTTGGTCCCAGCCTTTTCATATGTCTCCTTCTGATAATCTCTATACCCGTTATATTGGCGAAGTAGCACAGTGCCAGTCTGTCTGTCTAAGATTTCCACACCGTTATTCCTATATATATACGGAAGGGTACTTCTCTGCTGATGCGAAAAGAGACGACCGAACATATGCGGCCCCGTAGTGCACACATGGCAGTCCCCATATAACTTGTTACGTACATTGGAAACAACATTATCAATTGCATCCTTCAGGCGCGGGTGACGCGGTGGGCACATGAAACACCCCTGATATACAAACGGTCCAAATTCAAGTACGTACGTCTCATTTGGCAACCATGATTCAAAAGAAAACCCATCGACTGGTGCGTACTTTATGTCTAAGTACACACCTCCATGTATATACATCACGCAGTAGCGAAATAAGTCTGCCTTATATGTACCGGGTACAAGTGTATCATAAGCCCATGTCACATGTGAATCAAAATGCTTAATTATGAACCGGCGTGCAAACTCATCATTGTATAGGCGATGCTCCCAACCAGGATTGGCAGCCTTCAATGCATCGACAGCTGTTTGCATCCCATATGGAAGCTGTTTTGTAGTCCAAGTCTGATGTATGATGCGAGGTATTGGCCCCAAACCAGATACATCATACTCTTTATCAGCCGGTGCATCGGGGTGCCGCACAAATTTAATCTCTGTTGGCGTTAGTATATATACCTCGCCATTGTTCCCTGGAATCAATTTCATCTACTAGTTGGTTTATAATATCCTTTAAGCATATATCGAATGCGGCCACAATGTAGAATAGTGAACATAACCACTGGCTGCACAATCTTCGCGATAACCGTCATACTGCGCAAGCAAAGGTGTGTGATTATCGCGTGTTACAATGCGCTTCTTATCCCAGTACAATGAACACTCTTCACTTGATACAATGGAACCCATGAGACCGGGCCCTGTAACAGATAGCTGTTCAGCAAGTACACGGTTCTTTACATTTTTAACTACACCTTCAATCGCCGCTTTCATGATTGGACAACCAGGCTTCGCCAGCAAGAATGCATTGTAAACCCCATGTGATGCACCAGGAAATGTATGAGAATGGTCCAAGACATATGTTGGTGACGTCAGGTTCGCAAATGACCATCCATTTACCGGTATGAACTTGATATCAATGTAGTATCCACCATGCAGATACATCACACAATAGCGCCACAGGTCCGCTTTGAATGCACCGGGTACAAGTGTATCATATGCAACTACTACCTCATCACTAAAGTTCTCCACTAAGAATGAGCGCTGCCCCGCATCATCAATTAGATGGTGGGAAAAGCCAGGGTTCGCCTGCTTCAACAAGTTAACTGCAGCCTGCATACGGTCAGGCAGTTCGAGTGCCCCCCACGTCTGATAGATAATACGCGGCACGCTGTCGCAACTATCAGGTGTAACACCAGGGCGTAGAATCTCTATCTCAGGCTCAGTATGCACCTGAGATATAGCTTTTGGTTTCCACCAACCGCGCGAAGACATATAGATAATTAAGAAGGTTAGTTTAAATGGAGAGGGATGTTGTAGTTATGGAAGCTTACTTGAAAATTTTTCGGGCATTATACAGGTCTCCATAGTGTGGAGTCCCATGTTGTAATTGTTCAGTTCTATACTCTGGATATCCTTTTAGGACTGGTCTGCTCCCAAAATATAATATATTTGTATCATCGTTTAATCTCTCTCCAATATGCATATAAATAGGTTCGTTTACAGGTAATATATCTCGCAATAAATGTGGCCCAGATACAGCTAACACAGAATACCTATAGTCTTTCGCACTTACATTTTTGCACACCCTTTTTATTGCCTCAAGCATATAGACATTTCGTGGTTTCACACACATAAACCCGTTATGTACGCCGGTGACCCCACATAGGAATAGGTCGCGCACCCAATAATCCTTGTTGGATATGAGTTCCTCATAATTGAATGTATTATATGGATAGTATTTTATATCTGAGTATATACCACCGAATACATATAATACGCAGTATCTCCATAAATCTGACTTAAATGCACCTGGGATGAGGCTGTCAAACGCGGATGTAACCTTGTCTGTAAAATAATCACTTATCAGTTTTCTACAATCTTCATCTGAACAAATATTTATCGTAAATTTGGGATGCGTCACCTTCAGCATGTTGATATGATTGTTCATGATAGGTGGTAACGTATTAGAAACCCATGACATCCAAATAATGCGCGGTATTTGTGTTGTATCAACTTCTGGTAGGACTTCTTTTATAATAATATCATCGTCACTATATGACATCAATTCTGTTTGCTGCTTCGTTGTATCAACCATTTTATTTTCCAGTTTCTCCCTTCTATTACTTAGAAACTTCCACATTTCCTCTAAGATAGCCATTCAAAATCACCAAAGGTGATGGTCGCGGCAGCCTGCGCCTAAAAAGGTCAAGACATATCAGGTATGCCGAATCTTTCTCACAGTTCAGAGACAGAGTCCATTGT
>JACCEC011130364.1_pt1 | contig 10253 bp, 11 predicted proteins | sample 7450121 | NCBI WGS metagenome assembly JACCEC01 (sample SAMN15323455, study PRJNA562643) | freshwater metagenome | isolation source: river surface water | place: USA:Blue River Watershed | collected 2017-08-18 | reverse complement strand
CCTCGGCGCCCAGCAGCAGCGTGATGACGTTGATGTCTTCGTGGGCGCCGGCCCGCACGCCGACGGCGCCGGCCGGCACCGGCGGGTAGTGCAGCACGCGCAGCACGCTGTTGCCCAGTTGCACCTTGTCGGCGAAGAAATCGAGCGGCAGGCCCAGGAACGCCGAGATGGCACGCAGCAGGCGCGCGCCCACGGCGTCGAAGGCCTCGAACAGGCCGTAGGCATAGTCCCTGAAGCCTTCGATCTCCGCCACCCAGAGGTTGTCGGGCATGTATTGCCGGTAGGCGTGGCCTGCGGGCAGCTCGCGCCCGAGGTGCCAGAACTCCTTCAGGTCGCGCAGCGCCGCGCCCTTTGCCGCCTCGATGCCAAATGGCGTGTACCCACGAGCCCCGCCTTGGCCGGGCACGTGGTAGCGGCGCTTGGCCTCGTCGGGCATGGCGAAGAACTGCTGGAAGCGCTGCAGCGTGCCGTCGACCAGCGGCTGTGGCAGGCCGTGGTTGGCGATCACCGCGAAGCCGTAGCGGGCGTAGGAATCGCCCATGTCGCGCGCGAAGGCGTTGAAGTCGGTGTCGTAGCGCCGGAAATCCAGCGTGGGCAGGGCGGCGTGGGTCACGATTGTCATCCCGGCAAAGTCAGCGCATTGTCACAAAAAAGCGGCGCGCGGTCGCGCCCGGAACCCCAGCATGACCCAGACCGTCCTTGTTACCGGTGCCTCTTCGGGCCTGGGCGCCGAACTGGCCCGGCAATATGCCCAGCGCGGAGCGCAGCTGGTGTTGCTCGCACGGCGACGGGCGCGCCTCGATGCGCTGGCCGATGAACTGCGCGCCATGGGCGCTGGGGTTGTCGTGGTCGAGGGCGATGTCACGACCGAGGGTGTCGTGGCGCAGGCCATCGAGCTGGCCGCCGGACGAGGCTGGGGCATCGACGTGGTCTACGCCAACGCAGGCTTCGGGGTGGCCGGCGTGTTGCCGCGGCTGTCCCTCGACGACTATCGGTGCCAGTTCGAAACCAATGTGTTCGGGCTGTTGCGCACCGTCTATGAGGCGCTGCCCGCGCTGCGCGCCAGCGGCGGCCGGCTGGTGCTGGTGGGCAGCGTCAATGGCTACATCGCCTCGCCGGGCATGTCGGCGTATGCCATGAGCAAGTTCGCCGTGCGGGCCTTGGCCGAGTCCCTGCAGGGCGACCTGCGATCCGACGGCATCAGCGTCACGCTGATCTCCCCCGGCTTCGTCGACTCCGACATCCGTCGCACCGACAACCAGGGCGTGCTGCAGGATGCCGCCCCCGACCCGATTCCCGCCTGGTTGCGCGTGCGCACGGCACCGGCGGTGCGCAGCATCATCCGTGCGGTGGATCGCCGCCGGCCGGAGCGTGTGATCACCGGGCATGGCCGCGTGGTGGTGTTCCTCGCGAGGCATTTCCCGCGCCTCACGCGCTTCATTTCGTTGCGCGCCTATCGCGGGCGGCCGGAACCGCGCAATCCGGGCTGACGGCGCTCAGGTTCCGCAGAACGTCCGCGTCACGCGCTCGGCAGGCCGTGCCGGCAGCGCCAGGTCCGCGAACTGCGGCTGTTCGTCGAAGGGCCGTTGCACGGCGTCCAGCAGTCGCTCGAACGGGGCCATGTCGCCCCGTTCGCTGGCGGCGGCCAGCGCGGCTTCCACATGGTGGTTGCGGGGGATGAACAGCGGATTGACCGTGCGCAGCGCCTGCGCGAGGTCGGCGCCGGGGCGCCCGTCTTGCGCGTGCTGGGCCTGCCAGTCCGCCAGCCATTGCCCGGCGTCGGCGCGGGCGCCCGTCTCGAACAGCGACAACCACGCTTGCGTTGCACTGCCATCCGGTTCCTGTGCCACGTCGGCCAGTTGGCGGAAGGTGAGCGTGAAGTCGGCCTGGCCCGCCTGCATCGTCTCCAGCAATGTCTTGCCCAGACGGTCGGCCGTCGTGCTGGCCGTGGGCCAGCCGAGCTTGTGCGCCAGCCCCTCGCGCAACTGTGCCTCGAACCGGGCGAGGAAGCCTTCCACGACGGGCAAGGCCTGCTGGACGGCCCGTTCCGTGTCGGCATCGATCAGGGGCAACAGTGTTTCGGCCAGGCGCGCCAGGTTCCATTGCGCGATGAGCGGCTGGTTCGCGTAGGCATAGCGGCCCTGCTGGTCGATGGCGCTGAACACGCTGCGCGGGTGGTAGTGCTCGAGGAAGGCGCAGGGCCCGAAGTCGATTGTCTCGCCCGACAGCGCCATGTTGTCGGTGTTCATCACGCCGTGCACGAAGCCCACCAGCATCCACTGGGCCACGAGCTGGGCCTGGCGTGCCGCTATGGCCTCGAGTGCCGCGAGCGCTGGCACGGGCGCCTCGCGCGCGGCGGGGTCATGGCGCTCGAGCAGCAGCTCGAACAAGGCGCTCACGGCCTCGGTGTCACCGCGCGCCGCGAAGTATTCGAAGGTGCCGACACGCAGGTGGCTGGCCGCCACACGGGCCAGTACCGCGCCCGGCAGGGGCCGTTCGCGGTAGACCGGTTCGCCCGTGGCCACCACGGCCAAAGCGCGCGTCGTGGCAATGCCCAGCGCATGCAGCCCCTCGCTCACCACGTACTCCCGCAGCATGGGGCCCACGGCGGCCCGGCCATCGCCCGAGCGCGAGAAGGGCGTGCGTCCGCTGCCCTTCAGGTGCAGGTCGCGCCAGTGGCCACTGCGGTCCTGCAGTTCGCCCAGCAACAGCGCACGGCCATCGCCCAGGCTGGACGAGAAGTGGCCGAACTGGTGGCCCGCATAGGCCATGGCCAGCGGGCGCGCGTCATCCGGCAATTGCCGGCCTGAAAACAGTTCCGCGGCAACCGCTTCGAGGCGGGTGGGATCCAGCCCCAGCTCCGCTGCCAGTGCCCGGTTGAACGCCAGCAGCTGCGGTGCCGGCGCGGGCTCCGGCTGCACCGGGGCGTGGCACTGCGCCGGCAACGCGGCATACCGGTGCCCGAGACCCAGGTGCATGGTCAGGCCTTACTGGCGGACCAGCGCCGAGATGCCGCCGGTGTAGTAGGGCTCGGAGAACAGCACCTTCTGGGCGCGTTCCGGCGTGATGGTGATGCAGGCGCCGATGAGGTCGACCTTGCCGGCCACCAGCGCCGGGATCATGGCGCCGAACTCCATGTTCACCACTTCCAGCTTGCGGCCCAGCTTCTGCGCCACGCGAGTCGCGATCTCGATGTCGAGGCCGACCACCTGCTGCGAGGCATCGACGAACGAGAAGGGCTCGGTCACGGCCGCGGTGCCGAAGCGCAGCACCTGCTCGCCCGAGGTTTCGAGGGCGGGCATGGCGGCTGGGGCGCCCTGCTGGGGCAACCAGCGGTCCAGCATGGCCTGGTAGTCGCCGCTGGCGCGGGCCTCGGCCACCACGGCGTCGACGGCGGCCTTGATGGCAGCCTCTTCCAGTCGCGTCGCGAAGCCGTACTGGTCGACGGTGATCGGCTCCGGCAGCACGGTCAGCCCGGGGTTGCGGGCAGCGATGTTGCGCAGGATGGGTTCGTCATAGGCGGCCGCGTCGGCCTTGCCGTTCTTCACTGCCAACGCGGCGTCCAGCACTGAGTTGAAGTAGGCGAACTTCGCGTCGGGGATCTTCGAGGTCACCAGCTGGTCGGCCACCGTACCTGTCGGCACGGCGAATTCCTTGCCGCCCAGTTGGGTCAGGCTGGTGATGGTCTCGCGTTCGCTGGAACCGCTGCAGCCGGCCAGCAGCGCCGCACCCAGCAGCAGCATGGTGGCGAAAAGGGGGTGACGAGGGGACATGCAGTTCTCCGGGGTAGGGGTTGAGCGCGGCGCGTGAGCGCAGGATGATGCCAGAGCCATGCAGACCCTCGACAGCCTGTTTGCGAACTACGCCGCGGACCACCAGCATCCGCTGAACCAGCGCCTGCACGTCATCTGCGTGCCGCTCATCACCTGGTGCGTCATCGCGCTGCTGTACTGCGTGCCCGTGCCGCAGGGCCTGCCGCCCGGCAGCGTGGCGCTGCTGGCACTGGTGCCGGCCGCGGCCTGGTGGCTGCACCTGTCGCGCCGCATGGGCCTGGGCCTGCTGTTGCTCGTGGCGCTGGCGCTGGCCAGTTGCCGGGCGCTCACCCCGGTGCTGGGCGTGGGCGGATTGGCCGTACTGGCCACGGCGCTGTTCGTACTGGCCTGGATCGGCCAGTTCGTGGGCCACCACGTCGAAGGCCGCCGCCCCAGCTTCCTCACCGACCTGGTCTACCTGCTGGTGGGGCCGCTGTGGGTGTGGGCGAAACTGCATCGCCAGCTCGGACTGCCGCAGTGACCGGGAGCGCCTGTCCGGCGTGACCTCCCACGGTTTCGGCTGAGACCGTCGCTTCAGTCGAAGCGGAAGCCGGAGATCTTCGTCTCCAGCACCACCTCGCCAAAGACGCGCTGCCCCGGGCCGTCGGCGGCACCCGCGGCAAACATCATCGGCAACAGGTGCTCGTGGCGCGGGTGGCAGATCCGTGCGGCGGGTGCTGCAGCCCAGTCCTGCAGCCGTGCCGCACGGGCGGGGCCTGGCAGCAGCGCGGCCTCTTCCAACCAGGCATCGAAGGCCGCGGCTGGCGCCGTCGCCCGCGGGTCGCCCAGCGCGCGCAGGTTGTGGAAGCTCATTCCCGCGCCCAGCAGCAGCACGCCACGGCTGCGCAGCGGCGCCAGCGCGCGGCCTGCTGCCAGGGCCAGTCCGGCATCGAGCCGCGCATCGAGCGACAGTTCCAGCACCGGCACATCAGCGGCGGGGAAGGCCACCTTCAGTGGGACGAACACACCATGGTCGTACCCGCGTTCGCCTTCGATGCCTGCGGCCATGCCGTGCTGTGCCAGCAGTTGCACCACTTCCGCCGCCAGTGCCGGGTTACCGGGCGCGTCGTAGCGCAGCTGGTAGGTGTGGGGTGGAAAGCCGTAGTAGTCGTAGACCAGCGGCGGCCGTGCGGCGCCGGTCACCTGCAGGCCCCCTGTGGTTTCCCAGTGGCCTGACACCACGATGATGGCCGTGGGCGGGGCTGGCAGTAGCCCTGGCAGGCCGCGCAGGAAGGCAGCCATGCCGGTCCACGTGCCGCGCGGGTCATCCATGAAAAAGCAGGGGCCGCCGCCATGCGGCACGTAGAACGTCGGTTGCAGTGTCATTTTTATGGGCTGTTGTCTTGGGCCGTATCGGCCGGGTGGGCGTCGATGATCTCGCAGCAGGCGTGCCAGGTCATGTGCCCGACCAGCGGAATGGTGATGATGAGGCCCAGGCCCAGCGTGGCGAAGCCGACGGCCGTGGTGGCGACGATGAACAGGCCCCAGCTCAGCATGAGTGGCAGGTGCCGGCGCAGGGCGGTGAAACTGGTGATGGCCGCCGAGATGGGGTCCATGTCGGGGCGCAGCAGCAGCAGGGGCAGGGCCAGTCCACTGCAACCGAACACGAACAGCGCGAAGGCGCCGCCCGCTGCAAGGTAAGCCGCGGCGAAGCCCAGCGTTGCCGGGTCGCTCCAGGCGATCTGGCCCTCGGGGAAGAACAGCGCGACCACCACCACGGAGATGCGCAGCCAGGCGGCCAGCAGCAGCGTCAATGCCACCGCAAAGAAGCTGAGGGCGGGCAGGTTGGCTCGCCAGGCGACCAGCGTCGGTTCCAGGCGCGCGGGTCGGCCCGCGGCGCGGCGCCGGCTGAGGTCGTAAAGGCCGCAGGCGAGGAAGGGTCCGACCAGCAGGAAGCCGGTCATCAGGGCAAGGCCCGTGGCGCCCGAGGCGTTGCGCTGCAGCAGGTGGCCCATCAGGGCCAGCACCGCCCCGTAGAACAGGCTGAGCGCGCGCAGCGCCCGCAGGTCGGCAATGCCGGCCCGCAACCAACGGTGCAACGCGCCCGGGGCCACCGCGCGGATGCGTGGCCAGACAAACTCGGCGGCCGATTCCCCGGGGGCGTGCCCTTGCATGAAACGACTATACGTGGGCCCTGTGGGCAGCGAATCGGTTATAGCCTGAGAACTTCCCGTCATTGGCCTGCGGGTAACACCTCTTTACGATGCGGTTCCCCCCGTCTCAGGTCGAGCAGATGGCCGCCATCGCCCCGGAAACCGTCACCCACGTCCGTCACTGGAACGACAGCCTGTTCTCGTTCCGCACCACCCGCGACCCCGGTTTCCGCTTCGAGAACGGCCACTTCGTCATGCTGGGCCTCGAGGTCGACGGTCGTCCGCTGATGCGCGCCTACTCCATTGCCTGCCCCAACTGGGAAGAGCACTTGGAGTTCTTCAGCATCAAGGTGCAGGAAGGGCCGTTGACCTCGCGCCTGCAGCACATCCGCGAGGGCGATACGGTACTGCTGAGCCGCAAGCCCACCGGCACGCTGGTGGTCACCGACCTGACGCCAGGCCGGCACCTCTACCTGCTCAGTTCCGGCACGGGCCTGGCGCCTTTCCTGAGCATCATCCAGGACCCCGAGACCTACGAACGCTTCGACAAGGTCGTGGTCACGCATGGCGTGCGCCGCATCAACGACTTGGCCTATCGCGATTTCATCTCGCAGGAACTGCCCGCCCACGAGTTGCTGGGTGACATGGTGCGGGACCAGCTCATTTATTACCCGACGGTGACGCGCGAGCAGTTCGAGCACCAAGGGCGCCTGACAGACCAGATCGTGTCGGGTGACTTGGCACGCGCTGTGGGCCTGCCGCCCCTGGATCCGTCGCGCGACCGTTTCATGATCTGCGGCAGCGCGCCGATGCTGCGCGATTGCGCAGCGCTGCTCGATGAGCGGGGTTTCAAGGCTTCGCCCCGGACGGGCGAACCCGGCGACTACGTGATCGAACGCGCGTTCGTCGAGCGTTGAGTCAGGCCGGGTCTTCCATCCAGGTGTTGTCGCCCAGCCATTTGACGCGGGCGACATACTCGTAGTGTTCCGGCGGGCCGCTGCTCCAGTCCTGCGGCCCCATCTGCACCAGGATCACTTGCCCGCGTTTCTGGTCGCGCACAAGCCAGTACGAACGGCCGGGGAATACCTGGAAGCGGTACTCGGCGGCATGCACCATTTCCGTGACTTCCAGCCGCCGCTTCAGGTCTGCGGCCTGCTTCTGCAGCACCGCCACCATTTCCATGATGCGGTCGTATTCCTGGCGGGCGTGCAGGCGCGCCGTGTTGAGCATGAGGTCTTTCTGGCGGGTGACCTCCACCAACTCGAACTTCTGCCCGCCGACCTCCATGGGGTAGGCCAGGCTGTTCTTCCGGTCCGGATCACTGTCCTCGAAGCGCATGGGGGGAAAGGATGCCAGAATCCGCCATCCGTTCCCGTGCCCGTTTGAGCCATGCAACACAACAATACAAATGCAGCGCCGGCATCCGGCAACTCCGCGGCCCGCGTGCTGTTCGCCAGTCTCGTGGGCACCACCATCGAATTCTTCGATTTCTACATCTACGCCACGGCGGCCGTGCTGGTGTTCCCCGCGCTGTTCTTCCCGGCCGGCGACCCGGCCACGGCGACGCTGCAGAGTTTCGCCACCTTTGCGCTGGCGTTTTTCGCGCGCCCGGTGGGCTCGGCGGTGTTCGGTCATTTCGGCGATCGCATCGGCCGCAAGGCCACGCTGGTCGCCGCCCTGCTGACCATGGGCGTGTCGACCGTGGCGATTGGCCTGCTGCCGACCTATCACCAGATCGGCCTGTGGGCGCCGCTGCTGCTGGCGCTGTGCCGATTCGGCCAGGGCTTTGGCTTGGGCGGTGAATGGGGTGGTGCCGTCCTGCTGGCGGTTGAGAACGCGCCGCCGGGCAAGAAGGCCTGGTACGGGATGTTCCCGCAATTGGGCGCGCCGATCGGTTTCCTGGCATCCACGGCCGTCTTCCTGCTGCTGTCCACCACCATGACGGAAGAGAGCTTCCGGGACTGGGGCTGGCGCTTGCCCTTCCTGGGTTCGGCGGTGCTGGTCTTCGTGGGCCTGTGGGTACGCCTGAGCCTTACCGAGACCCCGGCGTTCCAGCGTGCGCTCGCCAACCAGGAGCGGGTGGAACTGCCCTTCGCCGATGTGATCCGCAACCATCCGCGGGCGCTGGTGCTGGGCACGCTGGTCGGCATCACGACTTTCGCGCTGTTCTACTTCATGACCGTGTTCACGCTCAGTTGGGGTACCTCCGAACTGGGCATCCCGCGCAACGATTTCCTGGTCATGCAGATGATCGGCGTGGTGTTCTTTGGCCTGACCATTCCCCTGTCGGCGCTGCTGGCCGAACGCCACGGAGCAGGCCGCGCGCTGGTGTGGTCCGCGCTGTGCGTGATCGGTTTCGGCCTGGTGTTTCCGTTGCTGTTCGGCAGTGGCAGCACCTGGGGCGTGCTGGCTTCGCTCTGCCTGGGGCTGGCCTTCATGGGCCTGACCTATGGTCCGATCGGTACCGCGCTGGCCGAGATCTTCCCGACTGCGGTTCGATATACGGGCGCTTCGCTCACCTTCAACTTCGCCGGCATCATCGGCGCGTCACTGGCGCCGATGTTGGCGACCTGGCTGGCGCGCCACTATGGGCTCATGGCAGTCGGTCTGTATCTGGCCGGCGCTGCGCTGGTGACCTTGCTGGCGCTGCTGGCGCTGCGCCTGCCTCGCCAGGACGCCGACGCCGGCTTCACCCCACCGCCCTGAAGGCCGCCCTTCGTGCCGCCACGCAGCGACGTCGATTTCATGCGCCTGGCGATCGGTCAGGCCCAGGCTGCCGCCGCTGCCGGTGAAGTGCCGGTCGGTGCCGTGCTGGTCCGCGGCGATGAGGTGATCGCCTGTGGCGCGAACAACCCCATTGCCGCCTGCGATCCGACCGGCCATGCGGAAGTGGTGGCGCTGCGTGCGGGTGGCCAGGCCCTGGCCAGCTACCGCCTGAACGACACAGTGCTCTATGTGACGCTCGAGCCCTGCGTGATGTGTGCCGCGGCGATCATCCACGCCCGTGTCCGGCGTGTCGTATTCGGTGCCTTCGACGCGAAAGCGGGCGCCGCGGGCAGCCTGACCAATGTGTTCACGCTGCCCGGGCTCAACCACCGGGTCGATGTTTTTGGCGGCGTACTCGAGGAGGAGTGCGCCGCGTTGCTGGGTCGCTTTTTCGCTGAGCGTCGCTGATCACCAAGGCCACAGCAGGCGCAGTTCGTCGAGCCAGCGGGTGAACAGGCCACCCTCCGGTGCCGCGCCCAGCGTCACCAGCGGGACGCGCGCCACGACTTGCCCACCAGAGCGCACGGTGTATTCGCCCACACGCGCCCTTGCGGCCAGCGGAGCCACCAGTGGTGCATCGACGCGCGCCTCCTTCTGCAAGTTGCCACCCTGGCCACGCAGTACGGTCACGCTGACCTCGCGCTCCGGCCCCACGGCCACGTACTCATCCGCCGACTTGTAAACACGCGGCTTGAGCAGCATCTGCCCGGCGGGCACCAGCTTCAGCGTCTCGAAATGGGCGAAACCGTGCTCGAGCAACGCCGCGCTCGCGTCTTCACGGTCCTTCACTGTCTCGGAGCCCAGCACTACCGCGATCAAGCGCATGCCGTTGCGGCGCGCCGAACTCACCAGGCAGTACTTCGCGCTGTCGGTGTGGCCGGTCTTGATGCCATCGACGCTGGGGTCGCGACCCAGCAGGCCATTGCGGTTTTGCTGGCGGATGCCGTTCCAGGTGAACTCGCGCAGCGAATAGAGGCGATAGTCTTCCGGGAAGTCGCGGATGATCGCTTGGCCCAACAGGGCCAGATCCCAGGCGGTGGAATAGTGGTCCGGGTGCGGTCCGCCCCAGCTGTTGGCAAAGTTCGTGCCCGTCATGCCCAGCCGTTTCGCCTGGGTATTCATGAGGGCCACGAAAGCTTCTTCGGTGCCGGCCACGCGCTCGGCCAAGGCGATGGTGGCATCGTTGCCGGACTGCACGATCATGCCCTTGATCAGTACTTCCACCGGAACGCGCGCGCCCAGTTGAACGAAGCTGCGTGAACCCTCGGCCCGCCAGGCCCGTTCGCTGATCGGTGCGGTGTCATCCAGGCGCAGGCGCTTGTCGCGGATCGCCGCGAACACCAGGTAGCCCGTCATCAGCTTGGTGATGCTGGCGGGCTCCATGCGCTCACGCGAACGCTGCTCCGCCAGCACCTGGCCGCTGTCGTGGTCGATCAGCACATAGCCCTGCGTCGGCACGGGCGGAACTGTCGGTGCGCCGACGATGCCCTGCGCGCGCAGCGCCAGGGGCAGGGACAGCAGGCAAAGCAGCAGGCTCAGACGTAGGCTCATGCGTTCCTCGGCAGGGCAGGGGTCAATCGGT
>JACCEC010380735.1_pt1 | contig 10253 bp, 8 predicted proteins | sample 7450121 | NCBI WGS metagenome assembly JACCEC01 (sample SAMN15323455, study PRJNA562643) | freshwater metagenome | isolation source: river surface water | place: USA:Blue River Watershed | collected 2017-08-18 | reverse complement strand
TGGTGGGCTCTTCCCCTGAAATTTTGGTGCGCCAAGAAAAACGTCAAGTAGAGGGTCAAGAAAAACGCTTTGTGATTGTTCGTCCAATTGCAGGCACACGCCCGCGGGGACAGAACTCTGAACAAGACGCTGCTTTAGCAAAAGAGCTATTGGCCGATCCCAAAGAAATTGCAGAGCATGTGATGCTGATTGATTTGGCTCGCAACGATGTGGGCAGAATTGCTAAAAACGGTAGCGTCAAAGTGACGGATCGCATGATCATTGAAAAATATTCTCATGTGCAACATATTGTGAGTTCAGTAGAAGGTGAGTTGCTAGACAATGCCAGCAACATGGATGTTCTAAAGGCCACCTTCCCTGCAGGCACCTTATCAGGCGCCCCTAAAATACGCGCGATGGGAATCATTGATGAAATGGAAATCGTCAAACGTGGCGTTTATGGTGGTGCCGCCGGCTATTTATCCTTCTCAGGAGACATGGATGTGGCCATCGTGATTCGCACTGGCATCATCAAAGATGGCATGGTCCATGCTCAAGCGGGTGCTGGTGTGGTTGCCGACTCTGACCCAGAATCTGAATGGAAAGAAACAGAAGCCAAAGCTCGCGCTGTTTTGCGCGCTGCTGAAATGGTTCAAGGAGGTCTCGATGCTGGTCATGATTGATAACTACGACTCCTTCACCTATAACTTGGTGCAATATTTTGGTGAGTTGGGTGCTGAAGTCAAAGTGTTTCGCAATGACGAAGTGACTTTGGAACAAATTGAAGCTTTAAAACCTGATCACATTTGTATTTCTCCTGGTCCTTGCAGTCCCAAAGAAGCCGGCATCTCTGTTGCAGCCTTGCAATATTTTGCTGGCAAGGTTCCTCTATTGGGTGTTTGTCTTGGCCATCAAGCCATTGGTGAAGCCTTTGGTGGCAAGGTCATTCGTGCTAAACGTGTGATGCATGGCAAAACTGATATGGTGCACACCACCCAACAAGGTGTGTTCAAAGATTTGCCCAAAGAATTTACAGTGACTCGCTATCACTCGCTAGCGATTGAAAAAGATAGCTTACCAGCAGACCTTGAAATCACAGCGTGGACTGAAGATGGTGAAATCATGGGTGTGCGTCACAAGAAATTTGCAGTTGAGGGTGTGCAATTCCATCCAGAATCTATTTTGTCGGAATATGGCCACGAACTATTGGGTAACTTTTTAAAAGTCAAAAAAGCCACTTTGGCTTAATAAAATTCAATCAATAAGAATAGAGTTAAGGAATCATGGCCATCACCCCACAAGAAGTTCTTCTGCGTTGCATTGAGCATCAAGAGATTCCTCATGAAGACATGATGCAGGTCATGCGCTCGATCATGTCAGGGGAGTTATCACCCGTTCTGACAGCCGCCATCTTGACTGGCTTGCGAACCAAAAAAGAATCTGTGGGAGAAATCACTGCAGCCGCCATGGTGATGCGCGAATTTGCTACTAAAGTTGAAGTGGCCGACAACAGTCACTTTGTGGACATTGTCGGCACTGGTGGTGATGGTGCTCATACTTTTAATATTTCAACCACTGCGATGTTTGTCGCGGCTGGTGCTGGCGCCAAAGTGGCTAAGCATGGTAATCGCAGCGTCAGCAGTAAATCAGGTGCAGCCGATGTTTTAGAAGCGCTCGGTGTACAAATTACATTACAAGCCCCTCAAGTGGCGCAGTCTTTAAATAGCTGTGGCATTGGTTTTATGTTTGCCCCCAACCATCATCCTGCCATGAAGAATGTGGTTCCTGTTCGCAAAGAATTGGGTGTACGAACAATTTTCAATATTTTGGGTCCCCTCACCAATCCAGCCAATGCGCCTCACATGTTGATGGGTGTTTTTCATCCTGAATTAGTGGGCATTCAGATTCGTGCGTTGCAAAAGTTGGGCATGAAACATGCTTTGGTGGTTTATGGCAAAGATGGTTTAGATGAAATTTCTTTAGAAACCTCCACGTTGGTTGGCGAACTTCAGAACGGTGAAATCAAAGAATATGAAATCCACCCTGCTGATTTTGGGCTTACCCCCACCAAAACATCCAGCTTTAAGGTGAACAATGCTGAAGAATCTAAAAAGATTTTATTGGGTGTTTTAGATAATCAAACCAGCCCAGCAAAAGACATCGTTTGCCTTAACGCGGGTGCAGCCCTTTATGCAGCCAACATTGCCAAAGACATTGCGCATGGCATTCAATTGGCGCAAGAATCCATTGGTACAGGTAAAGCCAAGGCCAAACTCAATGAATTCATTCAAACCACTCAAGCTTTGGCAAAATAGCCCCCTCTTCACTTATTTTCACTTACCGATTACGAAGCATTCATGAGCGACATTCTTAAACGCATTCTGGCCACCAAATTTGATGAAGTTGCCAAAGCAAGTTCTCAAATTCCGATGCATGTTTTGCGCTCTGATGCCGAAGCCAGTACTGGCGATAGCCACTTAAAACCTCGTGGTTTTTATCAGAGCATCGAGAAGAAAATTGCCGCCGGTCAAGCTGGCGTCATCACTGAAATTAAAAAAGCCAGCCCCAGTAAAGGCGTGTTTCGCGAAGATTTTGATCCTGCCAAAATCTCACAATCTTATGAACAACACGGGGCCGCTTGTCTTTCAGTCTTGACAGACAAAGATTATTTTCAAGGTTGTGCGCAGTATTTAAGAGATGCTCGTGGGGCCTGCACCATTCCAGTCTTGCGCAAAGATTTTTTGGTTGACCCCTATCAAGTGTATGAAGCTCGCGCCATGGGTGCGGATGCCATCCTTCTGATTGCTGCCGCCTTAGATGACGCTCAAATGAAAGACTTTGAAAGCATTGCGCATGAACTTCAAATGGATGTATTGGTGGAAGTGCATGATGCCCCTGAATTGGAGCGCGCCCTCAAACTAAAAACTCCCTTGCTTGGCATCAATAATCGCAATCTCAGAACTTTTGAAGTTAGCTTAGACACCACCCTGTCTTTATTAAAAGAAATTCCTTCTGAGAAGCGTGTAGTCACTGAAAGTGGCATTTTGACCCAAGCCGATGTTGCCCTCATGCGCGCAGCACAAGTGCATGCTTTTTTGGTCGGTGAAGCTTTTATGCGTCAACCTGATCCAGGAGTCGCATTGGCAGAGTTATTTGGCCAGCTTTAAAAACCCTATCAAGACCAATCAATCGGCTTTGACCCTCTGGCGACTAAAAGGCCATTCACTTGTTGAAAATGACCGCAGGATTTTTCATCGCCAGGATAAATAAACGGTTCATTGGTTTTATACACACTCAATCCGGAAGGATGAGAGGCTGTCAAAATGGTTTGAGGCAATCCGCTGTCTGCTTGAGCTTTTTCAATCAGCCCTTTTTTCTTTTGAGCATGCGCACCCCAAAGCAACCAAATCACCGATTTCTTTTGAGCCAAGCGATATAACAAGGCGTCCGTTAAATCTTGCCATCCCCAGTGAGCATGCGATCCAGCTTCATTTAAGGTCACTGTCAGAGTGGCATTCAATAAAAGTACACCTTGCTGGGCCCAAGCACTTAAATCACCATGAGTTAAACCTGGATATCCATCCAAGCTCAAGGCTTTACTGATGTTTCTCAACGAGCTTGGAAATGCTCGCCAGCCAGGTTTAATCTCTTTCGGGATTGAAAAAGCCAATCCTTGCGCCAATCCAGGCGTTTGATAAGGGTCTTGCCCCAAAATCACCACGCGCACGTTTTCGACAGAAGTTTCTTTGAGTGCTCTGAAAATATTTTCTTGATTAGGCGCCAAAGATTCTGAGATATTTTGATAAGCCGCTTGAACCTTGTCCTCAAGAGCCATAAATACGTCAGCATCTAATTCATTTTGAATCAGTGAGGCCCAATCCTTGGGCATTGCTGATTCAATTGAAAATTGTTGAGCCATGTAATTTGAAATGCGCAGTGAGACGGGCCATCAAACAGACAGCGCGTACTGTTTGGGTTGATAGATCAACAAATCTTTTTGAGACGAGATGATCAAACGCAACTCTTGCTCATGTCGATAAGCGCAAATGGGGGCTGATTGCTTACGTAGTAACTTTTGAATTAATTGCACCAATAATGAATCCAAACGACTGGGCGTTAAGCGCTCTTGATTGATCGAAGACACAATGTCGCCAGCGGACAATCCTGCGCTTTGAGCCAAACCACCATCTAATACATGAGTCAACTTCACCCAACCTTGATGAACTGTGGTTCGAATCCCCAATAACTGCTTGGCAACTTCTGCATTCTCTTCGTGTGATGATGGTTTTTCAGCCACCTGAATACCTGCTTCAGAAAGCCAATTTTCGAGTGGTACGTCGTCTACACCATCTAAATAATTGCGTTTGATGAACTGCCAGGTTTTCATGAAACCAGAACCAATCACAAACTCAATCGCATGATCAAAATCATCTTCTGCCATACCGGCATCCGTCAACTGATACATTTGCCACAAATGACGAATCACATCATCTAGGGATTGTTGTTGCTGGGTATGCTCCCGAATCTTCAGATCTAATCCCAAAGCCAACAAAGAACCTTTGGCGTAATAACTCACGACTGCATTTGGGGTGTTCTCATCCATTTGGTAATACTTGGTCCAAGCATCAAAAGAACTTTCAGACAAACTTTGCTTATGGCGCCCAGGACCTCGCAAAACCATGTTCCAAGTTTTCTCAATGCGCTTTAAGTAAGCCTTTAAATCAATGCGCTTACTTCTGAACAATTGCAAGTCATCGTAATAACTGGTGAAGCCTTCAAACAACCAAAGCAATCGAGTGTGATTTTTTTGATTGAGCACATAAGGGTCAAATACTTTGGGTTTGATGCGCTTGACCATCCATGCATGGAAATATTCATGGCTGCACAAACCTAAAAAATCTTCGTAGCCAGAATGTTTTTTGAGGTTCTGTCCTGGGTAAGGTAAATCATCTCTTTTGCACAATAGGACCGTGCTATCGCGATGCTCCAAACCACCGTAGCCATCACCCACCGCATTGACCATGAATGTGTATTGCTTGAAGGGGGCTTTGGGTCGGTCAGGCTCAAAAAAAGCAATGTGCGCTTCACAAATGGCTTTTAGATCCTGACTTAGTTGTTGCCCATCAACCGGATCAAGCAAGCCTTGAATCACCATTCGATGGGGCGTACCGTGCGCTTGCCAAGTAATGATTTGGAACTCACCCATGGCCACAGGATGATCGATTAATTCATCGTAACTAACAGCTTGATAAATGCCAAAGCCTTCACGATTAATTTTTTGAGCGGGCAAAGTGGTTTCTACCGACCATGCGCTCATCTTGACCCAATCATCTTGTTTGGGCGGTAAAAGATTTAATTCATAAAGAGGCTTTGCGCCCATCACTTGAAGACAGACACTGCTGGCATTAAAAAATGCTCGATGCTGATCCAAATAAGCAGCTCTGACAGAAGTGTCAAAAGCATAGACCTGATAAGACACCCTCAAGGAGCGATTGGAATAAACCCGCCAGGTATGACTGTCTATTTTTTCAAATGCAACTGGCTTTGAAGCTGATCCTGAATCAGACTTCTTACCCTCCTCACCAACAGAGAAACATTCCAAGTGTTTTGAAAAGTCACGGATCATGTAACTACCTGGAATCCATGCGGGCAATTGCAAATCGATGTATGAAGTCTTTACAACTCCAGCTGGAATTAGCATCGTGACATCAAAACGATGTCCCCGCCAATCATCAACGCCAATCTGATACTGAATTGATTGAGATGGTGATGTGATTTTCTTTGCTTTCCTCATGATATTTTTTTGTTAGAGCCTTTGCTTGCCTCTTATTTATTCGTCTCTTACTTATCCGCCTCTTATGTATCCCTGTCTTACTTATTCATTTCTTACTTTAATTTTTTCTCAATTTGAGCAATTGGTACTGCGCCATTGATGCGAGAGCCATCGGCAAAGAACATGGCCGGCGTGCCTGTGACACCTAACTTGCGTGCCAGCGCAGTATTGCGCTCCAAAGGATTGCCACAATCACCCTTACCCGTTGGGGCTTGATTGTTAATCATCCAGTCTGACCATGCTTTCACTTTGTCTGAAGAACACCAAATTTGTTGAGACTTCGTTAAAGAATCAGCGGACAACATGGGCACCATGAAAGTGTAAATAGTGACGTTATCCATCTGTAAAAACGCTTTTTCTAAACGTTTACAAAAGCCGCAGTTAGGGTCGGCAAATACGGCGACTTGCCTTGTTCCTTTGCCACGAACTACCTTGATGGCATCGTTCAATGGCAAATCAGCCCAACGAATGCGATTCAAGTCATTGCTGCGTTGCTCTGTCAAATTGGTGCCCGTCTTTAGGTCCACCACTTCACCCTGAATCAAATAACGCGCACTGGCATCGGTGTATACAACGTCTTGCCCAATCGTAACTTCATACAAGCCTGCCATGGGCATGGAACGAACTCCATCCACTTTGGCACGATCACCCAACTGCTTTTGAATCTCAGTTTTAACCTTAGCCTCTACCCCGCTTTGTGCGTGAGCCACATTCATCAAAGTTCCAGAAGCTACACCAAGGGTTAAAGCATAAACAAAAGACTGCAAAGATTTAACTGAAAGCATGATGTCTCCTAATATTTTTAATTTAAGCCAAAGCTTGTTTGATCAGTTGTCGTTTTAAAAAGTGACTGCGATTGACCATGCGCATCCCAAGATTTCGAAGGGTCTTCGCTTTAGAACTTTCATGAGAAAACAATTTTTGCAAGCGATCCGTTGTAAACAACAATGCGTCAGTATCGCCATGACGCGCACGCTCAAAACGCCTGAGTAGTACTGGGTCATCAAAAGTTCTGAAGGCTTCTCTTGATTCAAGTATTTCTGCAAAATTTGATACATCTCTTAAACCTAAATTGAGCCCTTGACCCGCCAAAGGATGCATCACGTGAGCAGCATCGCCCAATAAAATGACTCTAGGATTTACATCAGGGGCAATCATTCGTTGAGCCCTCATGCGACGCAAAGGAAAGCCTTGTGCAGCGGTCAATAGATTGAGTGAACCTGTTTTTTGGGCCACCTGACCGTTGGCTGCGCGCATGACTTGCGCACACAAATCTTCGCGACTTAATGTCTTTAATGTTTCTGCATGCTGGGTGGAAGTTGACCACACCATCGATAATTTTTTATCGGGCAAAGGCAACAAAGCCAAAATATCACCGCCCGGCAAGAACCACTGACAAGCTGTGCCTTGATGATGTTTCTCACAAGCAAAATTGGCCACCACCGCCGTTTGCTCATAATCATTGCTGATCACTTGAATTTGCATCTTGTCCCGAATCAATGATTTTGCGCCATCGGCTGCCAACAACAACTTGGCTTGGTAGCTTGAGCCTGATTCGGTGGTGACCTGAACATCACCTGGATTGCTCACCAGTTCGACCACCTTATCCGTGACCCGTTGAATCAATCCTTGAAATTGGCAAGCGGCATCCAAAGTTTTTTCGATATGGCCTGATTCAACAATCCAAGCCAATTGAGGAACCGTTGCGCTGTACGCGGAAAAATGTAACTCATCGCCTGAAGTGCCACTGTCACCATAAATGCGCATATCACTCACCACTTGAACGCGTGATTGATCCAAGGCATCCCACACATGAATTTTCTTAAATAATGCTTGTGTGCTGGCAGACAAAGCATAGATGCGACTGTCCAACACTTGAGGATCTTTGCCATCAAATCCCGAATCAAAGCTGGGTGCAATGTGCAAAATTTTTAAGCCCAATTGCGCCAAACGCAAAGAAGTTGCCTTCCCAGCGATACCTGCTCCGACGATAATAAGGTCATAAATCTTCATACATGGAATAATAACGCCCTATGTCTTTAAAATGTGGCATCGTCGGCCTGCCTAACGTCGGCAAATCTACCCTTTTCAATGCGCTTACCAAAGCTGGTATTGCGGCTGAGAATTATCCTTTCTGCACCATTGAGCCCAATGTGGGCGTGGTCGAGGTTCCTGACCCTCGTTTGGCCAAATTGGCTGAGATTGTCAAACCCGAACGAATTCTGCCCGCCGTGGTCGAGTTTGTGGACATTGCGGGCTTGGTGGCGGGTGCATCCAAAGGCGAAGGTCTTGGCAATCAATTTTTGGCCAATATTCGCGAAACCGATGCCATCACCCATGTGGTGCGATGCTTTGAGGACGGTAACGTGATACACGTGGCCGGCAAAGTGGATCCCATTTCTGATATTGGCGTGATTGACACGGAGTTAGCGCTAGCTGACCTAGGAACGGTGGATAAAGCCTATGCACGTTACTCTAAGGCCGCAAAATCTGGCAATGACAAAGAAGCCAACGCCTTGGCCCCATTGCTAGCCAAAGTTCAAGCGCAACTCAATGAAGCCAAACCTGTGCGTGCCATGGGCCTCAACGAAGAAGAGTTGGCATTACTTAAACCATTTTGTTTGATCACTGCCAAACCAGTGATGTATGTGGCGAACGTCAAAGAAGACGGTTTTGAAAACAACCCGCACCTTGAGGCTGTCAAAGCTCACGCCGCCAAAGAAAAAGCCCCCGTGGTGGCAGTTTGTGCTGCCATTGAAGCTGAAATCGCTGAATTGGATGATGAAGATAAAAAAGCCTTTTTGAGCGACATGGGCATGGAAGAACCTGGTCTAGATCGCGTGATTCGAGCTGGCTTTAATTTGTTAGGGCTTCAGACTTATTTCACGGCTGGCGTGAAAGAAGTGAGGGCTTGGACCATTCACATTGGTGACACAGCGCCTCAAGCGGCTGGCGTGATTCATACTGACTTTGAACGTGGCTTTATTCGTGCACAAACCATCTCTTATGACGACTACATTGCTTTCAAAGGTGAAACTGGCGCAAAAGAAGCTGGCAAGATGCGCGCTGAAGGCAAAGAGTACGTGGTCAAAGATGGTGACGTCTTGAATTTCCTATTCAACGTCTAGCCTCAATTCAAAATTAAACAGAATTGACCCAATTCGGATACTGAGTATTTCAAGCGATCAGATCGATTGGGTTTTCTGATTTTCTGGATTTTTGGTGTTTATGGGTGATTTTTGCTTATTTTTGGGTCATTTTTGAGCAAATTTGTATAAAAACACCACAAAAATAGTAAAAATCATCGCTGAAAACCACTCAAGCATTTGCCCTGATTGAAACCATTGCAGGCTTTGCCCCAAAATTGAGGCCATGGCTGAAACCATTACCCCCAAAAGAATTGGCACCACCACACCCCGCTTGAATGAGCCCTTTTTTGAGAGTTTTTTGGGATGGAAATAAGCGGCAATCCACCCTACCGTTCCACCAAATACTAAAAATGCCAGAAAACTCATCCTAACCCCATGAAAAACTTATAATTTCGTTATGCAGATTTTGACATTAGGCATCAATCATCACACCGCACCCATTGAGGTGCGCGAACAGGTGGCATTTGCACCTGAGATGATTCAACCTGCCTTGCATCATCTGAAAGATCATTTGGCGAGTGTATCTGAAACACAACTCCCAGAAGCAACGATTTTGTCGACCTGTAATCGCACCGAGTTGTACTGTGCTGCCAATGATGAAAACACTCACGAGCAATCGTCCCTTCTAAAGAAAAGTACGATTGAATGGTTGGCCCGTTCACGTGGCATTGACAGTCATGACTTATTGCCTCACGTCTATGTCTTACCTCAATCACAAGCCGTAAGACATGCCTTTCGTGTGGCGTGCGGCCTAGACTCGATGGTGGTGGGTGAGACTCAAATTTTGGGTCAACTCAAAGATGCTGTGCGCTCAGCAGATGAAGCCGGTTCTTTGGGTACTTATCTGAATCAACTCTTTCAAAAAACTTTTCAAGTTGCCAAAGAAGTGCGTGGCACCACTGAAATCGGTGCTCACTCCATCTCTATGGCGGCTGCGGCAGTGCGCTTGTCTGAAAGAATTTTTGAAAGTGTCTCTGAGCAAAAAGTATTGTTCATTGGCGCTGGAGAAATGATTAATTTGTGTGCCACACACTTTGCGGCGCGCAAACCTAAATTGGTTGCTGTGGCCAACCGCACCTTAGAGCGCGGTCAAGAATTGGCTGATCAACTCTCAGAACAAGGTTTAGTCACTGAGTCTTTGCGCTTATCCGATTTACCTTTGCGCTTACATGACTTTGACATCATCGTTTCATGCACCGCCAGCACCTTACCCATCATTGGTTTAGGCATGGTGGAAAGTGCCATCAAAGCTCGACGTCATCGCCCCATGGTGATGGTCGATCTTGCAGTGC
>JACCEC011334372.1_pt1 | contig 10255 bp, 6 predicted proteins | sample 7450121 | NCBI WGS metagenome assembly JACCEC01 (sample SAMN15323455, study PRJNA562643) | freshwater metagenome | isolation source: river surface water | place: USA:Blue River Watershed | collected 2017-08-18 | reverse complement strand
GAAAGAAAAAGATATTCTTCGCTTTGAAGGCCCACTAGGAACATTTTTCTTACGCGAAGATTCAGAAAAACCCATCGTCATGCTGGCATCTGGCACCGGCTTTGCGCCGATTAAAGCGATGATTGATCACTGGGCACATCAACAATCCACGCGCCCTGTTACGTTATATTGGGGTGGTCGACGACCTGCTGATTTGTATATGAATGCGCTGTGCGAAGAATGGGCCAAGACACTGCCTAACTTTAGCTACATACCGGTAATATCGGATGCGCTGCCTGAAGATAACTGGACAGGTCGCACTGGCTTTGTTCACAAAGCGGTCATGCAAGACCTGCAAAATCTGTCTGATTATCAGGTCTATGCTTGTGGTGCGCCGCTAATGGTTGAAGCAGCGCAGCGCGACTTTGTCGCTGAATGCCAATTACCGAATGAAGAATTTTTTGCTGATTCTTTTACCTCTGAAGCCGATCTCGTTACTTCTTAAGCCATGAATAAGCCTGAACACTTGCACGCCACGTTTGATCAGTACCCAACCGAGACGCTGCTCTACATCACCAATCGCCCGCCACTGGTATTTACCGAGGGCGATGGAATGTGGATGACTGATCATCAAGGGAAACGCTACCTTGATTGGCTGCAAGGCTGGGCAGTGAATTGCTTAGGGCATTCACCACAGTGCATACAAACAGCGTTGACTGAGCAAGCGAAAAAAATTATTAACCCGTCGCCTGCTTTTTATAACGAGCCTTCGCTCAAGCTCGCTGCGATGCTGACTTCGCATTCCTGCTTTGATCGCGTGTTTTTTGCTAACAGCGGTGCTGAAGCGAATGAAGGTGCGATTAAGTTAGCGCGCAAATGGGGCAAACTGCATCCCAACAAAAGTAACCAGCATCGCTACGAGATCATCACCTTTAACCACAGCTTTCATGGCCGTACTCTAGCCACCATGTCCGCTTCCGGTAAAGCCGCTTGGGACACCATGTTTGCACCTCAGGTACCTGGCTTCCCAAAAGCTGGACTCAATGATTTGGCAAGCGTTGAAGCACTCATCACCGACAAAACCGTTGCTGTGATGCTCGAGCCAGTACAAGGTGAAGGTGGCGTGATACCTGCAACGCGCGAATTTATGCAAGGCTTGCGCGCGCTTACCAAAGCAAAAGATATTTTGTTGATCGTTGACGAAGTTCAGGCCGGAATGGGGCGCACCGGTAAATTGTTTGCGTATCAGTTGTCGGAGATTGAGCCTGACATCATGACCCTAGGTAAAGGCATCGGTGGTGGTGTGCCACTGTCAGCCTTGCTGTGCACCGAAGCAGTTGCTGTCTTCGAGCCCGGTGATCAAGGCGGTACCTACAACGGTAATCCACTGATGACAGCGGTTGGTATCGCTGTATTGGAAACGTTGTTAGCACCCGGCTTTTTGAAATCCGTTATCGACAAAGGTAATTACCTGAAAGCCGGCTTATTGAAATTGAGCGAACAACATGGTCTGGAAGGTGAGCGCGGCGAAGGCTTGCTACGTGCACTGAAATTAGGCTCACCCATCGGCGGCAAGATCGTTGAAATCGCGCGTGATCTTGAACCTGTAGGTCTACTGCTGAATTCACCGCGCCCTGATTTGCTGCGCTTTATGCCGGCACTGAATTTAAGTACGGATGAAATTGATCTGATGCTGAGCTTGCTGTCAGATGTAATACCGCTCGCACGAAAAGAGGCCTGACTAATTGTAAGTAACGAGTAATAAGTAAGTCTATTTTCAGTGTTCAATAAAAAAGCCTGCATCAGCAGGCTTTTTCGTAACACGTAATCATCGTCTTATTTCTTAGCCGGAATATACAAGTCCGTAATACTTCCCAAGCCCATCTCAGCAGCAAACATAGGTGTCTCAGATAAGGTCGGGTGGGCATGTACGGTGAGCGCTAGGTCTTCTAAATCGGCACCCATCTCCATCGCCAGTACGGTCTCGGCCAACAACTCACCCGCATTCACACCAACGATACCGGCACCGATGATGCGCTTCGTGGTGGGATCCCATAAAAGTTTAGTGATGCCATCATCGCGACCCATGGCCAGCGCACGACCGGAAGCGGCCCACGGGAAGCTAGCTTTTTCAAACGGTATGCCTTTGGCTTTAGCTTCGGTTTCGGTCACGCCCATCCATGCAATTTCAGGATCGGTATAAGCCACTGAAGGAATAGTCAACGCATCAAACGCGACCTTGTGTCCGGCAATCACTTCAGCAGCAATTTTTGCTTCATTGGTGGCTTTGTGCGCGAGCATAGGATCACCACAGATATCACCAATCGCATAGATATGCGGCACGTTAGTTTTTTGCTGTTTGTCGACAGGTATGAAGCCACGATCATTCACGATGACGCCTGCTTTTTCAGCGGCGATATCTTTACCGTTTGGACGACGTCCAACCGCTAACAAGACCATGTCATACAACTGCGGTTCAACCGGTGCTTGCTCACCTTCAAAGACAGCTAACAAACCATTCGCTCTCGCTTCAAGTCGCGTGACTTTGGTTTTCAGATAAATCGCTTCATAGCGTTTTTCTATTCGTTTGTGCAGTGGCTTAACCATGTCGCGATCAGCGGCAGGTATCAAACCATCAGCAAATTCCACAACTGTTACTTTGGAACCTAGCGCGTCATACACACAGGCCATCTCCAGACCGATGATGCCGCCACCAATCACCAACATACGTTTCGGTATTTGTCGTAATTCCAGTGCACCGGTGGAATCTACCAAACGTGGATCGTCATACGGAAAACCAGGAATACGCGTGACGGATGAACCGGCCGCGATAATCGCATTTTTAAACGCAATGGTTTTACTACCTTCAGGCGTTTCTACTGTCACGGTGTTAGGTGAAGTAAATGTTCCCTTGCCCTGCACTGTTTGCACTTTGCGTGCTTTGGCTAAACCCGTTAAACCGCCGGTGAGTTTTTTAATGACGCTCTCTTTCCAGCCACGCAGCGCGTTGATATCAATGTGCGGCTTGGACATGGTGATACCGAAGTGGGACATTTCCTCGGCTTCAGTAATCACTTTTGCAGCATGCAACAAGGCTTTGGAAGGAATGCAGCCGACGTTCAAGCACACACCACCTAATACAGGATAACGCTCAACCAACACCACACGTTGGCCCAAATCGGCAGCACGAAACGCAGCGGTGTATCCACCCGGACCCGCACCTAGTACCAAGGTATCGCATTCGATATCGGCATTACCTGCAAAACTAGCGGCTGTTGGTGCAGCGACTGGAGCGCTTGCAACCACGGGCGCTGCTGATTTAGCAGGTGCAGTTGAAGGAGGGGTTGCAGATGCCGTGTCTTGCGATACCTCTAGCACTAGAAGTAACGAACCTTCTGCCACCTTGTCCCCCAGCTTCACTTTTAACTCTTGGACCACGCCCGCATGCGTACATGGAATTTCCATACTGGCTTTGTCGGACTCAACCGTAATTAGTGATTGCTCAGGCTTTACGCTGTCGCCCGGCTTAACTAATAGTTCAATGACTTCCACTTCTTTGAAATCACCAATATCGGGTACGTGAATTTCCATCAGGCTCATAGCTTGGCTCCGTTAAGCTGTCATCGGAAAACTGATTACACGACAAGGTAGTGCCGAGCTTTTATCAAACTCTGCACCTGCAGTAACACCTAACTCAGCTAGCGCGCGCGCACTACCTAACGAATCATAGGCAGCATACATAGCACCTAAAGCAAATGTTTTACCGCTACCAATCGCCCAAAAGCGATCAAAGCTGAATACTTCGCGATAGGAATACACACCGAAGATACCGTGAGTATTAGCTATTAATGTCGTGATCTGAGAGGACTCATACGGATCGTCCTCTTCTTCCTTAATGTTCAAAAAATATTTTTCTTTTAAGATCTGGTGAGCGCGGGAAAATGTATCAAATACGTCATCGCGCGAACCCAAGCGGCAATCCTCGCCCATATCCGTGAGAAGTTTTTTCATCACAGGAAAATGAGCGGTGGTTCCTGCCAGTGCAATATACGAATCACCCACAGAAAAAATCTTTTCATTAGCTTCGTACGAATTCGATAGTCGCGTGTCACCAAACGTGACCAGAGAATCCGCAGCGATCGCTATTTCATTATTTTTGCGTACAACAACGCAGGTGGTCATAAAAAATACTCGCGATGTTTACAGCAAGGTCTTACGCATATCCGCTAAAGACTCCGCCAGATATACAGAAAAACGGGCACCCATAGCGCCATCAACTACGCGATGATCATACGAAAGCGAGAGCGGCATCATCAGACGTGGCACGAACTCTTTACCATTCCACACCGGCTTGGTCGTTGACTTAGACAATCCCAAGATAGCTACTTCGGGCGCATTAATGATGGGGGTAAATGCTGTACCACCAATGCCACCGAGTGAAGAAATCGTAAAACTCGCCCCTTGCATGTCTGCCGGTTTGAGTTTGCCTTCGCGCGCTTGAGCGGAAAGCTCGCCCATTTCCTTAGCAATTTCAACGATGCCTTTTTTATCGGCATTTTTAATCACAGGTACCACTAAGCCATTCGGCGTATCGGCCGCAAAACCAATGTTGTAGTACTGCTTGAGAATCAGATTTTCGCCATTAGCATCGAGCGAAGAATTAAATGCCGGGAATTTTTTCAGTGCTGACACACTCGCCTTAATCACAAAAGCGAGCATGGTTAACTTAACGCCCGACTTACCGAGTGAATCATTGGAACTCTTACGAAACTCTTCCAGCTCTGTAATATCGGCTTCATCAAACTGAGTGACATGCGGAATCATCACCCAGTTTCTATGCAGATTAGGACCACTGATTTTTTTGATGCGCGATAAAGGCTCGAGTAAGGTTTCACCAAATTTCGAAAAATCCAGCGACGGCCAAGGTAATAACGACATACCCATGCCTGACCCAGCACTCGCTGCTGCAGTAGCAACGGTGGAACCGGCCATGACACCTTTAACGAAGCCCTGAACATCTTCTAAAAGAATACGTCCTTTGGGGCCAGTGCCTTGCACACGCGCCAAATCAACACCTAACTCTCGACCAAACTTACGCACCGAAGGTGAAGCATGCGGACGCTGTCCATCAGCGGCAGTCGTAGTAATCACGCTAGGTGCTGCACTTACTGCGGGGACTGCGGTTACAGGCGCCGCCGCAATTGCAGGCGTTGCCGGAGCGGCCGCAGCTACCGGCGTAGGTGCAGGTGTTGGCGCTGCAGCTACAGCGGCAGCATCGCTGGGTTCGAGCATCAACACGATTGAACCCATAGCGACTTTGTCACCCAATTTAACTTTCAATTCCTTAACAATGCCGGCGTGACTGCTGGGAATTTCCATGCTGGCTTTATCGGACTCAACCGTGATCAAGGATTGCTCTGGCTTGACCACATCGCCTACTTTGACCAGTAACTCAATCACTTCAACTTCTTTAAAGTCACCAATGTCAGGGACTTTGATTTCAATTTGGCTCATGTGCTTGCTCCGTAATCACCGGATATTTTTTGCGGAGAATGGTCTCATCCTGCTGGATGAGACCTCGTTCATTTTTTTTAGTTAGTTACTCGACTTACTGCGTCACTGGATTTACTTTGTTGGGATCAATCGCATATTTCTGAATCGCTTTAGCGACCACATCCACGTCAATAGCACCCGCCTCAGACAATGATTTAAGTGCGGCGATGGTGACAAAATACCGATTCACTTCAAAAAATTCACGTAACTTTGCACGCGTATCTGAACGTCCAAATCCATCAGTACCTAATACTTTATAGCTGCGATCTTTAGGCATAAATGCGCGAATCTGCTCTGCGTAGGTACGCATGTAATCGGTGGCAGCAATGATGGGGCCTTGGCTTCCTTGCAGTGATTGCGTAACAAATGGCACCCGCGGAGTTTTTGCAGTCGGGTTGAGCATGTTCCAACGCTCGGCATCTTGGCCGTCGCGCGCCAACAAGGTGAAGGAAGGCGCTGACCAAATATCAGCTGCTACGCCCCAATCATTTTCCAACAACTCTGCTGCTGCAATCACTTCACGCAGAATGGTGCCTGAGCCCATCAACTGAACACGCTGCTTGCTTTTTTTAGTTGAAGGCTGCAACAGATACATGCCCTTTAGGATGCCCTCTTCCTGTCCTGGCTTTAAACCCGGATGAGTGTAGTTTTCATTCATCAGGGTGATGTAATAGAAAACATCTTCCTGTTTTTCGACCATGTGCTTGAGGCCATCGCGCATGATCACAGCAACTTCGTGGGCAAAGGTTGGGTCATACGGCATGCAATTCGGAATCGTGGATGCCAGCACATGACTGTGACCATCTTCATGCTGCAAACCTTCACCATTCAAAGTGGTGCGGCCAGATGTGCCACCCAATAAAAATCCACGTGCGCGCATGTCGCCAGCAGCCCACGCCAAATCACCAATGCGCTGCAAACCAAACATTGAATAGAAAATATAGAAAGGAATCATGACGCGATTATTCGTCGAGTACGACGTAGCGGCAGCAATCCACGAACTCATCGCGCCAGCTTCGTTGATACCCTCTTGAAGAATTTGTCCTGCTTTATCTTCACGGTAGTAACTCACCTGATCTTTATCAACCGGCTCATATAACTGACCCTGCTGATTAAAAATGCCGATCTGACGGAAAAAACCTTCCATACCAAAGGTACGCGCCTCATCAACCAGAATAGGTACGACGCGCGGAGCCAGACTCGCATCACGCAACAACACTGTCAGTACACGCACATAGGCTTGTGTGGTTGAGATTTCACGACCTTCAGCCGTTGCATCCAGCACTGACTGAAATGCAGATAACGGTGGTACTACTAATTTTTCATCGGCTTGACGACGACGCTGCGGTAAATAACCACCGAGTTGACGGCGACGCTCATGCAGATATTTCATTTCCGGCGCATCGTCAGCCGGCTTATAAAACGGCACATCATGTAATTGCTCATCCGATACGGGAATACCAAAACGATCACGCATTTCACGAATCGCTTCATCGTCCAGTTTTTTCGTTTGGTGAGCCGTGTTACGTGCCTCACCTGACTTGCCCATGCCGTAGCCTTTGACTGTCTTGACTAACAAGACAGTTGGTTGACCCTGATGCTCTTGCGCTTGTTTGTACGCAGCATAAATTTTGTGCGGATCGTGACCGCCGCGCAACAGACGCCAGACATCATCGTCTGACATGTTGGCAACCAGTTCTAATGCCTTAGGATGTTTGCCAAAGAAATGCTTACGCACATACGCGCCATCCTTAGCTTTGTAATTCTGATATTCACCATCAACGGTTTCCATCATGATTCGTTGCAGCACACCTTCTTTGTCGCGCGCGAGTAGCTCATCCCAATTAGCGCCCCAAATCACTTTAATGACATTCCAGCCCGCACCACGGAAATCCGCTTCGAGTTCTTGAATGATTTTTCCGTTGCCGCGCACCGGTCCATCTAAGCGCTGCAAATTACAGTTAATAACGAACACCAAGTTATCGAGCATTTCACGACCGGCCATACCGATCGCACCCATGGACTCAGGTTCATCCATCTCACCATCGCCACAAAATGCCCACACTTTACGGTTGGCGGTATCTGCGATTTGACGTGCATGAAGATATTTTAAGAAACGCGCCTGGTAGATCGCCATCAGTGGGCCTAAGCCCATAGACACCGTTGGAAACTGCCAGAACTCAGGCATGAGTTTGGGATGCGGATACGACGACAGACCTTTACCATCGACTTCACGACGGAAATTCAGCATCTGCTCTTCGCTAATACGGCCTTCTAAAAAAGCGCGCGCATAAATACCGGGCGACGAATGGCCTTGTATATAGAGCAGGTCACCGCCGTGATGCTCGGTTGGCGCATGCCAGAAATGATTGAAGCCTATGCCCAACATATTCGCCAACGACGCAAAACTGGAGATATGTCCGCCCAGATCACCGTCAGTACGATTGGCTTTCACCACCATCGCCATCGCATTCCAACGCATATAGGAGCGCAAACGCTCTTCGTATTCCAAATTACCCGGGCAGTGCTCGCCTAAGTGCGCGGGTATCGTATTCACGTAAGCGGTATGACTAGAAAAAGGAATATGCGCACCACGGCGACGCGCCAGATCCACCATACGCTCGAGCAGGTAATGCGCTCGTTCTGCACCCTCGTGCTCGATGACAGATTCGAGAGCGTCAAGCCACTCCTGCGTTTCCATCACATCAGGATCGTTTGCGGCTTGCGCCAGTATGTTGTCGAGTTGTGCTGACATGATTGGGTCTCCTTACTTCTTGTATTTCTGATGGGCGATTTCGGTTTGAGTATTAGACCCAAATCCGGTCCATTCTGGACGGCTTATGACTAATTGGGAAGTGTAGCAGCAGTCATGAGTTTTTCAAAATACGGTAACTGATTTCATAATATGATATGTGGTTGAAAAGTAAACTATTTAAAGGGCACGAATATACCGGTTAGAAGTCCAAGATAAATAAACCCTAGCTTGCCTTTTGGCCGGCATCAAAATGGGCCGGACTTTATAATCATGGTTTTCCTATCTATTCCCAATCACCGCTATGCCTGCTCACATCATCGACGGAAACTTATTATCAAAAGAACTACGGACACAAGTCGCTGAACGAGTTGCCACCCTCACCCAACAAGGTTGCCAACCTGGCCTCGCCGTAATTCTGGTGGGTGATAGCCAAGCCTCCCAGGTTTACGTGCGCAACAAGATTAAAGCGTGCGAGGACGTAGGTATCCACTCAGTGTTTGAAAAATACGACGCTGCGTTTAGTGAGGCTGATCTGTTAGCCCGCGTGGAAGCACTCAATCACGATCCGCGCATTCACGGCATTTTGGTTCAGTTACCGCTTCCTGCTCATATCGATTCACACAAAGTCATCGAAGCGATTGCCGCTGAAAAAGATGTCGATGGCTTTCACGTGAATAACGCTGGATTACTTATGACGGGACAGCCACTGTTTCGCCCCTGCACACCCTATGGCGTGATGAAAATGCTGGAATCAATTAACTATCCCGTGCGTGGAGCAAATGCCGTGGTAGTTGGTGCCTCGAATATTGTAGGTAAGCCTCAAGCGATGTTGCTCTTGCAAGCTGGCGCTACCGTCACCATCTGTAATTCGAAAACACGCGATTTGGGTCATCACACACGCAACGCTGATATTTTGGTGGTCGCCACTGGTAAAAGGAACATCGTGACTGCCGATATGGTCAAGCCAGGTGCCGTGGTGATTGATGTGGGAATGAACCGCGACGACGCAGGCAAGCTGTGCGGCGATGTCGATTACGGCCCCTGCGCTGAAGTGGCAGGCTGGATCACTCCAGTGCCAGGCGGAGTCGGCTCTACGACCATCACCATGTTATTGGTGAACACCTTAGAAGCCGCTGAAAGAAATTGAACACGTACTATTTAATTAAAGAACCCCATCACTATGACTGATAACTCCTTACTGGATTTTTCTGATCTACCCCGTTTTGATTTGTTTAAACATGAACATGTCACACCGGCGATCGATGCGCTGCTTACTGAAGCGCGCTAGTTAGTCAACTCCTTAGAAAATTCAAACGCTACTCCAACATGGGATAGTTTTGTAATACCTCTGGAATCTGTCACAGAACGCCTTGGTCGTGCCTGGGGCGTAGTTAGCCACTTGAATGCGGTGGTCGACACCACAGAATTGCGTGCGGCCTATAACGAGAATCAGCCTAAAGTGACTGAATTCTGGACTGAGCTTGGGCAAAATCTCAAACTCTTTGAAAAATACAAAGCACTACAAGCAAGCAATGAATATCACACGCTTAATTTTGCTCGGAAACGTATTATCGATAACGCGATTCGTGATTTCCGGTTAGGTGGCGCCGAACTTTCTGACGATAAAAAAGTCCGTTTCGCAGAAATTCAAGAACAACATGCTGCGCTATCAACACGGTTTTCTGAAAATGTACTTGATGCGACTAACGCCTATGAACTGCTGATCGACGACGAATCGCGTTTGGCTGGTTTGCCTGACGATGTCAAACAGGCAGCGCACACATCGGCTGAACGCGAAGGAAAAACTGGTTGGCGTTTTAGCTTGCACTTTCCTTCGTATTTTCCGGTGTTGCAATATGCGAATGATCGCTCGCTACGCGAGACCATCTATCGTGCCGTGTCGACCAAAGCTTCTGAGCTTGGCGAAAATCCCGAGTGGGACAATACAAAAAATATTGTTGACCTACT
>JACCEC010984942.1_pt1 | contig 10255 bp, 9 predicted proteins | sample 7450121 | NCBI WGS metagenome assembly JACCEC01 (sample SAMN15323455, study PRJNA562643) | freshwater metagenome | isolation source: river surface water | place: USA:Blue River Watershed | collected 2017-08-18 | reverse complement strand
CTTCAGTAGCACTCGGCTTTAGAGTCCGGGGTTTCATATAACCTGCCTTTCCTTCAGTTGCTTTGCGAACATCAGTGGCGTCATTCCACCAAGGGACTTCTTCGGCCGCTCCTCGTTGTACTCACGACGCCATGTCTCGATCACTGACTTTGCATGCTGCAAATTGATGAACCAGTTTTCATTCAGACACTCGTCTCGCAAGCGCCCGTTGAATGATTCCACGTAAGCATTCTGGTTCGGTTTGCCTGGCTCGATCAGTCGCAGTTTCACACCATGGCCATGGGCCCAGCTCAACATCGCGCGGCCGCAAAACTCTTTGCCATTGTCAGTGCGAATGACCTGCGGCAGTCCACGTGTAATGTGCAGCTTGTCCAGTATCCGCGTCAGTGCACTGCCGCCAATCGCACGCTCCGCAACAATGCCAACGCACTCATGGGTCGCATCGTCCACAATCGTCAGACATTTGATCGTACGACCGTCAGCGCTGCGATCAAACACGAAATCCATCGACCAAACCTGATCCGCCTGCTGCGGCCTTATCAGTGGCTGACGCTCACCCAACGGGATCTTCTTGCGCTTGCGTTTGGGCACTTGCAGCTGCGCTTCGCTATACATGCGCTCCACGCGCTTGTGATTGACCAGAACGCCTTGCTGGCGCAGCTTCAAGTAGATCATCGCTGCACCGTAACTTCGGTGCCGATGCGCCAGCGCAAGGATCTGTGCGCGCAGCTCATGGTTGCGGTCCGGTGCAGGGGCGTAACGCAGGGCACTCGGGCTCATGCAGACCACTGCCAACGCCCGACGCTCGCTCAAGCCCCGACTCTGGAGGTACCGCACCACCTCACGCCGAGCGGGTGCGGTTACCACTTTTTTCGGATGACTTCCCGGCTGACTTCGATCTCCAGCATCGACTCTGCCAACAGCTTCTTGAGCCGGGCGTTCTCAGCTTCGAGCTCTCTGAGGCGCTTGGCATCTGAGACGTTCATCCCGCCAAACTTGGTTCGCCACAAATAAAAGCTGGCTTCCGAAAACCCATGTCGCCGACATAGCTCCTTCAAGGGCAAGCCGCCCTCGGCTTCCTGCAAAAATCCGATGATCTGTTCTTCCGTATAGCGCTTCTTCACGTCCAATCTCCTCTTTGAGGGTATTGGACTCTAAATCGTCGTGCTACTCAAATACGGGGGGACGTCGCCTCCACGAAACCCGGGGCGATTCATGGAGGCCTTCGAGGCCGCCTCATTTTGAAGCTCGGATTTGTCTAAGGTAGTGGGGGAAGTCCAATTGAGTCAACATATCTTGCGCCGAGTTAGAAGCAGATGACTATCGTGCTAGTGCTCCACTATGCACTGTTTGGCACAAGCGTATGGGTTGAATCGGACGATATGTGTCTTGGAATTGTCGTGTAAGGACGCTGGTACGAACTTGAAAGTCTGGGTTCTGTATTTTGTGCCCTTTGTGACCGAACCTGTAGATGCTACTCAAAAGCGGCCAAGTCTGTCCTGAGTTAGAAGACGATAGGTGTTGCTGCCCGAAAACGAAAAGGCCCATGCCACGCTGGTTGGCATGGGCCTGATCTCGTCAGTAGGTATACCTAGGAACAGGCAGCATTACTATTCCAAATTGGCAGTTGCGCTTTTCTTGAGATTCGAAAAGACCGAAATCGCCTCGAGAATAACGAGGATGCTCGCAATCAGTACAGCAATGCTAAGCACCACGAGCAACCACTGGTCGTTAGCGTAGAATCGAGTCAGTTGCACCGCGCAGCCCCAGGAGGCAATGATCATGACAAGAACCATTGGTACCAGAGTGAATTGCGCGGGTCTGCCAAGTTTGATCAGGAATATTGAAATAACGAGCAAGGTTAAGCTGGCCAGAATCTGATTCGTTGCTCCAAACAACGGCCAAATAATGTTGCCGCCATTCCCAGTTGGGCCGCCTGCGCCGAAAGCCAGTGCCAAGCAGCAACCTACAGCCACTAGAGTCGCTATTACGTTATTTTCAAGTGCTTTGATGTTATAGATCGTACCCCACTCTTGAATGATGTAGCGCTGAAGTCGAACTCCGGCATCCATGGTTGTGCTCGCAAACAGCACCACCATTGTCGCAAGAAGCGTGTTTGCAAAGACTACTGGTAAACCCCATGCGGTAGAGAGCAGATTGCCGCCACCAGTGATGAAGGCCGACGCACCACCCTTGTTGAACTGGTCGTAGAGCACATGCCACTGTTCTGGAGACGCTGCGTACATGGAACTGCTTACAACAACCAATGTTATTAGCGCAAGAGACCCTTCGCCAAGCGCCCCGAGATAGCCCACGAAACGCGCATCAGGCTCTTTGTTGAGTTGCTTGGATGTGGTGCCGGAGGACACAATTCCGTGGAAACCCGAGAGTGCGCCGCAAGCTACCGTGATGAAAAGTAGCGGGAACATGCTAGGAGTATCTTCTCTCATCATGTCGTTGAAAGCCGGAGCTGTTACTTCGGGCATGGCAAAGATCACTGCGAAGTACAGGAGGATCAGACCTACAACCAGTTGTGCGCCGTTAATGTAGTCACGTGGTTGCAGCAGCATCCAGACAGGAAGCATGGAAGCAATTGCAGCATACGTAAAGAGAATGAGGATCCAAGCGGCGTCATCGCTCATTCCGAAAACAGTTTCGGGCAGCGCAAGGGGGACCTCAGAACCTACCCAGATACTGAAGTAAAGAATGGAAACGCCAATGATGGAGATCAGAAGAAGATTCACATTGCGGCGAATCAGAAAGCCGATTGCAATTGCAATCGGGATAACGATCCATGAGGGAATTACAGCAGTGTCAAATTCAATCATTTCTGCCGCAATAATGGAGCCAAACACGGCATTGACCATTAGCAGCAACAGGAAAATAACAATCATGAACAAGGTCCGAGTGCGCTTCCCCACAACGTCTTCGGACAATGCGCCAATTGATCTACCTTTGTGACGGGCACTGGCCCACAGTGCTCCCATGTCATGTACGCCGGCGAAGAAAATCGATCCAAGCGTTACCCAGATGACTGCGGGAACCCATCCCCAATAAATCGCGATTGCGGGCCCCACGATAGGAGACGCACCTGCGACGGAGGTGAAATGTGCGCCCCACAACACAAACTTGTTGGTCGGAACGAAGTCCACACCGTCATTGATTTCGTGCGCTGGTGTCACGAAGTCAGGATCAAGTCTGAAGATCTTCTCCGCGATGAATCGCGAATATACGAACCAGCCAAATGAGAAGCCGGCAAGACCCAGTATGACTATCATTACCGAGGACATAGATCACTCTCCAGAGGATTTTATTGTGAAAAAACGAGCAGATATCATAACAAGATGCTCTGGTGTGACACAATATGAAATCCATTGAATTGCTTGGGAAATCGCAGGCTGATCAGGGTGATTCCAGGCTCAAGTGATAGTGTGCTTTGGGTGCAGATCAAGAATGGGATCGATGCTGTTGGCAATCGTAGAGTTTCTTCGTAAGTTATAACTAAGTGAAGGCAAAAAAGGTGCAAAATTGAAAGAAAGACGGAAGATGCCAAATGCTGGAACTCTAGAGATTGCTGATGTTGTCTCGAAACTAGTTGTCTTGTTGTGGTCTGTTGGTGCTGCACTGTTAGTTGTTCATGTGCTCCTTACTGTAACGCATTATCAAATCTTTGAACTTCCTTGGATGATGAGGGAGCTATTTGATGTTGACGAAGAGGAAAGTGTCCCAACTTGGTTTTCTTCGGCGATTCTGCTGATTACCTCCATTTACCTCTTTTATGTCAGTCATTTGAAGCGGCTTGGCAAAGATGCGCACACAAACGCCTGGAGGGGGCTCGCATGTGGGTTCCTTTTCTTATCTATTGATGAGGTTGCTGGTTTTCACGAAGCCATCAATAGCATCATGGACCAATCATGGGCCGTTCCCGGAGCGTTTCTTTGCCTGTTCTTGCTAGTCTTGTTCACGAGACTATTGAGGTCACTGCCAAGCCAAGTATCCAGAAATTTCGCAATAGCCGGTGCGATCTACGTTGGGGGAGCAATTGGCGTTGAACTGGCAACTGAACCGTATCTCTATAACGATCAATTGGATACTCTCGCCTATAACCTATGGACTGTAGTCGAAGAGGGTATGGAAATGTCAGGCGTAGTATATTTTCTGAGCGCATTGAATCAGTATGTCGCCGACTAGCTACAGCCTTCAGTTCAACTAGCGCCATTGCCTCATGGCTCGATCAGTATTGCTCGCCCGTTGCATTTTGTCGTATGTTCGGTAGCGAAGTCCTGGATTGCAGGGTGGCTTTGCTCATTTAGAGTTCTGCTGGCGATAACCATAACAAGAACATTTGGCCTCTGTCCGAGCGCTGATTGTGTGGGAGAGGTCTCATAATGAATCAGTTACTGCTTCACCTGGCTCAATGGATAGAAGCTCTGCCTTGGAGCACAGGACTGCACGAATCGTACTACATGTACAACTGGATCGAATCCACGCACGTTCTCGCACTTTCTCTCTTCCTGGGAATGCTTTTCTTCATTGATTTTCGAATGCTCGGGCTCACAATGACTAGCGTACCGGCTTCGAGAATTGCCCATTGTCTGCATACACCAATGATGATCGGATTCGCCGTCATGATCATTACAGGGGTACTGTTATATTTTGCCGTTCCAGTGCGTGTCACACAGAGCATCTGGTTTCGGATCAAATTCGTCTTGTTGGTTGTTGCTGGAATAAATGCTTGGTACTTCAATAGAAAAATGAAGGCATCTGCGGAGCAATGGGAATCACAGCGGCGCGCTCCCAAGCCGCTGAGAATGTCCGTGATGATGTCGCTGACGCTGTGGGCAGGGGTCATCACTACAGGTCGATTGATTGCTTACGACTGGTATGACTGTTATCGAGTTCAATCTGAACTCATTGCATGGGCAGCTGGATGCATGGCGGAATAGCCATGTAAGGGCTGACATCGGGAGGGATATGGAACTTTTGTACTTTTTCGAGTGGATGGAAGCGTCACTTTTGGGCACTGTTGGCAAGACCTACGGTGGTGTTTACGCGATCGCACAATCACTCCATCTCATGTCGCTAGTCGTCCTTGGCGGGGCAGTTATAGTCACCGCCTTGCGATTGATGAATATTCTACTGAAGGATGTCCCTTCTGAAATTGTGGTCTGCGAGGCGCATAGATGGTTCAAGCTAGCGCTGATCTCTGTGATCATTACCGGCGTGTTCATGGCGGCAGCAGTGGCGTTGCGGTTGTACTACAACCAATTTTTCTGGGTAAAGATGCTTTCTCTATTCGCAGGCATTCTATTTGTATTCTTGATTCAGCGCCCTTTACTGAATTCTGCTCCGCATTCCGAGATTAGCCCTGTGGCTGTGAAGTTAGTGGCAATCGCGTCACTAGTGCTCTGGTTTACCGTTGCCGCGACCGGTCGCTGGATTGGCTTTTCTTGAAAGACTCCCAAGTTTACAACTGTTGTCATTTCACCTAAAAACGACTGATTAGTGCGCTCTACGAGGCTTTGATGGATCGACAATCAACCAGGTTAGAAAAGCTATCGATAGGCATAAGTTGCAGCATCTTGCTCGTGGCGTTTGTATTTTGGGCTCTTCAGATTCGTGGTGTCATCGAACTGCTGCGTCTCGCATACGGCTGAAGATTGCAATTAGTAGTGAAGTTGAATTGCGCAGGAGACTGTAAGTGCTGGCGCCGATTTGATCCAGCGCCAGGTCTCTTCGTTGAATGACTTACAGCACCTCCATTAGGAAGTAGTCATCAAGGATCAAAGAGTTGACCAGTCTGTCCAGAGTTGCCCGAACAGCTTCGTCAAGTGTCGCTCCCGTAGACCGACCGAAGATTACTGTATCAAATGCTGTTTGACTTCCACGTCGCAATGTTACGTGCGTTCTGATCGTGACTTCGATTACTCCATCCTTTTCAGCTACTAAGAGTTCGGTGACTTCGCCATCCAGTGTTAGATTCTGGCCATCCTCGACGACATTGCCTCCCCCAGCAATCACGGCTTGAATCAGAGCATTGCTGACAATATCGGCAATCGGTTGGTCGGCCAATGAGTCACCGGCCAAGGTTCGCGAGTCTGTAACGGAGCGAGCGTCCGTAAATTGGGCGATCTTCAGTGGACCTTTCGTGGCTTTGCTGAAGTCGACTTGAGGCGTCTGAGCGTATTCATATCCAATGGTGACTTCGGCCGCCAACAGGCAGGTCGGGGAGAGCATGATCAGCAAACTGGCAACTGTGCGGATCAATTTAGTGATGTTCATGATTATCTACTCCGAAATATTATGTTTCATCCAGTGCTGCTGGCGCTCGAACAAGTTGCGCAACAGCCCAAAATGAACAAGCCACCAGTAGCTTATGCTGACCGGTGGCTTGTTAATCCAAGCTTAATTACCCAAGCAATTAAAGCTCGCTAGCAGGCCAGGGCGCTCCCTGGTGACCGCGCGCTTGTTCCTTAAGGCCTTGGTAGACGAACTTCTGTACGCGCTTGCCTTCATAGGTTTCGGTTGTATAGATGTTGCCCTGGTTATCTGTCGCGAGGCTGTGCGGAGCGTAGAATTGTCCCGGGCCACGACCGCCATGACCGAAGCTGGTCAGGACTTCCAGAGTTTCACGCTCGATGATGTAAACCTTGAAGTTCTGGCCGTCAGCGAGGTACAGATACTTTTGCTCTGGATCCTTGGAGAAGTCGATATCCCATGTAGAACCCTGGTTCAGAGTCTGCGGAGCTACCTGAGCTTCCTTGACGAAGGTGCCATCCTTGCGGAAGACCTGGATGCGGTCTGCGCCACGGTCGCACACATAGAGAAGGCCGTCATTGGACGGGATAGCGCAGTGAACCGGTCCGCGGAACTGCTGCGGCAGCGGTGCACCCGGAGTGTAGTCTACGCGCTCATCCACAGGACGGTTGCCGTACGCACCCCAATAGCGCTTGAAGGCACCAGTGTTCAGGTCAAGTACGGCGACGCGCTTGTTGCGGTATCCGTCTGCAAGAAACACTTCGTTGGCCTCTGCGTCAATCGCGACTTCTGCCACTTGCGAGAAGTGAGTGGTGCTGTTGCTGTCGGTGTCATTGCCGGGCTCACCGTACTGAGCAACAAATTGTCCGTCGCCAGTAAATACGAGAACGTGGGAGTCGCCGCCACCGTTACCGCCAATCCAGACGTTGCCGTTAGGCGCTACATCAATACCGTGGTTGGAAGCCGGCCAAACGAAACCTTCACCGGGGCCGCCCCATGCATTGACGACGTTACCTTCCGGGTCGAATTCGATGATGGGCGGTGCTGGGGTGCAGCACTCGCTGACGCCAAGCTTCAGACCGATCTCAGTGGCTCCACCAAACATGGAGTCCTGATCGCGGTGAACGATGAAAACGTGATCTCTGGCATCAACGTCTACACCAATGGTGCGACCGAGAATCCACTGGTTAGGCAGCGGCTTCGGCCAGAAAGGATCCACTTCGAACGCGGGGGCCATGATCATGGAGCTTGCTGCTTCTGCCGGCTCCTGCAGCTGTGACTGGCTGACACCTATTGCTGCCAGCGCAACTGCGAAAGTGGCTCCTGCCGCATACTTGATATGTCTTGTCATTCTTCTTCCTCCGGGGTAAGTCTCTACTGAGGCTTTGTTTTTTTTAGACCGGTGTGCAGTATACTCACTTATTGCCGGACAGTATACTCGGAAAAAAATTTTCGCCGGCGGCGCCGTACATGGTGAATCTTATGGTGCCTAGCTATTTCTATTAATATTTTTCCTAATAATTACAAGGGCTTGAAAATGTCTTGGGTGAATCGTGTGAAGGCCGTATGCGCTTTCCTTTTGTCTTGTTCGCTGGTCACTGTGGTATTGGGGGTGACGTTGAGCAGGCAGGCATCAGCGGATGATGTGCCATTGCGAGTAGCGGTTCAGGCATTCATTAAACCCCAAGGTTCAGAGCTTTCAGTACTCATGCGCGTACCGATGGATGCGCTGGGAGAGATCGATTTTCCGACACAGGGCATACCCGGATCATTGATTTTTTCAGAGGCAGACAATGCCCTCGAAACAGCGGCGTACACATACATCATTGGATCGGTGCAGCTCTATGAGGAAGACAATCTTCTGACCGACTATACACTCAGGAAGGTGCGGGTGTCGCTTCCCTCTGACAGGTCCTTCAACTCCTATGACTTGGCACTGGAAAACATCAATCGGCCCAAGCTGGATGACAGCGTTGATCTTTACTGGCGCCAAGGAATGCTTGACCTTCTCGTGACCTACAAGATCGAGTCCGAATCCTCGCGATTTTCGATAGATCCACGACTTGCCGGGCTTGGCGTCGAAACCAATACGGTTTTTCGTTACGTTCTGCCGAACGGTGCAGAGCGAGCCTTCAGCTTTGTAGGAAATCCTGGGCTTGTATACCTCGACCCCAGCTGGTTTCAAGCGTCCTGGCGGTTCGTCGTGCTTGGCTTCGAGCACATCCTTGAGGGCACCGATCACTTGCTCTTCTTGCTTTGTCTCGTTATCCCATTGCGCAGTATTCGCTCTCTCGTCCCGGTGATCACGTCTTTCACGATAGCGCACTCCATTACGCTGATCGGATCGGTCATGGGGGTTGTACCCTCCGTGCTCTGGTTCCCTCCTTTGATTGAAACCCTCATTGCCTTGTCGATCGTCTACATGGCATTCGAGAACATCATCGGTTTCGACCAGCAGACACGATGGCTAGTGACCTTCGGATTCGGGCTTGTACATGGCTTCGGTTTTTCTTTCCTGCTGACGGAAAGTCTGCAGTTTGCCGGCGGCTATCTTGTCACTGCTCTGCTTTCCTTCAACGTGGGTGTTGAACTTGGGCAGCTCCTGGTTCTCTGTATTGTTGTTCCAATGCTGGGATTGCTGTTCAGAAAGCTGCCGTCAGAAAAAGTCGGCATCATTCTGCTATCAGCGTTGGTGGCACACAGTGCCTGGCACTGGATGGCTGAACGATTCAATGCATTGCTGCAGTATGATATTCGCTGGCCTGCGATAGATGCCGACTTCTACACCGGCCTCGCCCAGTGGGGTATGTTGCTCATGGTGGCGGGTGGCGTCTTGTGGGTGATGAACGGCTTGTTTCAGAAGCTGGGGGCAGGCGACGACGCTGCAACAACTGAGCGCAAGAAGGTCACGGCCTGAGTTACGCTTGCCGCTGGTAAACGCATGCAGCGCGTTGACAAAGTTGCAAGAGGCTTGAGCGTTGTCAAAATTGCTCAAGGCGCCTTGGTGTAGCGGCGTAGCATGCGTTGAGCTACTTCGGCGCCGTATATAGTGCCATTGTCGTCTGCGGTAATTCCTTCTGCGCCGCTGCTCCCGTTGGCTGTGCCGGTGTCCGCATCGGGGATGAATGCAGTCACGAAGCCCGTGATTGCACTTCCGACCCTGATGCCCCGGTACCATCCAGGATTGCGCCCGGGTCCGGAATTCGACTCAGAGTCAGCGACGTAAAGCGTGTCCGTTGCGTCGATATAGATTCCGCTAGGGCGTCCGAACTGTGTCCATGTATCGATCCAGTTGCCAGCCTGGTCAAATATCTGAATCCGATTGTTACCACGGTCTGCCACGAACAGGCGTCCTCCTGAGTCCATGGCAAGATCGTGCGGCACTTCAAAAAGGCCGGGGCCGGTGCCTTTGCCGCCCCACTCCATCTGATATTCACCAGCACTATTGAATTTCACAATTCGGTTGTTGCCATCGGAGGAATGGCCGTCCGCCACAAAAATGTCGCCGTTAGAGGCAACAAGAACGTCGTTCGGTTGGTCAAAGACGCCATTGCCCTTCCCCGCAATTCCCGGCAGTCCGAGGCTCAGCAGCAACTCTCCTTCGGGGCTGAACTTGTGTACCTGATGCCCCTTGTTTCGTGTAGGGTCGCCTTTTCCATCAGCAATCCAGACATTGCCATCAGCATCCACAAACATGCCATGTGGCCAGACCAGCAAGCCAGCGCCGAAGCTCTTCAGGACGCGACCATTGCTGTCGATCAGCAGGATAGGGTCCACGTCCGGCGTGTCGAGACAGTTTTCATTGCCTCCACAGCGCTCTGCGACCCAAATGTTGCCTCCGCCTGCGTGATAGACCGCGCTGGTGGCACCCCAGACTCTTCCGTCAGGCAATTCAGCCCAAATTCCGGGAGTGACTTGGTAGGGGTTCGGGATGACATTCGGGTTTTCCAGTTGCGCCAATCCCGGGCTGATCCAGAAGAGGCCAGCGATTGCCGTG
>JACCEC010734549.1_pt1 | contig 10261 bp, 7 predicted proteins | sample 7450121 | NCBI WGS metagenome assembly JACCEC01 (sample SAMN15323455, study PRJNA562643) | freshwater metagenome | isolation source: river surface water | place: USA:Blue River Watershed | collected 2017-08-18 | reverse complement strand
TACAACCTCGGCGGCGGCAAGGACAACTCGTGCTCGATTCTCGAGGCGTTCAAGATCGCCGAAAAGTTCTCCGGCCGGCCGCAGGTCTTCACCTACGTCGACCAGAACCGCGCCGGCGTCCTCGCCCTCATCAAGTCCGTCCGCCCCGCCGTCATCGTCCACACCGCCGCCCATCCCTCGCACGACCGCGCCTCGGCGATTCTCTTCGACGCCTTCGACACCAACGCCGTCGGCACCCTCAACCTGCTCGAAGCCGCCCGCCAGGCCTGCCCCGAGTCGCCCTTCGTGCACATGAGCACGAACAAAGTCTACGGCGACGCCCCCAACCGCATCCCGCTCGTCGAGCTCGCCACCCGCTGGGACTACGCCGACCCCGCCTACGCCGGCGGCATCGCGGAAACGTTCACCATCGACCAGTCGAAGCACTCGCTCTTCGGCGCCTCGAAGGTCGCCGCCGACGTCATGGTCCAGGAATACGGCCGCTACTTCGGCCTGCCCACCTGCGCCCTCCGCGGCGGCTGCCTCACCGGCCCCAACCACAGCGGCGTCGAGCTGCACGGTTTCCTCAGCTACCTCGTGAAATGCAACCTCGAGGGCCGCGAGTATCGGGTTTTCGGCTACAAGGGGAAGCAGGTCCGCGACAACATCCACAGCCTCGACGTCGCCCGCTTCATGGCCGCCTTCGTCGCCGCCCCCCGCGCCGGCGAAGTCTACAATCTCGGCGGCGGCAAGGCCAACTCCTGCTCGATCCTGGAAGCCTTCAAAATCGCGGAAAAGTTCTCCGGCCGCCCGCAGGTCCACAGCTACGTCGACCAGAACCGCGCCGGCGACCACATCTGCTACTACAGCGACCTGCGCAAAATGCGCGCCCACTACCCCGCCTGGGATATCACCCAGACCCTCGAGGAGACGATCCGCCAGATCGTCGAGTCGTGGTCGCGCCGGCAGAAAGCGTGAAACACCCGCGCGATCCGCGCGTCCCACCTCCCGGCCTTCCGCCGCGTCCCTCGCCCCGGTCCGCCCTTTCCGACCGCACCGCCCACCCGCGTCCCGATCTTCTCCCATGCGCCGCGCCCCCTCCGTCTCCCCGGTCCTCCGTCGCCCGGTCTCTCCGTCTCTCCGCCGCCGCCTTCCGCTCGCCCGCCGCGTCCTCCTCGCCTTCGCCTTCACCCTCGCGCTCGCCTTCCCGCCCACCCCGGCCCGCGCCACCAGCGTGATCGCCCCGACTTTCGCCGAGCTCGTCGACGAGGCCGACGCCATCTACCGCGCGACGGTCACCGCCGTCGAAGCCCGCGCCGCGACCGCCCCCGACGGCCGTGCCGTGATCAAGACCTATGTCACCCTCGCGGTCGCCCGCACGCTCAAGGGCGAGGTCCGCTCCGCGGTGACCCTCGAATTCCTCGGCGGCTCCGCCGGCGGCCGCACCCTTGCGATCCGCGGGATGCCGACGTTCGCCGTCGGCACCGAGGACTTCGTCTTCGTGCAGCGCAACGGCACCCAGTTCTGCCCGCTCGTCGCCATGATGCACGGGCGCTACCGCGTCGCCCGCGACCCTGTCACCGCCGCCGCCTACGTCGCCCGCGACAACGGCCAACCGCTCGGCGATCTTGCCGAGATCGGCCAGTCCCTCGCCGCCCTCCCCGCTCCCGTCCTCGCCGCCCGCGCCGCGTCCGCCCGCGCCGCCGCATTGTCCCCCGGCGCCTTCGAAGCCGGCATCCTCGGCGAACTTGCCCGCCCCACCGTCCGCGCCCGCCTCAACTGACCCGCCCCACCCGACCATGCGCGCGCCTCTCTCTCGCCCGTTGTTCAGTCCGGCTCCCCGTCGCCCGTTCTGCGCCGCTCTCCGACGCCCGTTCTCTCCGTCGCACTTCCTTCCCGTCCTCGCGCTCGTTCTTCTCCTCTCCGCCCGCCCCGCCGGCGCGTTCAATTTCACCGGCGTCGCCTGGCCCGACGGCACCGTCAACCTGCGGCTCCAGCTCGGCGCCACCCCGACGCTCTTCGACGGCGCCGCCGACTGGGCCGATGTCGCCGAATCCGCGCTCGCCGAGTGGAACGGCCACCTCGCCCGCACCCGCCTCACTTCCTCCCGCGGTTCCGGGTCCAACCCCACCGTCACCAACCGCACCAACGACGTCTTCTTTTCGGGCACCATCTACGGCGAGGCCTTCGATTCCCGCACCCTCGCGGTGACCCTCGGCGACTTCGACGACGACACCTTCGCGCCGCGGGAACTCGACGTAATCTTCAATTCCAACCGCACCTGGAACTCCTACCGCGGCGCCGTGCGCTCCGGCGTCGTCGATTTCCGCCGCGTCGCGCTCCATGAATTCGGTCACGTCCTCGGCCTCGACCATCCCGACGAGGCCACACCGCCCCAAAACCTCAGCGCCATCATGGAGAGCACCGCGGGCAACACCGAATCGCTCCGGGCCGACGACATCGCCGGCGCCAAGGCCCTCTACGACCAGACCCCGACCCGCACCCTCGCCGTCGGCCAGCCGCTCGTGCTCGGTCTCACCACCGCCGCCTCCGTCACCTGGACCTACAACTGGTTCTTCCGGCCCGCCGGCTCCCACCTGATCGAGCCGTTCCGGCTGGCGTCCGGCGCGAGTTACACCATCGGCGCCGCGCAGCTCGCCGACGCCGGCACCTACGTCATCACCGCCACCAGCCCCGCCGGCACCTTCGTCGCCAACACCGTCATCGTGGCCACCACGCCCGTCGCCACCGCCCCCGCCGCCCGCCTCGCCAACCTCTCCACCCGCGGCGTCGTCGGCACCGGCGGCGACATCATGATCGCCGGCTTCGTCATCGGCGGGACCGAGCCCAAAACCATGCTCGTCCGCGCCGCCGGCCCCGCCCTCGCCGGCTTCGGCGTCGCCGGCACCCTCGTCGACCCCCTCCTCACCCTCCGCAACTCCGCCAACGTGGTCGTCGCCACGAACGACAACTGGGAAACCGCCGCAAATCTCCCCGCGCTCTCCGCCGAGTCCGCCCGCCTCGGCGCCTTCGCCTTCCGCGCCGGCAGCCGCGATGCCGCCCTTCTCGTCACTCTCCCGCCGGGCAGTTACACCGCCACCGTGAGCGGCGTCGGCGACACCACCGGCAACGCCCTCGTCGAAGCCTACGATGCGGATTCCGGCGCGGTCTCCGCCACCCGGCGCCTCGTCAACATCGCCACCCGCGGCCCGGTCCGCACCGGCGACGACGTCCTCATCGCCGGCCTCGTCGTCTCCGGTCCCGGCCCGCGCACCTACTTGATCCGCGCCGTCGGCCCCACCCTCATCAATCCCCCCTTCAGCCTCGCCAACGCCCTCATCGATCCCTTCCTCCAGCTCTACCGCGGCTCCACCTTGCTGCGCGAAAACGACGACCTCGACGCGCCCTACGGCGGCATCGCCGCGCTCCGCGCCGCCGGCGACCGCGTCGGCGCCTTCCGCCTGTTGGAGGAGCGCATCCGCTCGATCCGCAGCGGCCTCGATTCCGTCATGCTTGTCACCCTCGAACCCGGCTCCTACACCGCCAAAGTCAGCGGCTTCGAAGGCGCCACCGGCGTCGCCCTCATCGAGATCTACGAGATGCCCTGATCGAAATCTTGCCGAAGGAGCGCCCCCATCCCGCGAACGGTCGTCCTCGACTGCGCCGCTAAAAACCGACCTGCGTGTAGATTTCGGCGAGTGCCACGCCTCCCTTCGACCCTGGCGCCGCCGTGACGCGCATCACGTAGCCCCCCGGCGGCAAAGCGAGCAGCAGCGCCGCATCCGCGCTCGCGTTATCCAGCGGAAACGCTCCGTAGGTTCTGCCCGCCTCGATGATCGCAGCCGAATTCAACGCCGTCCCATGCCACTCGTTGCTCGCGAGGAGGGTCTGGCCCGAGAACAGCTCTAGCCGCGGGCGCTCCGCGGCACCCACCACGCCGAAGCGACTCAACCCCGGTCCCGCCGCGCGCAGCAACATGGTGCGCGCCGGCGACCACGTCCCGGGATCACCGATCACGAACCCGATCGTCAACGCCTGTGCCTCGCGCTCGCCGACCACACTGCGCGCCGATAGATTGCGCACGCTGCCCTCCCCGCCCACAACGTAGAATTCCGTCAACACCGTTCCCTCCCCGTTGGAGAAAACCTGCGCGAGATAGGAGCCAGGCACCAGTTGCGCCACCAGCGCGGAATCGCGCGATCCCCGGGCAAACGGAAACGCGCCGACCGACGCCGCGAGCGGCGCCACCTGCACATCGCTGTCCCACGCCCCTTCGTTGGCCGCGATCACACGCTCACCCGCGAAAAGGTGGAGAGCGGTCGACGGCGCCGGCGTAAACTGCGTGCCCGCGAACGGCGCGAGCCCCGGCCCCGCCGCCCGGACAAGCAGCCGCTGGCTGGTGTTCGGTTTCCAGCTCTGGAAAGAGACTCCCGAGACAGATCCACTCGCCTCCAGCGGCGGCACCAGCGTGATGCCCGCCGTGAACGCACGCTCGCCGACGGATGTATTCCCGCGCACCGAGTAGTTCACGAGCGGAGCGGGCGCGCCGCCATCTTCGATGCTTAGTCTGTCCACCTGGAGACGGACGGTCGCATAGCTCGTGCCCGCGGCATTGCTCACCGCCACGCGATAGGTGCCGGCGTGGTAGTCCTGCAGGAAAGGCATCGGCGTGAGCGTCGCTTCGTTCACCCCCCGAAAGCGCGGGTCGCCCGGTTCCAGCGGCACGCCATTCAGCTCCCACCGATAGGCAAACGGCCCCGCGCCCGAGGCCGAAATTGCGATCGGCGTCGGTCGTCCGGGCCGAAAAGACAGGCCGGAAAGGTCTCGCCCCGCCGGGGCGAGTTCCGGGTAGTCCGCCGGCGTCGCGGGAAACCGCGTCATCCCGACCGGGGCGCGCGGAGGTGCCCCCGCAAAGATGGCTTGCTCGATCCCGTTCCTGGCGCGACCCACCACGATCGTTTCGCGCGCGGCAAGATCGGAGACCGTCACCGTCGTGCTCACCTCGTCCGGCTTGGCGAATACCGCGTGTGTATCGTAAACGATCATGGGCTCGGGCATCCCGCCCGACCGCGATACCCGATAAACCGTCATTGTTCGCAAGTATCCCGACTCCGCTTGGCTCAACGCGAAATAGACGTGTGCCGCATCGATTCCCACCATCCGCGGCGATGCCGCCAAGTCGATCGATCCGCCGTCGGTCGCACGCGCGCCGTGCAGCACGAGTTCGGTGACGACGCCCTCACGCCAAATCAAGACGCGACGCCGACTCCCTGCGTCGAACAACGCAAACGCCCCGTCGTCCGCTCGCACCGCGGACCCAACTCCGATTCCCGGTGCGATCGTCGATTCCAACGGCGGAATCAAGGTCGTCACTGCGTTGCCTTGCCAGCGATACAACCCGGTTCCGGCGCTTGGACTGAACGGGCTTGTGGTCAAACTGACCGTCCCGAGGAAATAAACTGCCGGCCCCTCCGGCTCGGTCGCAACCTGAACCGGCGTGATGGCTCTGAAACCGCCGCTCGGAGCCGACGAGTAACTCCCATTGTGATACCGATAAAGGCGGGCGCTCTGCGTGACGCCCGCTCGTCCGAAAAGCCCGACCAAGGCAAACGTGTCGCCACTGCCAACCCAACCGGGAACAGGCGGCCACGCTACCGTGGCGAACGCGTCGGCCAGAACGCGCTCACGCCTTCCGTCCGCATCTATCTTGTGAATATCAACACCCGTGCTGCCGCCATGGGCGGCAAACCACACCGCCATTCCTTCGGCGCGCAGCGCGAGAAAATCGCCGCCGACCTCGTGCGCTCTAACCAACACCGTCAACACGCCGCCCTTTGCCGCCAACAAGGCAGGTTGGTCGCCTTCCGCCACCAGTTTGGCCCGAAAGATCACCGCTCCATCTGCCCGCCGCACCGGCGTGATCGCTCCGATATCCGCAAGCAGGCCCGGAGTGAATCCCTGCACGAAAGACGTCGATGCAACAACGGCGAACTCCGCACGTAGACCGGAACAAAAAGCCGCCGACGCGACAGCCAGAGCCGATATCCACCTGAACAACATCTGAACGCGTCCCATATTGCCGACGACAGCACAGATCCCCAAATCCTCCATTACAAGGCCGATCCCGGCCGGAACTCCCGCTCCGTCCTTCCCGCAAATTTGCGCGTTCCTTTCGCCGCGTTCGTGTGTTTCGTGAGAAATCATTCCTCGCCGCCTTCCCGTGTCCGACTTCAAACATTTCTTCGGCGTCCCGCCCTCCGATCAAAACGCCCTCGACCTCTTCGCCGGCGAATGGTCCTCGTCGCCCCCGGCCAACCGCCCCGACCTCAAGGCCGGCGTCACCCCGCTCTTCGACGATCCGCGCATCGCCTGGGCGCACCACCGCCTGATGGAAATGGGCGTCGCCGGCGGCATCACCGGCCGCGACGTGCTGGAACTCGGCCCGCTCGAGGGCGCGCACACCTACCTGCTCGACCGCCTCGAGGCCAAATCGGTCACCGCCGTCGAGGCCAACGCCCGCGCCTACCTGAAGTGCCTCATCGCCAAGGAAACCTTCGGCATGCCCCGCGCCCGCTTTCTCCTCGGCGACTGCCTCGAATTTCTCCGCACCACCGAGCGCCGCTTCGAAGTCGGCATCGCCTGCGGCATCCTCTACCACCTGACCAACCCCGTCGACCTGCTCCACCTGCTCGCGCAGCGGTGCGACACCCTGTTCCTCTGGACCGTGTTCTACGATCCCGAGTTCGTCGCCAAGAACCCGGTCCCGGGCGCCAAGTTCTCGGAAGCCCTCCCGATGGAGACCGCCGGCTTCAAACACACCGTCCACCGTTTCAACTACGGCCCCTCGCTCGACTGGAAGGGCTTCTGCGGCGGCGGCGAGGTCTACAGCTATTGGATGGAGAAGGAGGAGATCCTCGGCGCCCTCCGGCAGTTCGGCTTCACGGACTTCCGCACCGAACAGCACCCCAACGTCCACGGCTCCGCTCTGCTCGTCGCCGCCCGCAAGGCGTGAGCACCGCGGCCCGGCCGGCCACCTCCCCCGAACCGCGGGAACCGACCGCCGCCCGCCGGTTCCAAGCCCAGCCCACCCGCCATCCCGAATTTGACGTAGCTTTCCCCGGCCGCCACCGTCTCTCCCGTCGTCGTCCCATGCCACCGCTCCTCCGCCTCAGCCTAGCCGTCGTCGCCCTCGGTGGCGTCGCCCGCGCGGCGGAGTCCGTCCCGTCGGGCCGCAGCCCGTTCAGCCCCCCGGCCACCGCCGCGTCCACCGCGGCGGCCGCCGCCTCGGAGACCCTCGAATTCGCCGGCGTCAGCGCCATGGGCAACCGCACCGACATCATCCTCTTCGACAAGACCGCCCGCAAGAGCCACCTGATCACCGCCGGTGAGACGGTCGCCGGCATCTCGGTCCTGAATTACGATTCCCGGCGCGATCAGGTCGTGATCCGCGTCAACGGCCAGCAAAAGACCCTGGCGTTGCGCAAGTCCTCCGCCCCCACCGGCGGCCTGCCGCCCGCCGCGGCCCCGATGCCCACCGGGTTCAACGTCCCGCCCCCCGCGCCGCCTCCGCCCGTGGCCGTCGGCTCCACCACCGGAATCATTCCGCCCGCCCCCGCTCCCGCTCCCACCGCCGAACCCGCGCCCGCGCCCGCGGGGGGCCAAGCTGTTCCCGCCAGCCCGGCCCAGCAGTTGCAGGCGAAACAGGAAACCGAGGCGCGCATGCTCGTCAGCGACCTGCTTGAGATCGGCATGGCGCAACGCCGCGCCTACGAGGAAGCCCAGCGCAAGTCCGCCGAGGCCAACGTCCAGAAACCTTGACCGGCGCCGCCCGCCCTGCCGGCGCTCGACGTTCGTCCGTTCCTCAGGCCCCCGGTTTGGTGCCCCAGGCGTAAGCCCAGAAATTCAGCCGTCCCGCGACTTTCACGTCCGCGAAGCCCGCGTGTTTCAAAAAGGCCTCCAGCTCCGGCTGCGACGAGCACTTCGAGATCTGCGCCGGCCGCTCCTTCGGCTTGAAGGTCTTCCGGCTCTCCTCGAACACCGCCCAGCCCGCCGGCGACGCGATGTCCACGTTGTCGCAGTAAAACCGCCCGCCCGGCTTCAGCACCCGCATCGCCTCGAGCACGTAGTTGTAGCGGTCCCACTCTTCCAGGTGCATGAAGACCACCGTCGTGTAGACCACGTCCACCGACGCATCCGCGATCGGCTGGAGATCGTAGCCGGACACCTCCTGCAGCCGGATGTTTTCCAGCCCGAGCAGCCGCCGCCCCGCCAGCCGTAACATATTGGTCGATACGTCGCAGCCGATCCACTGCTTCACGAAGGGCGACAGCACCCGGCCCACGCGCCCCACCCCGCAGCCGATCTCGAGGATGATGTCCTCCGGCCGCACGCCCACCGTCTCCCGCAGGATATCGGCCGTGTCCTCCGCGTCCGCGTGGAACTTGTCCTCGTCCGTGTAGCCGGACACGACGAGATACGCCGCCTCCTTCGATCCGGAGAGGGAGTTCCACACCGATTTGTAGTCGCCGCGCAGTTGGCTCATGGGCCGGCCAGTTGAACCGCGGATCGCCCGGAGATCACGGAAATATTTCCGCCCGCGAAACGACGCCCGGCGGCCGTCCACCTTTCGCCTTCCGCCCGGCACGTTTCGCCGTTCAGCTGGGTCCATGCGCGTCCTCATCACCGGCATCTGCGGCTTCGTCGGCAGCACCCTCGCGCGCGCCTTCGCCGCCGCCGGATCCGGCCACACCCTCGTCGGTTTCGACAACTTCATCCGCCCGGGCAGCGAGTCGAATCGCGCCGAGCTGAAGCACCTCGGCGTGAAGCTCCACCATGGCGACCTCCGCGCCGCTTCGGATCTCGAGTCGCTCCCCGCCGTCGACTGGGTGATCGACGCCGCGGCCAACCCGAGCGTCCTCGCCGGCGTCGACGGCAAGACCAGCTCCCGCCAGCTCGTCGAGCACAACCTGGCCGGCACGGTCAACATGCTCGAGTTCTGCAAACAGCACCGCGCCGGGTTCATTCTCCTCAGCACCAGCCGGGTCTACGCCATCGAGCCGCTCGCCGCTCTTCCCGTCGCCGCCCACAACGGCGCCTTTCACCCGACGCTGCCCCTCCCCGCGGCGCTGGCCGCGACGGTGCCGGCCGGCGCCCTGACCGCCGCCGGTCTCGCGGAGAACTTCCCGACCTCGGCCCCGATCTCACTTTACGGTGCCACCAAGCTCGCCAGCGAAGCCCTCGCCCTTGAATACGGCGCCACCTTCAATTTGCCCGTCTTCATCAACCGCTGCGGCGTGCTCGCCGGCGCCGGCCAATTCGGCCGCGCCGACCAGGGCATCTTCGCCTACTGGCTCAACGCCTGGCTGCGCCGCCGCCCGCTGCGCTACATCGGCTTCGGCGGCCACGGCCACCAGGTCCGCGATTGCCTCCACCCGCGCGACCTCCTGCCGGCCCTCGAACGCCAGTTCGGCGCCCCCGCCGTCGCCTCGTCCGACCGCATCGCCAACTTCTCCGGCGGCGCGGCCTCCGCTATGTCGCTCCGGCAGCTCAGCGACTGGTGCGCCGCCCACCTCGGCGCGCACTCCGTCGGCGTCGACGCCACCCCGCGTCCGTTCGATATCCCGTGGATCATCCTCGATCACGCCAAGGCCGCCCGCGTCTGGCAATGGTCACCCGTCACTCCCACGGCCGCGATCCTCGACGAGATCGCGGCCCACGCCCACGCCCACCCCGACTGGCTCGACCTCAGCGCCCCGTTCTGAGAGCGACGACGGACCGGCCGTCGGGCCGACGACGGCGCGTCGACCTTCCCGCGCTTTTTCCCTGCCTTTCTCCGCGCTCTCGGCCTAATCCGCCGTCCTCGTTTTCATGTCGTCTCCTTCCGCCGCTCCCGCCGCGCCCGCTCCGCTCCGCCTGCTCTCGGTCATCATCCCCGCGCGCGACGAGGAGGAATCGCTGCCTCCGACGATCGAGGACATCGTCACCACCTTCACCGCCGAAGGCATCCCCCACGAGATCGTCGTCGTCGACGACGGCAGCAAGGACCGCACCTGGTCCGTCCTGCAGGCGCTCCGCGAAAAATACCCCTCTCTCGCCCCCACCCAAAACGCCTCCGGCGCCCACGGCTTCGGCCGCGCCATCATCTGGGGCCTCGACCACAGCCGCGGCGACGCCGTCGTCATCATGATGGCCGATGCCTCCGACTCTCCGGCCGACGCCGTGAAATACTGGCGTCTGCTCAACGCCGGCCACGACTGCGCCTTCGGCTCCCGCTTCGTCGAAG
>JACCEC012268293.1_pt1 | contig 10262 bp, 3 predicted proteins | sample 7450121 | NCBI WGS metagenome assembly JACCEC01 (sample SAMN15323455, study PRJNA562643) | freshwater metagenome | isolation source: river surface water | place: USA:Blue River Watershed | collected 2017-08-18 | reverse complement strand
TATTTCCTGCTAGAATGTATGGAAATAAAGAGAAAACAGGTGCTAAAATTGAAGTATTTCTTTTGCGCGAATTGAACCGCGAAAGTTTACTTTGGGATGTTTTGGTTGATCCTGCACGAAAAATTCGCATCGGAAATAAATTATATTTTGGTGAAGACGATTCGCTTGTAGCGGAAGTTATCGATAATACAACTTCCAGAGGAAGAACGCTGCGGTTTTTATTCGACGGTCCTTATGAAGACTTCAAGGCAAAAATTACAGAATTAGGAGAAACTCCTATTCCAAAATATATTGAGAGAGAAGTTGAACCAGAAGATGAGCAACGTTACCAAACGATTTATGCGAAAGTGGAAGGGGCTGTAGCAGCACCGACTGCAGGATTACATTTTTCTAGGGAACTTTTGAAGCGTTTGGAATTGAAAGGAATAAACTTCGCCGAGTTAACCTTACATGTGGGTCTTGGCTCTTTTCGCTCTGTTGAAGTAGAAGACCTGACCAAGCATAAAATGGATTCTGAGCAAGTAATTATTCCAGAAAGTGCTGCCGAGGCAGTAAATGAGGCCAAACGAAATAACCGACGTGTATGTGCAATTGGCACCACTACTATGCGTGCAATTGAAACTTCTGTTTCTACTGAAGGGTATTTAAAACCGTTCGACGGATGGACGAATAAGTTCATTTTTCCTCCGTATGATTTTAGTGTAGCAGATTGCTTGGTGACAAATTTTCACACACCGCTTTCTACCTTGTTGATGATGATTTCATCGTTCTGCGGACATGAGTTGATGATGCAGGCCTACCACGAAGCTATTAGGGAAAAATACCGCTTTTACTCTTACGGTGACGCGATGTTAATATTGTAACTATTAATTCTGCTTGACTATTGCGCAGGATTTCTCCTTGGCTGTTGCGCAGGATTTCTCCTTGGCTGTTGCGCGGGATTTCTATTTGACTGTTGCGCAGGATTTGAAATCCTGCGCAACAGCAGCAGAAGCAAAACAAAAAACGGCTAGGTTTCCCTAGCCGTTTTGCTGTGTAGTAGGTTAGAATTTATTTCACAGCGTGTCTGAGTATTTGTGTTGACTTCGCGCCATTGGTGATGTTCAAGAAATAGATTCCGGGATTCAACTCTTGGTTGATCACAAACAAGTTGATACCTTCTTTCACGTCGATGGTGCGTTGCTCGATTACTTTACCTGATGCATCCACCATATTTAAGGTACAAGCGCCGATTAGTTCTTTGTTGTTCACTACCACTTGGAATGATGTTCCGGAAGGATTCGGGAAGCTAGAGAAATAACCCGTTGTTACTTCCGAACACGAAACGTTGATTGGATCGTATAGTTTCTCTGTTCCGTCGATGTCCACTTGACGTAAACGGAAGTAGTTGTTTCCTTCTGTTCCATTTTGATCAGTAGATTGGTAGGTGATCAACTCGTTTGATGTGCCCGCAGATGGTAAGGTAGTCAATAGCTGCCAGTTTTCACCATCTCTGGATTTCTCTACATCAAAATGCGAGCTATTGAACTCAGAGGCCGTTTGCCAAGTCAAGTTGATAATGCCTTCATCACATAGACCTGTGAAAGAAAGTAATTCTACTGGGAGTGGGTTATTATTTCCACTTCCTGCTCCGAACCAGCTAAACCCAGTTGAAGTTCCTGTTACTGAGAAATCTGTATTAGACGTTCCTGTTACTGGAGTCGCACCAAAGGTCAAAGCCGACCATGTGTTGTGGTGCTGTGCTGGTGTTGATGAACCTGCTGCTTTGATTATACGAACAGTTGAACGATCGTTTACTCCTGTAAGGTTTTTCATTTGAAGTGAAATACTGTATGGCGCACTATTAATACTTGAATTATAATTATCAGCTGTTGGATTTATCTCCCAATACCCTTCGTTGTCAAAATTTTGAATCAACACGCCATCAGCTGTTGTCAGAGGAAGTCCTGTATAGAGTGGAGTTGCACCTCCTGCATATCCACTCACGTATTGTACTGTTAAGTACTGATTTGAACCCGGAGAGCTTGTAAAGTCAATTGTGGCTCCTCGTGTATTGGAAGTATTTCCTACAGGGAAATAGTAACCAGAACCCGGTGTAGCATCTGCATCGAAGTAACGGCGAAGTTGACCAAGTATTGTACCATTCGCATGTTGAATACTTCCTGTTGTAGAGGAGTTTTCACCAACAGTCAATATAGCACTGTTATTGATATTTCCGCGTGCCATATTTAGGGTTCCTTTTACAATTATTGGGGTTGTAATATTGAGATCTCCTGCTTGTTTATCTAAGGTAAGATTGTTCAATAATATCGCCTGTGTTCCACCAATTGTTTGATTGCCAGATGTAGCATCAAAGGACAATGTTCCTGTTCCTGGATTAATAGTTCCATAATTAATAACATCTCCTTTCACAGACATAGAACCATTAGATAAGTTTAGTGTTGCTCCAGTACTTACAGTCAAATTATTTACTGTTTCACTTAGGCTTAAACTCGGCATATTCGTAGAATGCCTACACGTTCCGTCACCCTGCATAATCATGACTTTACTTGTGCCACTTGGCTCACCAGTAGTCAATCTCTCCCACGCCGAAGTTTGCACATTGTTTACCACCTGAGAAGCATTATATTGGTACCAATTACTAGAGGTACTCCATCCATTGTCTGTCAATCCTCCCCAAAGTAAATCTCCGTTAGATGGTGTGTAATCTGGCGTTGTAGGCTGTGTTAATGTAATGGAAACATCGTCATAAGCTGTACATGCACCTTTTGTTAAAGTCCATCTAAGCGTATATGTTGCACCTGGTACTCCGGTAAATGTAGAATTATATTCAGATACACTATTCACAACACCAGTTCCTGGCGCTTGCCCAGAAGCGCTAATTACATCCCAAACCCCTGATTCCAATCCAGTTGGCGCATTACCTGCCAAAGTTACTATCGATCTACCACAAGTATTTGCTCCCGACTGATCACTTCCTGCATTTGCAGCCGTCGGAAGTGCACCAAAAGTAACGATCACATCATCTGTACTTGCTGTACAAGGACTATTACTTACTGTCCAACGTAAAGTATAGGTTGAACCTGCCGTACCGGAGAACGTCGATGTTGCACTTGAAGCCGTCGTTACACTTCCTCCTGTGCCTGATATGATACTCCAAGCTCCCGTTCCTACAGTTGGGGTATTTCCTGCTAAAGTAACACTCGTCAAGCCACATGTAGATGAACCTGTTTGATCTGCTCCTGCATTGGCAGTTGTTGGGTTTTGGTTAAATGTAATTACTACATCATCTGTACTTGCTGTACATGGGCTGTTACTTATTGTCCAACGTAAAGTATAGGTCGAACCTGCTGTGCCGGAGAACGTCGATGTTGCACTTGAAGCCGTTGTTACACTTCCACCTGTGCCTGATATTATACTCCATGCTCCTGTTCCTACCGTTGGGGCATTTCCTGCTAAAGTAACGCTCGTCAAGCCACATGTAGATGAACTTGTTTGGTCAGGACCTGCATTGGCAGTTGTTGGGTTTTGGTTAAATGTAATTACTAAATCATCTGTACTTGTAGTACACGGACTATTACTTATTGTCCAACGTAAAGTATAGGTTGAGCCTGCCGTGCCTGTGAATGTGGAGGTTGCACTTGATGCAGTTGTAACTGTTCCGCCTGTGCCTGATATTATACTCCATGCTCCTGTTCCTACTGTTGGGGCATTTCCTGCTAAGGTAACACTCGTTAAACCACATGTTCCAGCACCCGTTTGATCTGCTCCTGCATTTGCTGTTGTTGGGTTTCGATTAAAGGTTATCATCACATCATCTGTACTGGCTGCACATGGGCTGTTACTCACTGTCCAACGTAAAGTATAGGTTGAACCTGCTGTGCCTGAGAACGCCGATGTTGCACTTGAAACCGTCGTTACACTTCCACCTGTTCCTGATATTATACTCCATGCTCCTGTTCCTACTGTTGGGGTATTTCCTGCTAAGGTTACACTCGTCAAGCCACAAGTTGATGAACCTGTTTGGTCAGGACCTGCATTGGCAGTTGTTGGGGAAGAAGATACGATAACGGCTACTGATGAAGAATATGCAGATACACAAACTCCACTCGTTACCATTGCTCTGTAGTAACGTGTTGATGATAAAGCACCCAATTGTGCTGAAGTCAAAGGCGAAGCCGTTGCCCCAACAATATTTGAAAAAGTAGAATTGTCCGTTGAAACTTGCCATTGTATAGTTCCTGTATTTCCAGTCAGAGTAATATTGGCAGGCGTGGTACCTGCACAAATTGTTTGATTTGCACTTACTGATCCTGCTACTGATGTTGGATTTACGGTAATATTTATTAATGCATCAGTCGTAGAATTACAAGTTCCTTCTCTTCGTGCATAGATTGTTGTTGAACTCACGGGTGAGACAGAAATTGAATTTCCTGTTCCAAGAAATGTTCCTGTTCCATTAGGTCCTGAATACCAATTTACTGTTGCACCTGTTCCGTTCGTTCCGCCTGATGCCGTCAAGGTGGTGGAAGCTCCCGTACAAATGGTACTCGTACCTGATATACTCGGGGCGGTGGATAAAGTATTTACGGTGACCAATACATCATCTGTCACGCTACACCCATTATTTGTGGCTGAAAGTGTATAATTAGTAGTTGCTGCTGGAGTAGCCGTTGGGTTAGCTACATTTGTAGCACTCAAACCGGATCCAGGAGACCAAGAGTATGAAGGCGTAATTCTATTGGGAATTGATAAAGTCCAATTTGACAAGGTCCCTCCGTCGCCCGATGCACCATCATAAATACGAAGCGTCCAAATACCATCAGCACTACCAGTCAAATTTGAAAAAGGTTGCTCAGGTGAAAAAGTACCTGTAAATGGTGCAGATCCCGAAGTTATTGCCCCACCGGATGTTGAAAAGACTGTATTTGTGTAGTTATCTCCAGAGCCTCCGTTGTTACTCGATAAATCTATAAAAGAGCCATTTGGAGCGATCAATGTTATGCTTAAATCGCTATCCCATGTATGGGTCAGATTTAAAGAAACAGAAGAAAGATCAATTGCATTCGCATTAGTTCCACTAATTGAAATCGTTCTATCTAGGTTAACATAATCACTTATAGCGCCTGAAGTATTATTGGATGTTGAAGTTAAGACTCCCAAAAAAGTATTTGCACTACCATTCAATTGAGTTGAATTACCTGCACAAATGGTAGCATCTGAACCGGCATTTGCAGTTACGACGGTTTCTATGAAATCTACCGACAAATTACTACCTCCTCCTCCTTCCATTACTCTAAACTCTACTGTACTGGTTCCGCATAACATTCCCGACCAAATAACACCTCTATCAGCACAACATCCATCAATTTGATATACCAAAACTCCATTAACGTAACATTGAACACCATCGTCGTGACCGTTTAAATCTATTTGATAAGCAGCAGATGGAAAACCTTGGCGTTTGTAAACGACTGTATGATTATCTGAACCTAAAGTACAACCAGTCCAACCAGAAGCATTTGAGGGACTACACTCGTTACACCACTGATTTGTTGATACAATATCGACAGTTGAATTTGTGTAGTAACCGTAGTAAGTATGGTTACTTAATGTTGATAAATTTGCAAAATTATATCCAGAATGGCGGTATCCGAGTACATTCCATGTGTTGCTTCCAAATCCAGGAGCCGTTGGGAAGGTACATTGCAAATTGATATTAGCACCTAAATATGAGTCCCCGGTGTATTCTCTCAATCTAATTTCAACAGTAGAACTTGCTGTTAATTGACCTGACCAAACACCATATGCCCAACCACAACATCCGCCTGTAGCTACTTGTGAACCGTCTATCAATAAAATGTATTCGTCATCTCGATTTACATCTATAGAGTATAAGCCAGGAGTGAATCCCTGACGTTTATAAATATAAGAGTGATTATCGTTATTTAAAGAACATCCAGAATAAGCGGAACCTGAGTTTGTATTTGCCGTTGTGGGATTTCCTGTTTGAGACCAACGGTTATATGTACCGAAACTTAAATTATTTTCGGTGTAAAATCCTCGGTAATTTTCAAAATTATTTCCATTATAGCAATAGACATTCCATACATTTGAGCCATAAACACTTGGGTTACCACTTGCTTGAACTACCGTAACAGTTACTTGAGAACAAGCAGTATTTGAACATCCCGTGTACACACCAGTTTCATACCTCGCAAAATATGTTGTGGTACTTGTTGGTTTCGCAATATTTAATGTAGCAGTGGATGAACCCGCGCTTGGAGTAACTGATCCCAGAAGAGTCCCGCCACAAGAACCACTATAAAATTTTACTGTACCTCGCATGTTGATACTCGAAGGAAATGTTGCCGTAAGATTTATTGTCCCTCCATCTGTAGAGCAAAAATTATTTTCACTAGCTCCTAGCGAAGTAGGGGCATCGTTGTAGTAATTGTTAATTAAAATTGTAGATGAAGTTACTTCACCGCAAGCATTGGTAACTCGATAACGAATGCGATCAGCATCCCCATTACTAGTGCCTACTTTTTTGGGAAAACAACATGTTCCTGCGGCAGCGGCAGTTACCCAGTTATTATTCCAAACACCATTATTGCTCCCCCAATCCCAAACGACAGTTCCTGATTGGCCGCTAACTGTCGGTACTGAAATATTTGCGCCTCCTGAACCATAATTACCTGAAGAATTACAAAAATCGCGGGCAGTACCATTTGTAAGTGTGCCTAGAGTTGGGGCTGTGCAGGGTGGAACGTAATTACTACATCTCCACTGAACGGTAGTATTGGTAGTATTATTAGAACAATTATATTGACTTAAAAGTACCGTGACTGTCCCTGTAAAAGTGGCAGTCCAAGTAATTTGAGATTGTGTACCACAGGCGTCATCACTATAACCTAAATAAGTACCCGAACAATTACTACCTTGCCTAAGAGTAAGTTGAGTATCATAAGAAGCTACCCCACAAGTCTGCCATTGATAGGTTGAACCAATACTGACGTTGTAATATGCATATTCACCACCATAAATATTTGCTGCAACATTAGTCCATGTTGATGAAGTAGTTGAAAATGTACCAGTTGGATAATTTGAATTGCAATTTGTACACTGCCCCCAAACATTCCCCAATATCCCAAAAAGTGAAATTAGAATTAGGAAGAAAGAAGGTAGAAAGGAGAGTTTACCCCTCGACAATGCTCTCGTTGAGCTGACTTGGACAGCACATTCGATACTTATTGAAATATTTTCCAAAATTGACTCATTCTGATTATTCGTATTTATGTTTTTTGTAAAAAGTAATCTTTTCATCATTTTCATTTCTGAATTTAATAATACAATAATTGAATTAATAAAAATATTTAATAAAAAAGAATCCACGCAGCCTGATGAATAAAGTTCATGATTCTGTGATAATTCCCGATGTTTCACTGATAATTGGAAATAAGAATTTACTCCTGACTAATCATTTCACAAATGAATGCCAATTTATCTTTTTTTCTAAAGTTGCCTTAATTGGAAGTGTGAGATATTTTTAGCAACTTTTTTATTGTTCGTTAAAGTTAATACAATTAAAAATAATTCTACATATTTCCATGCTATTAATTGATATTTAAGTAGTTCGATTTAATACGGAATACATGTTTTTACTTAGAATTTTTGAAGGGAGAAGGGAGAACTTAGAATGTAGAATTTATAATTTATAATTTATAATGTAGAATCGAAGATGTTTATCCGCCGGGGTGGACTGACTCGAACGCAGTGGAACGTCATGTAGAGCGGCATGTATGTTGAGGACTGAAAACTGAAAGTGGAGAATTGAACGTTGCAGATATTTTTCTGCAGGGGTGGACTGACTTCGGAACGAACGTCATGTCGAAGATACTGACCGACTGAAAAGGAGCGTCATGTCGAAGATACTGACTGGAACGCAGTGGAACGTCATGTATATGTAGAATTAAAATTGAGAATGGAGAATTGTATGTCCCTGAAATAGGTTGACCGAAAAACGTCAATTTATAATCGCTAAAAAAACATATTTAATTATGCATATTGATTAAAATATCATACATTTGAATAATATAATATGCAATATGTTTACTGGCAATCTCAAAATAAAAGACGTTAAATCAGAAATCGGACAGTTGGTGAAGTCTTATCGCAAACAGCAAAAACTTTCACAACAGGAGTTGGCAGACCAGCTTGAGCTCTCCAGAATTACGATTCAGAATTTGGAATCAGGTAAAAACTCTACGATTGATACTTTACTCAAGGTCTTTAATCACTTTGATGCATTGGTTAGTTTTAATCAATTTTTGATGGATAAACGAAATGAAACCGAACAATTGACTTCTTTATATTAGTATTATGGCGAAAAATGACATCATAACGGTATTTTGCTTCGGTCAAGAAATTGGAAGGTTGGGCTTTGATGAACATCAACAGAAATCCTCTTTTCAGTACAATCCCGAGTTTCTTCAAAGTGATCGTTTTCACAACTTGTTTCCGGCTACGGGCATCTTAAAACGAACACCACAAGTTCAAGTATTCAGTCACTATAATTCTGAAACATTCCGAGGGCTTCCTCCGATGATTGCTGATTCATTACCCGATGTATTTGGAAATATTATTTTCAAGAAGTGGATGGAATCAGGGAACAAAGAGTTCAATAAAATTTCTGTCATTGAGCAATTGGCTTATTTGGCAGACCGAGGAATGGGGGCTTTGGAATATCGACCAAGCAAGGAACTTCCTCCATCAACATCGATTGACCTTACCGAAATTATTGCTGTATTGAAAGAAGTTTTACAAGCAAAAGTTGAACAGCATGAATCAACACTCAATCATGAGGCTTTGTTGAATATTTTCAAAATTGGTTCATCAGTAGGTGGAGCCAGACCTAAAATTCTCATTTCAGAACATAAAACTTCTGGAGAAATTATTCCAGGTGATTTGAATCATTCTTCCGAATACAATCACTATTTAATCAAGCTGCATTTGGATGATGAATTGGGATATAGTCGGGAAGTCATTGAATACTGTTATTACTTAACGGCTACTCATCTAGGAATCTCCATGATGCCTTCTAAACTGATTGAGCAAAAACACTTTGCCACGCTTCGTTTTGATCGTCAAGAGGGAAAGAAGAAACATGTTTTGACTGCGACCGGATTAACAGGATGGGATTATCAAAGTCCGAAGGATTCCAGTTATGAAAACCTCTTTGAACTGGCTTTGTTTCTTAAAGTACCGTATCGGGATATTGAAGAACTCTTTAAACGTATGGTTTTTAATGTTGTCTTTTTTAATTCCGACGATCATTTGAAAAATCACTCGTTTATCTATGATGAAGAACAAGACAAATGGAATATTTCTCCGGCGTATGACATCACATATTCCTTGAATCCGTTAATGAACTACACAAGAACCAGCAGAGCTTTATCGATAAATGGTAAACGGGTTGATATTACCTTGGAGGATGTCCTTACCATTGCTGAAACATTCACGATTAAACATCCAAAAAAAGTTATTCAGGAAATTCAAGATACTATTGCTTATTGGAATGTCCAAGCGAATGAATTGAAACTACCTGCAACTATTATCCAAAGCGTTCAACGCGATTTTGTGCGGTTGATTGGGGGATGAGGTTGGGGATTGAGGTCTTAGATAAAGGTTTGAGAAGGTTGAAGGGAGAAGGGAGAAGTAAGAAGTTAGAATTTAGAATGTAGAATTTAAAATTGAGAATGGAGAATCGAAGATATTATCCGCCGGGGTGTACTGACTCTCCTTGGCTGTTGCGCGGGATTTCTCCCGATACTCGGATTTTTGCAAAATCCAAACTTGAACGGACCCGAAGCGCTTTGCGAAGGCAGGGCTCGCAATGACGCTGGTGGAAAAGCAAAAATTTTCAACCTTAATTAACAATGAGTTCATACCAACGGAATAAAATTATAAAAAGTAAACAGTTTTGTTTACGAAATAACAATTTATTATCTTTGAGAAAAAACAAACAATATGTTGCCTGAAATATTAAAAATAAAAGGAATTCATCCCGGGGCTATATTAAAAAGAGAGCTCAAAGTTCAAGGTATGAAAAGTAGTGAATTAGCGAAATCAGTTAATGAATACAAACAAACTATCAGTGCAATACTCAATGAAAAAAGAAGTATAAATCCTGGACTTTCAATCAAACTGGCAAAACAATTCGGAGTGGAATCGGATTATTTTATGTATATTCAAGCAAGTTA
>JACCEC010389051.1_pt1 | contig 10266 bp, 9 predicted proteins | sample 7450121 | NCBI WGS metagenome assembly JACCEC01 (sample SAMN15323455, study PRJNA562643) | freshwater metagenome | isolation source: river surface water | place: USA:Blue River Watershed | collected 2017-08-18 | reverse complement strand
GTTGCAATTACTTTTTCTGCCGGTATTTCACCGTTTAGCGTTACCACATAATCAGAATTTGCCTTTAGATTCATAAGTAAATTCATCCAATAACTAACCAGGACTTGGCCCGATTCTTTCCGGCAATCTTGCATCTTGTAATTCCAAGATGCGCGGGCTTTGGTCGATTTGGGGAGTACTGATGCATCCTTATGTAGAACTGTTTTATTTCTTGAATATGTAATGTCAGCCAGATTTGCTCGCTCTTCAGAAGTGACATCTTTTAATATCTCTAAGGCGCTATCTGCATGAGTTGCAATGATTACTCGATCAAATCGAGCACCGTTTACTTCAACATAATCTTCAAATCTAATTACTGAAGTAACTTTCTCTTTTCTGGCATCTGGAATTAATTTAACTATTGCTTCAACATAAGTATTCGAGCCACCGACTACCGTCTTCCAAATGGGAGAATTACCTAGCTCTAACATTCCATGATGATTTAAGAATTCAAATAAATGTTTTGCTGGGTATTGCAAAGAGTCTCCATCACCTGAAGACCAAACACATGAAACTACTGGAATTGCATAATGTTTGATGAAGTAATTGCTAAATTTATTTTCTGATAAAAATTGGCCCCAAGTTACCGAACTATCTAAATCTTCCTTGAGCAATTTTCGTGCTTGCTTATAGAAACGTGGTACATCAAATAACATCTTTACAAATCTTGGATCAAGTAATTTTATTGGTTTTGCCAAAATACCTTTTGCTCCGCGACCACCAACATATTGCAGCCCGCAACCTGCACAATCGATACTCATTGTCATTTCCGTGACTTGAGTTGGAATGTTTAATTCGCTAAAAATACGAATTAAATTTGGATAAGTTCGCTCGTTATGAACAATAAAACCCGAATCGATACGCTGTGAATCTACTGAATGCGTATGTGCATGTCCGCCAAACCTATTATCGCTTTCAAATAGCGTTATCTCGTGTGTTTCGCGCAATAAGTAAGCGGCGGTTAAGCCAGATACGCCTGATCCAACGATGGCTACCGACTCTTTCATAGGCGCGAATTTACAAGATATATTGGGGCTTGTGAGCCAAATCGTTTTAACCAAGGTACTTGATAGCAATAAAAGCGCGGCTGAACTCTTTTCATATTTCAGCGACTTCACTACTACAAACGAGTGGGATCCCAATACGGTTAAGACCGCAAAAATAAGCGGCGATGGTGGAATTGGCACCAAGTACTCGAATGTCTCTGCATTTAATGGCAGAGAGAGCTCGCTGGTTTACGAAGTAATTGAATATCAACCAAACCACTTAATTAGACTTCGGGGTGAAAATAAATCCTTGGTGGCAATCGACACCATGATGATTGAAGAAGTAAATGGAGTTCGTCGATTTACATACGAAGCCAAGTTCACCTTTAAAGGAATTGCCAAAATTGCTGCACCTTTCTTAACGAAGGCCTTTGCAAAACTCGCGGCTGATGCTGAGGCTGGCTTGCGAAAGGTTCTTTAATGAGCGAATACATATCTGGCTCCTGCAATATTGGACCTGCAGAGATCAAGCGACGTAAGCAGGGTGCGCTTGTAGGCGCCATACTGTTTGCGGTAACTTCGTTTTCCTTTGTAATAACTAATGCACCTAGATCAACCCGTCTCTTGGTATTTATCCCGGCGCTGATTTTCGCTGTGGGAATAATTCAGGCGCGTCGCAAGTTCTGCGTTGCCTACGGATTTCTCGGCTTATTCAACTTTGAAAAAACTGGTGACGTTAGAAAAATTACCATTAATCAAGACGTAGCAAATGATCGCAAGTATGCAGTAAAACTGCTGCTGCAGTCCGTGTTTGCAGCAGCAGTCCTAACTGCTTTAGTCACGCTTGCGTAGCAAGCGCTAACTCTGGTTTTAACCAAACTCTCGTTTTCTTTTTGATAGTTCGGTTGCTAATAACTTTTCCACTCTCATTCCAACGGCGATGATTTTCAATAGTTATCTCATCTGTATATGTTGGACTCTTTAATTTGAAAGAAATGACAGTGTTTTGGATTTTACTTAACATTTTCCGCTGCCTTTCTGAAACTAGCCACAATTGAGATAGTGATTACTGAAGCGATTACCGCTAGGGAAATCCAGGTAGGAATCTTGAAAAGTGCGTGGCTGACAATCATTTTGACGCCCACCCAAACCAAAATTATTGATAAGCCTTCCTTGAGGTATTTGAACTTATCCATAAGGTCGGCAATCAAGAAATACATTGAACGTAATCCAAGAATTGCTAACGCGTTACTTGCAAAGACAATAAATGGCTCTTCAGTGACCGCAAAGATTGCTGGTATCGAATCGACTGCGAATACCAGGTCCATAAATTCCACCATCACCAAAACTAGGAAAAGTGGGGTGAAGTAACGAACTCCATTCTTTACAACCGTAAAGTTTTCATTCTCTATTGAATCGGTGACTCGAACTTTCTTTCGCAACCAGGCATAGAACTTAGATTTATCTAAGTTGAAGTGTTCGTTGCGTTGTTTGAACATTTTAAATCCGGTATAGATCAAGAAAACACCGAAGATGTAGAGAATCCAAGCAAACTCTTTTATTAAAGCGCTGCCGGCGATAATCATTACGGAGCGCATCGCGAGCGCACCAATCACGCCTAGGAATAAGACTCGGTGTTGATAACGCTTAGGTACTGCAAAAGCAGTAAACAAAAGTCCCCAAACAAATACATTATCGATGGCAAGAGATTTCTCGATTACATATCCGCTTAGATATTGCAATCCAAATTCCGAACCGTATTGGGCCCAGATAATTGCACCGACTCCAAGTCCGCAGGCAATCCAAATTGCAGACCAAATTGCAGCCTCTTTAAATTTAATCTCTTGGTGCGATCGATGTAGAAATAAATCAAGAATTAGCATTGCAAAAACAAATGCCAATAAAAGTGACCAGGTGGTAATTGATACGTTCATAGCTCTCCTTGTGTAGTTACTACACAAGGTCTCCGCCGCCGAATCTTTCGGCCTGAACACCGGTTGCAACTTTCGCAACGTATTGACGATGTCTCAGCAGTTGGGGTACTCCCCTTGATGGACCATATTCTGCACAATCCAAGGGCAGAAATCAAAATCACCGCGCACGCCTTGCGCGGTTTGGCCTATTTGCCCTTACTTTTTGGGAAACTAACGCCTATAGAGATATCCAGAAAAATCCAATGGAGGGTTTAAATGGCTTCAAGGCAATTACTCGAAATCGGAAGTGAACGTCAGGCTTCCTTGAAACGCTACAACTTAATTGCCGGCCTATTTCACGCGGTTCAGGCAATTGCAATCTTGGCGCTTTCAAATGGTTTCTCTCTGCCGGTACATATTAATTACCTGCAAGGCCCGCCAATTCCTGGCACTGAGTTTGAACAAGTACCGGTTTTCGACTTTCCGGTAGCGCTCGGGGTTGCTTCCTTTTCAATTCTTAGCGCAATCGCGCATTTTTACGTAAGTGGACCTGGATACACAAAATATATCGACGGTTTAAGAAATAAGCGTAATTATTTCCGTTGGCTTGAGTATTCAATCTCATCGACAGTAATGATTATTTTGATCTCTCTACTAAATGCAGTTTGGGACATCATCGCGTTAATTGCGATTGCGGGTGTAAATATCTCAATGATTCTCTTTGGATGGTTGCAGGAGAAATATGAAGAGCCTGGCACCGGATCGCTACTTCCATTCTGGTTTGGTTGTATTGCTGGCGCGTTTCCATGGATTGCCATGTTCTGGTTATTGGTATCCCCTGGTAGCTCCTCAGATGCAACTGCCCCTGCCTTTGTTTATGGCATCGTAATTTCATTATTTGCACTCTTTAATTGCTTTGCAATTGTGCAATGGCTTCAATACAAACAGATTGGAAAATGGGCCGATTATTTAGCGGGAGAGAAGACTTACATCACTCTTTCGTTTGTAGCTAAATCTTTGCTTGCTTGGCAAATCTTTGGTGGAACTCTTATTTCGTGAGTAAAGCTTTATTTAAAGAGGCGCTTAAGAAGTTTCCTAAAGAGCAACAGGTTGCGCTCTTGGAAACCATCGAAAGCGCAGAGCGGCTATTTCCACACTCAGAACGAGTGATTGCTTGGGGCATGCCTACATTAAGAATCGGTGAAGATAATTTGTGTCATGTCATGGGTTTTAAGAACCATAACAGCCTATTTCCATCCTCAGGATCCATCGCTTCTCAATTAAAAAAGGATTTGGCAAAATTCAAAGTTTCAAAAGGCACCATTCAATTTGATGCAGAATTGGCTTTCCCAAAACCTCTACTAAAGAAAATTCTGCTTGCCAGGCTTGATCAAATTAATGGTTCTTATCCAAAAAAGAACGGTTTGTTTATTGAGTATTACAAGAATGGTGGAATTAAAGCTAAAGGAAAATATAAAGGTTCTCAGATGCATGCCAAATGGGAATTCTTCCGCCAAGATGGCTCACTGATGCGCGCCGGAGAATTTAACAACGGAAAACAATGTGGCACCTGGGTCACATATGATGCCAAAGGCAAGAAAGTAAAAGAGACCAAATTTAAATGAGATTTTTGGCATTAATGGGTTCGGGTGAGAACAGCCCAATTATGGTTACGCCCCATCAAAAAATAATTAAAGCTACTGGTAAAGATTTAAACCCAATTAATTTAAGCACTCCTTATGGTTTTCAAGAGAACAAGGATGAGCTAAGTGCGAAAATTGAAAAATATTTTGAAGTAAACGTAGGTACCAAAATCACTACCAGTGAAGATAATGAAGCGGATTTAGCTAGAGCCAACTGGGTATTCGCAGGTCCTGGTAGTCCTACATATACATTACGAAATTGGCAGAGTTCTGGAACTCATAACGCTTTGCAGAAAGTTTTAGATCGCGGTTCGGTGGTTTTAGCTTCTGCTGCTGCAATGTCAATTGGTGCAAAAGTAATGCCGGTTTATGAAATGTATAAAGTTGGCGATGATCCATACTGGATTGATGGCATAAATTTATTGGAAAGCGCTACTGGGATTAGGGCTGCAGTAATTGCTCATTACAACAATGCCCAAGGCGGTACTCACGACACCCGATTCTGTTTTGCTGGTGAAAAACGAATGAAAGTACTGGAGGAGTTATTGCCCGCTGATACTGCGATTTTAGGTATTGACGAACATACTGGTATCGCATTTAATCTAGAAGATGGCAGTGCAGAGGTTTTTGGTAAAGGTGTAATTACCTTTAAAACCAAGAGTGAAACTAAGACTTTTGCCGGAAAAGAAACTTTATCGATTGGCGATTTGAGGATTTGATTATGAAAGCGTTGAAGTATTTAATTCCACTCTCAATTATTTCGCTAATTTACAATGCTGCAATTCTCTTTTCAGTAACTTTAAATTTAGATTGGGTCCGAACTCGCGCAGCTGGTGGACAATACGAAACTTTCCCAATCGGAATTCGTTTTGTTGATTTTTTAATGGGTATTTTCATGCTCTTTCTAATTGCGATGTTGTGGAACCATCGTGAAAAACCTATGGACGAAAAAGGTCCGATGGTTACCAGAATTATTGGTTACACATTTTTTATTAGTATGTTCTTTCAAATTGCATCGAGATCGATGGATGAGCGTTGGAATGCAATTCCCGCTGGAATTTTGGCGGTTACTTTTATTGCGCTTTCAAGACGTGAAAGTAATCGTTAATTAAAATTAAGAATTTAAGTGGAGACTAGGGGAATCGAACCCCTAACCCCCTGCTTGCAAAGCAGGTGCTCTACCAATTGAGCTAAGTCCCCGTCGAAACGAGTTATTAAATTTTCTCTTCCTTGCTTGGTGGGCCTAGGTGGACTTGAACCACCGACCTCTTCCTTATCAGGGAAGCGCTCTAACCAGGCTGAGCTATAGGCCCAAGCAAGGAAGCAAAATCTACCTTGTTAGGGATTTAAGCCCAAATCGCGGTTTAAGCGGGCGTAACCGTATCAGCATCTTCGCCATTTTTGGTAACCGACAAGAGCGTTACACCCTCATCAAGATTTACCAATCGCACGCCCATGCTGTCGCGGCCGGTCTGTCGAATCTCTGCTGCATCAGTGCGCATCACTGATCCATTAGATGTAATCGCCAGAATCTCATCTTTATCGTTGATTACTAGCGCACCAACTAATCCACCGCGATCTTCATTTACCTTCGCGGCCTTAATTCCAATTCCACCGCGGTTTTGAATTCGATATTCATCGAGTGGAGATTTCTTACCAAACCCACCATCGGTTGCGGTAAATACATAAAGGTCTTGATCTGAATCATTTACTCGCGCCATTGCTAATAACTCATCACCGCTACGGAATTTCATGCCGATAACACCGGTTGCGCTTCTGCCCATTGAACGAATTGAATCGTTATTTGCTGAAAATCTTAATGACATACCTTTTCTGGAAACTAGGAGTAGTTCATCTTTATCGGTCGCAAGAGTTGCGCCAACAACTTCATCACCTTCGCGAAGTGAGATTGCAATTAAACCTCCAGTGCGTGGAGAGTCATATTCAATCAGTGGTGACTTCTTTACTAAACCTGATTTGGTTGCTAAAACTAAATAAGGAGCGGTGTTGTAATCTTTAATTGATAACACTGCAGCAATCTGTTCGTCAGGTTTGAAGGCCATTAAGTTTGCAACGTGTTGACCACGTGCGTCGCGACCAGCATCTGGTAGTTCGTGAACTTTAGCGCGATACACCCGACCTTTATTGGTGAAGAACAACAACCAGTCGTGTGTTGATGCCACAAAGAAATGATCAACTACGTCATCTTGTTTTAAAGATGCGCCCTTAACGCCTTTACCACCACGACGTTGGCTTCTGTAAAGCTCTGCACGGGTACGTTTTGAATAACCACCGCGAGTGACAGTTACGACTACATCTTGATCAGGGATTAAATCTTCTGCACTGAAATCGCCTTCGGCGGCCACGATTTGAGTACGGCGATCATCACCATACTTGGTTACGGTCTCATTTAGCTCTTGTTTGATGATTTCACGTTGTTTCTCAACGCTGCCTAAGATGATATTTAATTCGTTGATTTCCGACATTAATTGGTCGTATTCGTCGTTGATCTTCTGACGCTCTAGCGCAGCTAAGCGGCGCAACTGCATGTCCAAGATTGCATTTGCTTGGATTTCATCGACTTCAAGTAGTTTCATCAAACCTTCGCGGGCTTCTTCTGAAGTTTTTGAGGCACGAATTAATGCAATTACTGCATCAAGGGCATCAAGGGCTTTTAGATAGCCTCGCAAAATATGTGCACGGCGCTCTTTCTCTGCCAAGCGGAATTTAGAGCGGCGAACAATTACTTCTATTTGGTGTTCGATGTAATAGCGAACAAATTCATCTAAACGAAGTGTGCGCGGGACTCCATCTACAAGCGCCAACATATTTGCGCCAAAAGTATCTTGTAGTTGGGTGTGTTTATAAAGATTATTAAGTACTACTTTTGCAATCGCGCCAGATTGCAACACAATAACTAAACGTTGTCCTAAGCGTTCATTACCTTCATCGCGAACATCGGCGATACCTTTGATTTTGCCATCTTTAACTAATTCCGCAATTTTCAAAGCTAAATTATCTGGGTTAACTTGATATGGCAGTTCGGTGACGACTAAACAGGTGCGCTTATTGATCTCTTCTACATTTACAACCGCACGCATTGTGATTGATCCACGACCGGTGCGATATGCCTCTTCGATGCCAGTGCGGCCAACAATCAACGCGCGGGTTGGAAAATCAGGACCTTTAACTACTTTTAATAACTCTGTTAATAATTCTTCGGCAGAAGCCTCTGGGTGTTCGAGCGCCCAGATAACACCTTCGGCAATTTCCTTTAAATTATGTGGCGGAATATTTGTTGCCATACCAACTGCAATACCTGCCGAGCCATTAACTAAAAGGTTTGGAAAGCGCGATGGTAAAACGGTTGGTTCTTGCGAACGGCCATCGTAATTAGGAACAAAGTTAACGGTATCTTCGTCGATATCACGCATCATCTCCATTGCAATTGGAGAGAGCCTTGCTTCGGTGTAACGCATTGCCGCAGCTGGATCATTACCAGGGCTACCAAAGTTTCCGTTTCCATCTACTAATGGATAGCGAAGTGACCATGGCTGCGCCAAACGAACTACGGTGTCATAAATAGCGGTGTCGCCATGTGGGTGGTAATTACCCATGACATCACCGACGATGCGTGAAGATTTGTAATAACCCTTATCTGGGCGATAACCAGCGTCATACATTGCATATAGGACGCGGCGATGGACTGGTTTTAGGCCATCGCGGACATCTGGAAGTGCGCGACCGACAATAACTGACATCGCATAATCAAGATAGCTGCGTGCCATCTCAACTTGTAAATCGACCGTTTCAATTTTGTCGAATTGTTTCTCTTCCATGTTCTCCATAATTAACTAATTCCTAAATATCTAGGAATCTCACATCCTTAGCGTTGCGTTGAATAAATTGGCGACGTTGTTCGACATCTTCACCCATTAATACCGAGAACAAACCATCTGCAGCAGCGGCATCTTCTAAAGTTACTTTGATTAGCACCCGATGTTCAGGGTCCATAGTGGTATCCCAAAGTTCTTTAGCTGGCATTTCGCCAAGACCTTTAAAGCGTTGAATACCATCTTCTTTTGGTAAGCGTTTGCCGGCGTCAATACCAATTTTGATCATGCCGTCGCGCTCTTTATCACTGAAGGCATATTCAACCGGTTCTTTGCCTGCCCATTTCAATTTATAAAGAGGTGGTTGCGCCAAATAAACATGACCATGTTCGATTAATGGTCGCATAAATCTAAATAGCAAAGTTAATAACAAAGTGCGGATATGTTGGCCATCAACATCAGCATCAGCCATCAAAATGATTTTGTGATAACGAAGTTTTGCTAAATCAAAGTCATCGTGAACGCCAGTACCAAGTGCGGTAATTAAAGCTTGGACTTCGTTGTTCTGTAGAACTCGATCAATGCGAGCTTTTTCAACATTAAGAATCTTGCCACGAATTGGTAATACTGCTTGATACTTGGAGTCGCGCCCACCTTTTGTAGATCCGCCTGCAGAATCACCTTCGACAATATAAAGTTCGCATTTTTCTGGATCGGTCCATTGGCAATCAGCTAACTTGCCTGGCATGCCGCGTCCTTCTAATAAACCTTTTCGGTTTCGGGATAAGTCGCGTGCCTTGCGAGCTGCGACACGAGCTGCAGCTGCATCAATGCTTTTTCGAACAATGTCTTTGCCTTCGGTTGGATTCTTCTCAAACCACTCAGTTAAAGCTTCATTTACACACTTTTGGGTAAAAGTTTTTGCCTCGGTGTTACCAAGTTTGGTTTTGGTTTGACCTTCAAATTGTGGTTCCGAAATTTTGATAGAAACGATTGCGGTTAGACCTTCGCGAATATCTTCTCCGGTTAAGCGATCTTCCTTCTTGCGGATAAATCCCCAATCTTCGCCAAACTTATTTACCACTGAGGTAAGTGCGGTTCGGAAACCTTCTTCGTGGGTTCCGCCTTCGTGGGTATTGATTGCATTTGCGAAAGTAAATACTGATTCGGAGAAACCAGAATTCCATTGCATGGCTATTTCTAAAGCCATCTTCTTCTTTTTATCTTCTTGCTCTAAAGCAATAATTGATTTATGTAGCTCGCCACGAGTTGAATTAATATATTTAACAAAATCTACAATTCCGCCTTCGTAGTGATAAACAACTTCTAGTTGTTCGCCTTTTTCATCAACATGTCCAGCGCGCATATCTTTTAAGGCAATTGTTAAACCCTTATTTAAAAATGCCATTTCACGGAAACGGTTAGATAAAATTTCAAACGAGAAATCTGTAGTTTCAAAAATTTCTTCTGAAGGATAGAAGCGAACTGTGGTTCCGTGTTTGTCGGTGGTTTTACCTTTTGCTACCGGTGCATCAGGAACACCTAATTGATAACTTTGTGACCAGAAAAAACCATCTCTTTGTACTTCTACTTGCACAACTTTGGAAAGTGCGTTTACCACCGAGATACCAACGCCATGTAATCCGCCAGAAACTGAATAGCCGCCATCACCAAATTTTCCGCCGGCGTGTAAAACTGTTAATACAACTTCAAGCGCTGGCTTCTTTTCAACTGGATGGATATCAACTGGGATGCCGCGGCCATTATCAATAACTTCTACGCCGCCATCTGCTAACAAAGTTACGTCGATGCGATCGCAAACACCTGCCATTGCTTCATCAACTGAGTTATC
>JACCEC011230362.1_pt1 | contig 10272 bp, 13 predicted proteins | sample 7450121 | NCBI WGS metagenome assembly JACCEC01 (sample SAMN15323455, study PRJNA562643) | freshwater metagenome | isolation source: river surface water | place: USA:Blue River Watershed | collected 2017-08-18 | reverse complement strand
CAAAAACCGAGTTTACTAAGGAGGTATTGAATCCACGGAGTTTCTGATTTTTTTGGACCGGAAAAAATCTGGAAAAAAAGTGGCAAGAATTGGCAAAATGCAAAACTCCGATTTTTCACTAAAAAACCGATTACTGACGAAAATGGATTTACATGTAAGTTGAAATCTTCATATCTTCATGTCAGTGCGTTTTTATCAGATACATTCATGGAATACAAAAAATGAAAATGGAATAACACGATTTATGTTGGCAACAATAAATCATGTCAAATTTTGGCCCGATTTTGCCAATTTCTGGCAAAAAAACAGAGTTTCTCTAAAATTTGCCAATTTTTCTCTGTTTTTTTCGGAGTTTTTTCAGAGTTTTTTTGGCAAAAACTGACTTTTTAGAGAAAAAAAAGAGAAAACAAAAAAAGACAAAAAAAAGACTGGATTTAAAAAAAATATTTTTTTTCCTTATACTTTTCATCGATTTTCGTTTATTTTTGTCGAAATTTTAATATTTTTAAACAAAAAAATCGCTATTATTGACCCTTATCATTTTTTTTAACTTTTATCAGAAAATCGGTGGATTCAATGCGACCATATTAAAATGAATTTTGGAATATTTGATGTTTTATATTTTATTTTTATAAAACTTATAATCATAATGGTAATATAAAAATCAGAAAATTAAAATATATTAAAAATGTTGAAAAAATCGAAAATTGGGATTTTTTTGTCAAAAAATAAAAATATTAAGGAAAAAAATGCGTTTAAAAAAAAAATCAATTTTTAAGTTACCCCCGGAACATTTATAGCTTTTTACAAACTTTTTTCGACCCTGTCACCCAGATACATTCATGGAATCAACATTACCATGGAAAAAGTGAAAATGGAATAAAATATTTTCGATTACCATATTCAGTCGATGAAATTTATTTTTCATGAATGACCAACTTTTTCCGGAAAAACAAATAATCCTGGCTTTTTTGTAAGTTTTTCATGGGTGTCACATCAGATACATTCAAGGATTTTTTGCACCATGCAAACTCCCATTTTGGAATATCGAAAATCTTCATCATTTATTATAGTACTATAAATATTCGAAAAAATACATGATATTTTTTTATGGAGGTGAAAATCAAATAATTATAGCTTTTTCTCATTTTGTCACTTTTTCGATTTTTGGCCTTTTTATGTTCGCGTTGGATTCAACTTACCATGTTAAAACGGTTTTTGGAATATGGTATTTTTTTATTACCTTAATCAGTACTAACATTTTTTATGAAATTGAGATTTTTATGTAAAAAATGTCGAAAAATAGCCAAAAATATGCGTTTTTAGGCCATTTTTTTCACTTTTTTTGTCAAAAAAATGTCATTAAAAAAACCTGTGGATTCAATACCTTCATATCAAATACGTATTTTGGAATATCGATTTTTGGTGTTATATAAATATATAATATATATTTTTTAAGTTTTACAATAATTTTGGACTTATGGAGATGAGACAAAAAAATGAAAAAACGGAAAAAAGCTTGGAATGTCCTGAAAAATCAATGTTTTTTTATGATTTTTTATGAAAAAAAATGAAAATATGTAATTACGAATTATGGTAAATGACATAACTGAACAAAAAAATGATAAAAAATGATGGAGGACAAAATCAAATAATTATAGCTTTTTTCAATTTTTTCATTTTTTTTTTTGAAAAAAATGGTTGGAATGTCCCCTTCATAAAATGGAATCAGTTATATTTTTAAAAATAAATACTATGATAATAAATGTTATGAAATATACATTAAATCTTATAATTAATATTTATGGTAATACGCTATTTTTTTATCGAAATCCATTTTTTTCCCCAATCAGATTTATAGAAAGACACAAACACACAATCCATACTATGCATCCCTTTCTTATAATTCCTACTTCTCTCCTTCTTTCAGGATATTATTATTACAAATATAATTTTGATAAATCCGTCAATTACACTCCATACAAATATTATGAACTCGCTATCCAAAAATGGTGTCAAGACAAATATCAAATACATGGTTTATGGCCACAATATGACCCAGACACATATCCAACTAATTGTCCTGCTCCTTCTTTCGTCAACATTGAAGATGGAACACTTCTGAATGAAATGAATGCTTATTGGCACAATTGTGATTCAACTCAAGACTTCTGGAACCATGAATACACAAAACATCTCTCATGTATCTATCAACAATATGGAATTAATGAATATGACTCATTTCAACTTACTATCAATCTCTTTAATGAACTAACTGAATCCGATTTCGATAAATGCAACAATAACGATGATTGTATTGTTGCCTGTTTCGACCTCTATCTCAACAAAATTAACTGTCCAACGTAATTTTTACGTTGAAATCATTTATTTATACGTATATATCATATGAAATACGAAAAAAAATGATTTTTTTGATATTAATTTATAATAAAACTATTTGTTTATTATAAAAAACAGGAAAAAGGAACAAATGTTTCCACAATATTACCAAAAAAAAGGAAATAAAGGAAATTATGTTAGCGATAGTGAAAGTGATTTGAGTGATAATGAAATTATAGATTGTGAAGTGATGTCTTTGAGAGATTCAGATGATGGAGAACCAGATAATAATGATGATTTTGATTATGCGAAATTTTATACAGAAATGTATGAAAAACAATTCGGTAAATTTAATGAAGAAAAAGTAAATAATAATGATTATGATGGTTTTGAATTCGATAATGATTACATTCCAACTTTTTCTCTTTTTGAAAATGAAAATGAAAAATCTGATTCCAAAAATGAAAACAAAAAGAACAATAACATAAAAGATATTTATCGTGATTGGAAAGATTCGGCCCAAAAAACCACTACTATTCTATTTAACGACTATCCCTATGTTAATTCAACTTCAAAACTTTGGAAACCCATCATCGGAAAATTAGAACCTAATACTCTAAATGATTTTGATATTGATAATTTTATGGATAATGATATGACCAATATTATTAGTAATTTAAGTATTGATGAGGATAATAAACCTCCTCAATTTTTACCCCAAATCGAATTAGGAAAAAAAGAACATTTCTATCATTCGATTTATAGATATATCATATTGAACCAACAAAAGTTCCATAGTCTATTTCAAGAATCAATTCAAGAAATATTCCCCGGAACATTCAATCCTATTATCTCAAAAGTCAACAATGACCTTTATGAAAAATACATTTTCAACATCCTTCAACAAGAGAAAAATAAGAAAATCAAAACTGAAGCTATCCTCTTTCGTTGTCTTTCTCAAACCATCATGCACATACAAGACATCTCATTTATCTACCAATCAGTTCTAAATGATAATAATCTTGATATGGATTGGATTGAACAAAACAATAATACTGGTAAACTTCATATACTTGTCGAAAATGATATGTTATTCGTATTATTATCTAAAATAGCCGTTTGTATATACTATCTCAATATTAATGACTTATATCCAACCAAAGTGAATATACTACAAATAACATTTCAATTAGCCAAAATCAATTAAACGTATACCCTTTAATTGATAAATATATGGAAAAAATGACAGAATTACCTGTTTATTATATTTTTATAATTATAACATTACTACAACTAAAATTACATTCTAAAAATGAGCCTACCCAACTTTTCAAGCTTAAACTTAAACGACGCAGTACCATCAACACCTATTAATCAACGTATTAATAATGGTGTTCCTGATGCTCCTCAACGTAGAAGAATTACCAACAACCTCAATGGTGGTGGTAATCCACGACGATTAGTGTTTCCTGATATGCCAGGTGTTGATAATGGAGAAGATATGAATCTTCCACCTGTCAATGGGAACCTCCAATAAGCTCCAACGAGCTTTATAATTATAATTATCCAAATTTTATTTCATATTTAGACTTTTTCTTCACCCCTAATCTTCTCAACCAAATTAATCAATTCAGTCATTTTTTGACCCTTTTTGATATTATCAATATGGTCATTTAAGATTTTATGTGAATCATCTTTTGGTTCTTGAACTTTAGGATGTGGAATGGGATGTGATTCAGGATGTTTAAATTCCTTTTTAACACCACCATCATCTTTTCTATAAAAATAATTTCTTAACTTCCTATTCCTAAGCTGTTCCGATGTTTTCAAATGTTCATTATCTATGTTTTTGATTAAATTTTGAGGATGGAATTCAGCATTTTCGATACCATTATCTAATATAAGATATTCATTATATTCATTTAAATCCTTCTTTCCACCAATATATTTTCCTTCTACGAAAATCCATGGTGCTTGTGTATCAAAATATTTCAAAAATATTATGATATCTTCATCCTTCTCAAATATATCAAACAAATTCATATAATGAATATCTTTTTCTCTCAATTCATATTGATCTAAAATATTCCTATCATCCTCATAATCCGAAATTATTAAAACCGGAACCTGTTCAGTATAACACTCAACATGTTCTATTACTGTCGTATCTTTACCTTTATTACAATGATACATCTCACTCTTTTCAATTGTTAAATGTTCCCTTGTATTTAATTTTCTATGTATACTTGAATGAATTGCTTTTCTCTCATTTCCACTCTTAATTTCCATATATCCAGCAAATAATAACATAAATAATATCCCATAAAATAATACGGAAAATACTGATGTCTTTGATATCCTATAATATTCACTATTTCCACCTACAAATTCCTTTTCTTGTTTAGGAGAATATTCACCATTTTCAGCTGATTCATAGTCTTCTTGACGTAAAGGAGATAATGATGGTCTTTTGTGCAAATTATTCATCTTTTCTTGTTGTAAAATATACTTTTATAAACTTGATTGAATTATTTTAAATCATTTTTTTTAAGTAGAAAATGGGAATGACGTAAATAAAGATTGGACTGACAAATAATGAGAAAAAAATTGAATTAATCAACATCTTCTTTCTCATTTCCTTTTTTTAACTTAAAAACATTCAGATATATATATTCAGAGAGTGAAAACCACGAAAAATACGAAAATGAGTTTAATTAATAACAACAATAATAGACTTACTCCAAACTTTTGTTTTGAGAAACTTTATTTGAAAAATAGTTTGATTGAATTCACTACAACTGAACCCAAAATGGAAAATAATGAGGATAAAAACATGAAATATTTTGTTCCAACTGATATCAAATTGATGAGGAATTTAGAAGATAATGTCAATAAGATTGAATATTTATTTAAGGATTCCATATTTATTTCATTGGGATTTTCCTGTTTTATCAAACATTGTATGAAAGGATTTAATTATATCCGTATCTACAAAAACAATTATGGTGACAATAGAAAATCAACAACTCTTCAAGAATTCATCTTGTTTACACTTTGTTTTGGAGAATATAAAAAAATTACAAATTCATATGGATATCTTGATTATGAGTTTCCTGCTGATTTCCCTAATATAAACAAAATTAAAAATAACATTTTAAATGGAAACATTAATCCTTACAAGTTATCTGTATTGGAATCTATGCTACATTCATATCTGAATGAATCGAATATTTATACTTTGTGGCATAAAATGCCAAATATTACTATTGAAGACCATAATTACTTTATGAGATTCTTTATAGCATTATCAGCTTTATATAGATTGGATTTTAGTCAAATGATAGAAATCGGAACTCGTTTCTTTGAATTCTATAATCAAGACCCAACTTTTAAGAATAAAAAACTTCCTATGGATTTCTATGCGGATTTATTCGATTATGACCCAATTCTTGAATTCTTCTATGAACAATCAGGAACAAAACATCAAAAACAACATGTTCCGGTGAATGTTCCGGTTAATGTTCCTGTTCAAGTAGTAGAACCAGTTATTGATGAGTCAACATTATTGAAATTGTTGGAATTATCGAAGAAAGTGGATGAAATGAAAGTTTATATTAAAGTATATTTCAATGGAAAGGTGGAAGAGAGTATTTTCATGAACAAATTGATTCAATCAGAAATGAATATCAAAAAGAAGATTATACAAAATCCGAAAGATAATATTCAAATCGGAAATGAATTATATTCCGTTTTGTTAAATTAAAGGTTATTCCCTCTATTCTCCCCCTATTCCTCAAAATTATAAATTACTATTTTTTTTTATAAATTAAATGAAATGTTCATAATCATTTCATTTCTAAACAATTCCCATCTATTATTTATTTCTTCCAATTCCATATTATCTTTCAATCTTTTCCAAACTTCATATATTTGTTCTCTATCACAAAAAAATATATTATAATTTCTCAATTCATTCATTTCAACCTCATTACATCTTTCTGAAATAACAACTCCACCATTTGACAAAATCGGTATTATTCTCAAATATTCCAAACATGGACATCCCGGAATTCTATGCAAATTTAAATAAAAACGTCTTTCTCTCAACATCTCTTTCCATTCTTCTTTTGTCCATATTTCTGTTTTATGTTCTATCTTTTCAATCTCTTCATCAAAACAGTCTTCTATAACTTTTTTCCTACTAACTGACATATTCCCAATAAATACCAATTTATCTCTGTCTCTTTCACCTCCATCTTCTTCTAAAGATAACCAATTAAATGTTTCATTATATAATGGGGATATTCTATGAAATGTTCTAAATGGATGAATTTTTGTTGGTTTGAATAAAACCCGATTCGCTTCAGTATAAGTCCATAAATCATATATTTTATATTTTTTCAATATTTGTTGATATCCCATTCTATCTAATGATAATGTTAATGGTTCAGTTATATACAGAATCCGTTGACATCTCAACACTTTTTCATTTTCCATAAAATTCATCATTTCACTGTTTTTCAACAGATAAAGTGGATGAATAAATAATATTAAGATATCTCCTTGTTTCATCCATGTCTGTTCATTATAAGCCATTTCTAAAGAATAACAATTTATAACATTATTCCCTTTTCTGATTAATTCCCTTTCTATACATTCGACTAAAAATAAATGTAATTTTGGAAATGGATTTATCAAATAGAATGTTTTCATATCTCTTTATTAAACGTAAATACTTTTTTATTCAATCGTAAACCAAATAAAAAAATTGATTATTTTGTTTATAAACACCCTTAATATACCAAAAATACCACCAATAAGAAATCAAGAAATCGCATATAAAAATGTCACAAATCGTTGAAACTATTGAAAACGTTGAAAACGTTGAAACTACTTCAAATAGTCCAGTTTCAACAACCTCAACCAACAATATGATTGAAACCGAAAATGTTTTTGCTCAATTAAGATTAGAAGCTTCTAATAAGAAAACAACAACAACATCTTCAACTATTCCAACTACATCTCCTCTTCATATTGAAGATTATTATAGATTTGGAACAAGTGTGAAAGACCATATAAGTTATATAAAAGAATTGTATAATAAGAGGGAAAAGTCAACTTTTGAGACAAAAGTCTTGAATGCATTAAATATTGTATTTTTAACGATGAAACGGTTTATGATTAAACCATCAATTCAAAACGAAGTATTTATTGTTTTCCCTATTTGCGATTTACATGAATTATTTTTCAATAATTGCAATTTTGAAAGAAACATCAATAATGAGATAATTACATATTGGGAAAGTATGAATAAGACCCAAAAAATCTTATTTAATACATTAGTCTCAGTATTTAATTATTTGATTCGTTTGAAAGTTGATTCTCGAATTGAGATGAAAGTTGAGAATTATGAATTTATATTAGTTGTTTTACAATTTTCATTTTCAATTCACTCAGATAAATTCCCAACAAATGAAGAATTCTATCATGTTGCTATTGCTTGTGCTGAATGTGTTAATAAAAAGAAATCATTTGTATTTCAACATTTAAATACTGAACTTGAAAAAATCAGTTCAACAATTCGTTTTTCAACACCTTTATCCGATTCACCTTTAAAACGTTATGAATCTTTACCTTATTTGAATACTGATTATCAAAAGAAGAATAGTAAACAAGTAAGAAAGAACAATTAAAGAGTTTATTGAGAGTCTGAAAGACGAAAATATTATAAAATTAAAATTAGGGAATTAAAATTAGGGAATGAAAACATTATTAAAATTTATAATTGAACAAACACAAAAACGGGATTTAAATGCAAATCCAGATTCTAAAATAAAAAAAACGGTTGTTTCAACAAATTTGATTATGGGGATTCTCGTTTATCTCTTTCAATTGAAAAATGTTTGGAAAGACTCCGAAACTAAACCTATTCAACAAAAATTACTCCTTTTCAAAACTATCACAGCTTTCTCTAAAGAACTCTTCGGAATGAATTATAAAAACAAAATTGCTCTCATAAAATCCTTTATCTTCAAATCCAATAAAACAAATGAATCCAATCCTGATTATAAATAAAGATATAAATCTTCAATCTCTTTATATGTTTCAATCTTTGGATGGTCATAATATAAATTATTCACAAACATAAATATCTTTTCTACATTTTGTAATGTATCCACATTATAACATCCCACAAATGGCCCCGTATTTATCGATATTATATATCTTACTTTAGTTGATAATGATGCAATATCTTTTATAGAAAGATTATTATCCATTGTACAGGGTATATTGGAACCTGTATTATGGACTTTTAGAGTTGTGACAATTCTATATTTTCTGTTTAAATAATTTATGAAACGGTTCCATTCAGTTTTATTATATCGAAATTGTCCACTAAGGGGTTCTGAATTGATAATAAGAATATCTAAATCACCATATTCAATATATTTGTTTTTTAAAAGGTTATAACGGTCTCTCAAATCATTATCAATATATTTCAAATCCATTATAGAATAATGTATTCCCATTTTACCACAAATCTGATTAAAAAAATAAATGTAATATGTATCAAATCCGATTTTTATTTGTAATTCATGATTTAGAATTATTTCTCGATTATTTATCCATGCTTCTAATGCATTTTTGTTTTCTCTTTCATTCAATCTTTTTAATTGAATAACATCAACATCCTTAACAAATTCTGAAACTTGACCTATATAACCCTCTTCCATAAAATATTCAATCTTTAATCCTCTTTTCTTTAAGTAGGGTGTAATTTTGTTGAAAAAAATGATATTAAAGACATTATCACCTAAATGGTATTTGTTATAGAGATAAAATGTTTGTGTATTGGGATTGAAAAATGGAATGGAATTCATCTTTATAACATGAAAATATAAAAAGAAAATGTTTTTTACACTAATTTTTTTGACTATCACCAGGCATAATTCTATAACTATCATCTTCGAAATGTTGTGTTGATACTTCTATTATTCTCCCTTCTTCAACACATTCTAATTGATGAGGCATACCAGGCGTAATATGAACAATACATCCTTTTTCAATAATAGTTTCATGATGTTCAGCATTCATAGTGTTTATCCAACGAAATATGAATTTACCGGAATCAACAGTCCAAGTTTCATCTTTTTTCATATGAAAATGCATACTAAATTTGGCTCCTTGATTAAAATATAGATATTTGAGACAATATAGGGGTGTATTTGTAATCCATTCTTCATGTCCCCAAGCTTTTTGATGAATGGTGGATTTAGGGAAAAGTGTTGTATTATTCATTATTTAGTAATAATAGAAAATAAAGATATCTCTATCTATCTATTTATCTTTTAGTTATTATTTTATGGTTTTATACTTATTTCAGACTTAACGTAAATAAAATAAAAAATGATTTTGATTGAGTTAAGAAAGAGGATAGTAAAAAATGAGATAATAATAATGGAATAGACGTAAATGAAAATTTTGTTTGAAAATGGTGAAACATTAATTATACCAGAATGGCTTATTTTAGAAAGTGGTTTTTTAAATAAATTGAATATTAATAAAACTTATGAAATAGGGAAATTAGTAGAAAAGAAACGATTTAAAAATATAGAAATATGGAAGATATTTCAGCAAGAAACAGCTACAATTAATCCAATCGATATGTTTAAATATCTTTCTCATTTTATGGATTTATTTGTTTTTTTAGAAATGAAGAAGTTGATAGGTCAATACATAGTTCCGAGGAAGATAAATGTAAAACAATCACATCCAGAATTTGAGAAAAACTTGATTGGTATACAAAAATTCGCTTTATCCAATCAACCCTATTCCAAAAATATGATTGATGAATCCATTCAACATAATGACCATGTTTGGTTAAAATGGGGAATAAAATATGTAGACCATAAAGATTGGGATATTTGGGAT
>JACCEC010980633.1_pt1 | contig 10273 bp, 9 predicted proteins | sample 7450121 | NCBI WGS metagenome assembly JACCEC01 (sample SAMN15323455, study PRJNA562643) | freshwater metagenome | isolation source: river surface water | place: USA:Blue River Watershed | collected 2017-08-18 | reverse complement strand
GAACTTCAACCGCCAGTTTCTTCGGCATACGCGAGAAACTCCGCGTCAGTACCGCAAGACCGTCCGTGGCGTTTGCTAAAACCCGACACGGCCCCCTTGGGCGGCAGACATGGGTGCCCGGCCCTCTGTCTCACGGACTGTATTTCGCCCTTGTTTGAACCAAAGCGCCTCTGATCATTACTGTGTTGAGTCAAACATCTGCCGTGATCATTTTAGGGACGCGGAAGGCTGGCTAACACCGCGATCCAAGTTTTCAACACGGCACCCCCTCTATCCTCCCTCACACGCCAAACAAGTTCTTACATCAGGCTGCAGATCGTATTTTCGACTGCGGAACCACGCTTTTCCTTTGAATCTTCGATGACTAACTCAAACAAAATCCTGGTTCTTTTTGATTCCCGCTCCGGAAACGTTGGACAAATGGCGGCTCTTGTAGCGGAGGGTGCTCGGCAAGTGAGCTCAACCGAAGTCCGCCTTTTGCACGTCGACGATGCGTCCGCAGAAGATGTGCTTTGGTGCGATGGAATTGCAGTGGGAAGCCCCACGAACATGGGCTTGCTTTCATGGAAAATGAAAAGGTTTTGGGACGAGACAATGCTCGATCACTGGATGAAGGTGGACGGCAGGATCGCCTGCGCATTTAGCAGCGCAGGCGGCTGGGGCGGCGGAATGGAACTCGCATGCCAGTCGCTCCTAACGCTCCTGATGAACTTTGGCTTTTTAGTGTTCGGCGTCACCGAATACGCAGCGAAAGGCCTCACGCTCCATTACGGCGCAGTCGCCGCCAAGGCACCCCGTGAGCCGGACATCCAGGAGTCCTGCAGGATCCTCGGGCGACGCCTGGCCGAGTGGACCGCATGTTTTGTGCACAACCGCAAAGACCAACATCCCCTGGTCAAAGACTTGCCACGCATGCCTGCGAGCTGAACAAGAAAAAGTCCATTTCTGACACTCTCACACTCAACCTTTACACTGATTCGAGCTCTTGTCCCCCCTGTTTATGAAACCAAATCGCATCCTTCCGCCAGCCTTTGCAATGGTGTTATCTGCATTCTCCTGCCCCGCCAGCTACGCTGCGGAGACTTTCACAGCAAGTGCATCAGCCCCGATGGTCATTCCCCTTTGGGAGGGAGGCGCACCGGGGTTCGAGGCCAGAAAAGATGAACCTGAAAAGGTCGAGAACGGCAGTATTACCAACATCCATTTTCCCACCCTCACCGCTTTTCTTCCTCCGAAGGACAAGGCAAACGGAGTCGCGATCATCGTTGTGCCGGGGGGTGGACTCGCGAAACTGGGATTTCAAAACGGCGGAGTCGAGCCGGCTCAATTCCTTTGTGAACGCGGTTACTCCGCGTTCGTGCTCAAATACCGACTGCCCCGCGAACCTGGGTTGCCCTACAAGATTGAGGAGCAACTACCGCAAGACGGGCAGCGGTCGGTGCGCTTGGTGCGCTCACGGGCCGCGGAATTCGGAATCAACCCGGAGAAGGTCGGCATGCTCGGCTTCTCGGCCGGCGGCGAAGTGGTTTCCATCACCTCTTACAAGTCGGGAACGGGAGCGCAGAATGCTCCAGATCCGATTGACCGCCTCAATGGGAAACCCAATTTCCAGATGCTGGTATATCCGGGCCCGGTGGGCATCCCCTCCAAACTGCCCAAAGACGCTCCACCGGCATTCATGCTGATCGCAGCCGATGACCCGCACACGAGCGTCCTATTGAATCTCATGCAGCGTTTTCGTGAGGTGGGCGTCGATTATGAGGCCCACATCTATGCCCGAGGCGGTCACGGTTTCGGGATGGGCAAGCGCGCAAAGTCGGAAAGTCTCCAGCACTGGCCGGACCGCATGCTCGACTGGCTCAACGACGAGGTGCTGATGAAAAGCCAGAAGTGAACGTCGTGCAGCGCTGCCGCCTAAACGGCACTTACGGCACTTATCCCACTACACCTCTGCTGGACCGGCATTCCCATGAATGCCGTATTGACGCAGCTTGCCATACAAGGTCGGCCGCTGAATCCCAAGCATCTCGGCGGCGCGCTTCTTGTTTCCATGGGTCTCAATCAAGGCGCGAAGAATAGTTTGCTTCTCGTTTTCAGCCAGACTCAGACTGGACGAGGATTCGAGGAGCGCCTGGTGCACGCCCGCAGTAATTTTTAGCTCCGCAGGCAGATGCCTCGTCTCAATCGCCCCGTTCTCAGAAAGAATCACCGCGTACTCCATCGCGTTTTGCAGTTCCCGGATGTTTCCCGGCCAGTGGTAGGCGCCGAGCCGTTGCATGGCCTCAGGGGTGATCTGGGGAACGGCAGTGCCCTGCCTCGCCGCAAACCGTGCAACAAACTGGCACGCTAGCGGAGCAATGTCTTCAACACGCTTTCGCAGCGGCGGGATCTCGATCTGAAAGGTGTTTAGACGGTAATAAAAGTCCTGCCTTAGCACCCCGTCGCGGACCGCGTCCGCAATCGGCCGGTTTGTCGCTGCAACGAGTCGAAAATCTGTTTTGATTGTCTTTGTGCTCCCCAAAGAGCGGTACTCGCGTTCTTGAAGAACCCGTAGAAAGCGGGTCTGCAGCTCCGCGGGCATCTCCGCGACCTCGTCTAGGAAAAGAGTCCCGCGATTGGCCTGCGCGAGCATCCCAGGAAAATCTGAAACAGCGCCGGTAAACGCTCCCCGCGTGTAACCGAAGAGCTCAGCCTCGATCATGTTCGCAGGAAACGCGGCGCAGTTGAGCTTCACCATCGGCGTTTTCGCGCGCCGGCTGATTTGGTGGATGCGGTTTGCAAGCACTTCTTTTCCTACGCCACTCTCACCAAGCAGGAGAATGTTCGCATCGGTGGGTGCAACCCGTTTGATAAGCTCCTGAATTTGCTGCATCGAACGACTGCTCATCACGGGGACCGCACTCGACTCGATCACGCGGATTCTTTCCTCAAGGCGCGCACTCTGCTGTCGCAGTTCGAAAGTCTCGGCCTCGAGTCGGCGCTGCTGGAGAGCACGATGAATGAGACTCAACAACTCCTCAGCCGCGTAGGGCTTGCTCACAAAGTGAAACGCACCGAGCTTGATAGACTCGATCGCATTTGCGAGGGAATCGTTCGCGGTGAGAATGAGCACTTGAATTTCAGGGTGCGAAGATCTTATCCCACGCAACACCTCCATTCCGTCCATGTCGGGCAGACCAAGATCAAGCAGTACGATCGCCGGATCAAACTTTTCGATCGCCGCAAGGCCCGATGCACCACCGGATGCAACCTGCACGCTGAATCCCCTGCGACTAAGCATCCCCTCAAGGACCATGAGCACCGAACGCTCGTCATCGATGACAAGCACCCGTTCGCCCGAAGCCTCATCCACGCGAGCCTTCACACAGTCCCCCCCCCGGGAAGATGCACCACCGTTGATAGACGCTCGGTCCGGCGATCATGCGAGAACTCAATAGACCCCTTGTGCGCTTCGATGATCCTCCGCGCCCTGAAAAGACCGAGTCCATAATGACCACGCCGCGCACTCAAAAACGGAACCCGCCCCCATTGATCGGGGTGCAAGGGGGTCTCTTGCATTCCCTGCTCAAAGCACCAACTGAACACATCACCCTCATTTCGAGACACCTTCACACTTACCGAGGATTCATGCGTGGAAAATGCCAGCGCGTTATCCGTGAGTTCGCAAAAAACCTCAAGCGCAAGGGTTGGATCCACATAAATATTCGCGTTCTCGTCCTCGATACCCCAAAGGAGCCGAGCGTCCGCCTCCGGTTTGGCCGCCATCATGCGACTGCGAAGATCTTCAATCAAAACGTGCACGGGGATCTCAATGGCTTCAATTCTTGGGATGTCAAACGCACGTGACAACCGGTGCATCCTCTCGGAACCGTAACGGATCGCCGTGCGCAGTTGATTCAACTCGCCGCGGATCGGCTCCGCCCCGGAAATGTCCTGGATGTAAGCTGTCAAAAGATCGACCGCGTTCAGGTCATTGCGCACGTCATGTGAGAGAAGGCGCAAAAAACCTGCGATCGTCTCGAAGGAAACCGCGACTCTGGCAGCCGCTGCGGAGGTCTCGTGATCTAATGCGAGGCTCATGCTCCGAGGGCGAACATGTCGGCGGCGGGACCGTCACCGCGCACAACGCGAACTTTAGGAGAATTGGCCGCAAGATGTTCGAGCACATGGTACACCGCCTCAGGGTCCGCGCTGATTGATGAGGCAACGGCATCGGGGGTCTTCGGCTCCAGTCCCAGCGCTGCGACAACCTTATGCTGCAAGTCCAAGACAGCGGACGCCGCCTTTTTTCCGGCCTCCACGCCGGGCTGGTGATAGGCGTTGATATTCACAAGCGAGGCGTAAAATCCAACGGCTCGTTCGTACAACGCAATCAAGGCACCGACGGTCTGCGGCGTGACATCTGGCAGACTCACCGTAACCGACTCCCTCCCGCTCTCATACAACGCTGTCCGGGTGCCGCGCAAAAAGCCCTGCAAATAATCGCCGGTGGTCGTCTTAGGCTCCACCTCAAACACCTCACCTGCGCGGTCTTTGCGAACCTCGATAAAGGTGACGAAGAAATTGTGAACGCCGTCGCGAAGTTGCTGAACATACGCGTGCTGGTCGGTAGAGCCTTTGTTGCCGTACACGGCAATTCCTTGATTTACCTTTTTTCCATCGAGATCCAGCTCCTTACCCAGCGACTCCATCACAAGCTGCTGGAGGTATTTTGAGAACAACACCAACCTGTCTTTATACGGAAGAATCACCATGTCCTTCTGGCCGCGACCCGCGCCCGCGTAATGCCACATCAGGGCGAGGAGCATCGCGGGGTTTTTCGCGGCGGACGCCTCACGCGTCCAAACGTCCATTTGAGACGCACCCCCGAGGAACGCGGGGATATTCAATCCCTGCAGAGCGAGCGGAACGGTGCCCACCGCACTCATCACCGAGGTTCTTCCGCCCACCCAGTCCCACATCGGGAAGCGAGTCAGCCACCGATTAGCGATCGCGTACTTGTCCAGTTCGCTCCCCACACCGGTTACTGCGATGGCCCGCGCTTCAAAAGGAACGCCTGCCATATCGTACCGCCGCTTTGCCTCAAGCATCCCGTTGCGGGTTTCTTTGGTGCCACCAGACTTTGAGATGACAACCACCAACGTGTGCTCCAGTCGGCCGGAAAGCGTTTCGAACACGCGATCGATTCCGTCGGGATCCGTGTTGTCAAGAAAGTGAAGCCGCATCGGATCCTCGACGCATCCAAGCGCATCCGCGATGAATTGAGGGCCAAGCGCGGATCCACCAATTCCGACCACAAGGACATCCGTGAAATCCCCGGACGCATGCACCTGCGCAACGAATTTGAATATGGCATCGTTTGTACCGACGATCTCCCGAGCGAGTTCAGTGGTCGGAGCAAGTTCGGGGGTGCGCAGCCAGTAATGGCCGACCATTCGGTGTTCGTCCGGGTTCGCTTCTGCGCCGGCCTCCAGCGCCTTCATTGATTGAAGCGCCTTCGCAGCCAAGGGTTCCATTCCTTTGAGATACCCATCTGTGAAGCTGATTCGAGAAACATCCAGTGAAATTCCCAGACCCGAGTGGCGGAGATGATACTGCTGAAAGCGGTTCCAAAGAGAGTTCATAGCGCCTTGATCGAAGCTGGGGACGCACACAGTGTCGAGTCGGGACATCAGAAACTGCCGGTCTAAGCAACACCGCGCAAAGACCGGACGCTTTAAGCGGCCTGAGTTGAAACTCCGCACTTGATTCGACGCTGCCAGCGAGTTCTCCTGAACCCCTAATGAAACGCTTAACTCCCCTCGCCCTCACATTGACGCTGTTCGCAGGAAGCCTACTCAACGGCCAAGCCCAGGAACCAAAACCCCTCAAGATTTTGCTCATCACGGGCGGCTGCTGCCATGACTACGCCGCTCAAAAGGACATATTGAAGGCCGGCATCGAAAAGCGAATCAAGGCGACCGTCGACCAAGTCCACACGGACGACAAATCCACCAAGCCGCCACTCGCAATTTACGGCAACCCAGATTACGCAAAAGGGTACGATCTCGTAATCCATGACGAATGCTCCGCAGGAATCAGCGATGAAGCTGTGATCGAAGGGGTGCTCAGCCCGCACAAACACGGAGTGCCAGGGGTCAATCTACACTGCGCGATGCATTGCTACAGAATCGGGAACGCAAGCGAGCCTGCGACAATCGGCACCCCTCACGGTTGGTGGTTTGAATACCTTGGGCTTCAATCCAGCGGTCATGGCCCTCAGCAGCCCATTGCCATCACCCACCTCGACAAAGCGCATTTTATATCACAAAATCAGCCTGACTGGACGACGATTAACGAGGAGTTGTACAACAACATCCAGGTGTTTGATTCCGCCACGCCGATCGCGCGCGGCAAGCAATCCTATGCCGCCAAAGACGGCACTCAAAAGGAAGCGGACTATGTCGTTGCGTGGACGAATCTGTACCAAAACAAAACACGCGTCTTCAGCACCACCATCGGGCACAACAACGCCACAGTGCAGGACGACCGGTATCTGGACCTAGTCGCTCGCGGAATCCTGTGGGCAACCAACAGCGCGGCTAACCAAGCCAAACAGGTGACACAGTCCCCTAAATAATACCGCCTGCTAACTCTACGCACAAGAGAGGCCCCTTCCCGGGGCCTCTTTTTTTGCTGTCGTGAACCGCTGGGTTTGCGCTCAAGATCGCGACGATGACTTCCGCAACCCACATGCGCCCCTGGGCATCCCCGGTAATCATCGACGAATCCGACCAGTGGTTGATCATCGACAAGCCGGCCCTCATGGCGGCCCATCCGAGCAAGCCCACGGACCTTGCAACCCTCTGGCACCACCTTTGCGATCTGCTCGCATACGAGCGCATTAACGGCGGGCAAGTATCGTTGATCAACCGCCTCGACCGCGAAACCAGCGGGCTCACCCTTGTCGCGAAAACCCGCGCTGCGGCTCGTTCCCTCTGCCGGCAAATGGAGGCGCACCATATCCTCAAGTCCTATCAAGCTCTGGTTCACGGTTGGCCGGAAGCGAGTGATTGGGAAGTCAACGCACCAATTGCGCGCAAAGGCGCCTACCAACCCTCGCCAATCTGGTTGAAGCAAACAATCCATCCAGAGGGCAGCCATGCGATCACACGTTTTGAGCTACTGCAGCGCTTCGAATCAAAATTGCATCCTAAAAAGCGCTTCGCGCTCATCAAAGCCAACCCAATCACGGGCAGAATGCACCAGATCCGCGTGCACCTTGCTCACAGCGGTCATCCAATCGTAGGCGACAAGATCTACGGTGAGGATGAGCAATGTTATTTGGAATTTATCGAGACGGGATGGACCGAGGCGCTGCAGAGGAGACTTCTCCTTCCGCGCCATGCGCTCCATGCCTCAACACTTACACTCACCGAATCGGGCTTTCACTGGAAAAGCCCCCTCGCAGAAGACATCCGCAGCCACATCAGTTCCACGCTCGTGGAGGCCACGGCGTGAATCGCATCGAGCAGCTAATTCCGACTGCTTCGACACGGAGCGGCAATTACTCGCCCATGTTGAGCACCACATACTCAGTGCTCAAATCCGTCGTGAAAACATTGTACTCAGCCGCGCCGAGATGCAGGTTCACGGTCACGGTGAACTTCTCTGCAGCAACCACCTGCTTGAGTTTTTCAAACGGTGTGTTGCTTGCGAGTCCGCCCTTCACGGCGATAAGACCGTCATAAAAAATGTCCACGAGTTCTTCTCTCATCTTCACCCCGGAATAGCCAATCGCATCCATGATGCGGCCCCAGTTTGGATCACCCCCGAACCATGCGCATTTGACGAGGCAGGACTTTGCGATCGCCTCCGCAGCGCGGCGTGCATCCGAGAAGCTTGCAGCTCCAAGAACTTGCACCTCAACGAACTTTGTTACTCCTTCGCCGTCGTCCACGATCATTTTCGCGAGCGAAAGCGTTACATGATCCAAGGCCCGCTGGAACCGTTCAAAATCCTCCGTTCCAGATCGAATCACACTGTTTGCGGCACGCCCGTTTGCCAGCATGAGCACTGTGTCATTTGTGCTCATATCGCCGTCCACGGTGATCCGGTTGAACGAATGCTCCACAGACAAAGACAACGCCTGCTGCAGTTCGGCTTTCTCGATGACTGCATCCGTCGTGATGAAGCAAAGCATGGTCGCCATGTTGGGGTCGATCATCCCAGCGCCCTTTGCGATGCCGCCGATGCGGACCTTCACTCCCGAAATTTCAACCTCCACGGCGATCTCTTTCTTCACCGTATCGCTTGTCATGATCGCCTCTGCCACCGCACTCGAACCGGAGGAGTGCAGTTCCGGGCTCAAACGGGAAATGCTGGACTCAATTTTTTCTATCGGCAAAGGCACTCCAATACGGCCGGTAGAGCACACCAGCACCTGCCTCATTTTCAAACCCAGCGCCTGAGCGGCTGCCGCAGCCATCCGCTTCGCATTTTCGATACCCGGAACACCCGTGCAGGCGTTCGCATTCCCGGCGTTTGCCACAATCGCCCTCACATCCGACCCACGCATATGCGCCGCTGAAACGCGGACTGGCGCGGCCTTTACACGGTTGGTGGTGAACGTGCCAGCGGCAACGGACGGCCCCTCGGAGACGATCATGGCCAGATCGGGACGGTCCAAATTGGTAGCCTTGATGCCACAGTAAGCGCTGCCGGATAAGAAGCCCGCTGGCGCGTTAACGCCGCCTGAGATTTCGGAAAACACTGAAGACATTGGGACGGAACGAGAATCGGAATGGATTAACTGCTGAAACCACCCCTCCATGAAGCGAATTTCGGGCCAAACTCACCCGACAAAATACGCAAACCTCACATCACTTACATCAACCCCGCCTCTTCCGGCCAACCGCACATCAAATTCAGGCTCTGCACCGCCTGTCCCGCCGCGCCTTTCACCAAATTGTCCTCTGCGCTCAAAAGCACCACCCGCCCTGTGCGGGGATCATGCCTCCAAGCGATATCGATGAAATTCGTGTTCACAACGTTTTTGGTGTCGGGCAGCGCTGCTCCCGCCAGCAGCCTTACGAATCGCGCGTCGTGGTAGGCAGCCTCAAGCGCCTGCCCAATCCGGTCCGGAGACACACCGACTGCGAGGGCGGCGTAAATGGTCGAATGGATCCCGCGCGTCACCGGTATGAGGTGAGGCGTAAAGCTGATCAGCACCGGTTGCCCAGCCGCGCTGCTGAGTTCCTGTTCGATTTCCGCCAGGTGCCGGTACTTGGGAACGCCGTAGGCCCGGACGCTCTCGTTGCATTCCGCATAAAGGTACTCGACCTTGGCATTTCGCCCCGCACCGCTTACTCCACTCATGCTGCTCACGTGAATGCTGCCAGACGCGATCAACCCCTCTTTCAAAAGCGGAATCAACGGAAGAAGAATGCTTGTCGGGTAACATCCTGGGCTAGCCACCAACCGCGCGTCCCGAATTTCATCCCGATAAACCTCTGGCAGGCCATACACACTCTCAGTTGCAAGCGGCGGTGCATGGTGCGGTTCGCCGTAAAAGTCTGCGTACACCGCCACATCCTTGATCCGGAAATCTGCGCTGAGATCGATCACCCGTAACCCCGCGTCCAAAAGCGGGCCGGCAAATTCGTGGGCCACCCCGTGGGGTAGCGCGAGAAAAACAAACTCCGCACCGCTGCGAACGATGTCCTGCACATGCGAGGCGATGAAGGGGAGCTCGGCGTAGCGCATCCCGGCGAACCTTGGAAACACCTGGGCCATCGGCTGCCCTGCGAGCTGGCGGGAGGTGAGTGCGACAAGCTCTGCATGCGGGTGCCGGCCCAAGAGGCGGACCAACTCTTCTCCGGAATACCCACTGGCTCCCACCACGGCGATTTTTCGAGATGCTGAGATCATTTACGACGGCATAGCTTACACTCCGTAAACATGCGGGAAATACGAAAAGAGGTTGCTTGAAATGAAAAGCCCCCCCGCCACGAGGACGGGAGGGCTCCGAACTTTGTTTGCTGTCTAGCGCCTTAGAAAGAAACGCTCATCTTTCCGCCGAAGTAGAAGTCGTTACGCCCTTCGACTGTGTTGGATGCAGTGTCAAAGTTGTAACGGGCATCCTGAGATAGGTTCATTGCCACGTATGGTGTAAATACGGCTGAGTCTGTCACCTTCACAGGGAACGAGATCGCCGGGCGAACCGTGGTGAATCCCGATGCTGTGCCCCGAGGCAGCGCTGCGTAGGAGTAATAATCAGATCCATATCCTGTGG
>JACCEC010598564.1_pt1 | contig 10273 bp, 7 predicted proteins | sample 7450121 | NCBI WGS metagenome assembly JACCEC01 (sample SAMN15323455, study PRJNA562643) | freshwater metagenome | isolation source: river surface water | place: USA:Blue River Watershed | collected 2017-08-18 | reverse complement strand
GACATGCCGGTGACGACGAGCGAGGCGTGGGTGCCGTCCGCGGGGAGCGGGGCCTGCTCCGCGGCGGGGAGGGCACACCCTTCCTTGGCGCACTTCTGGCCACCGCAGGCCAGGGCGATCGAGGGAGCGGCGAGGACGAGGCTGGCGACGACGAGCAGGCGCTTCATGGGGAATCTCCGTGGGGGGATGCCCTCGCTATACCCTGCCGCGTCGTCGTGGCAACCGCGCGCGGCGCCTACGCGAGCACCCCGAGGAGGGGCGCCCCGGTGCGCACGTCCGGCTCCACGTCCCCCAGCGCGAGCAGCGTGGCGCCGAGGTCCGCGCCCGTCGGGACGCGTCCCGTGTCGCTCGGTTCGGCGCGCGCGAAGTCGAGGGGTACGCCGTAGGCGCTCTCCGTCCACCCTCCGTAGGCCCTCCCGCCGCGCAGGTTCGGTCCGACGAGCAGACAACTCGTGACGCCCCAGTGGTCCTTGCCCCCGCCCTGGTTCAGGTAGGGCGTGCGACCCATCTCGGACATCACCACGACCACCGTCTCGTCGGCAAGGGTGGGGGCGCGGGCGCCGGGCGTGGCGGCGAGCCCGTCGAGGAGCCGGGTCAACCCCGCGAAGAGCGCCTCCTGCATCGTGGACTGACGCGGGAAGTTCTCGGCGTGGGAGTCCCAGCTCTCGAGACGGTCGTGGGCGAGGGTGACGCAGCGCGCGAGATCGAGGCGGAGGAGGTCGAGGGCGAGGTCGACCTGGGTGTCGAGCGCTCCGTCACGGCCCCAGCGCACGTCCCCGGCCACGGCTTCCAGTTGGCGTGCGCGCTGCTCGGCGGCGAGGTGGGCGTCGAGCAGCGACGCCTCCCGCGCCCCCCGCGCGGACGCCCTGCGCGTGCGCGCCCGCGCGGCCACGAAGTCCGCCATCGCGTCCTGCGTGCCCGCATCGGCTTGCGCGTAGGAGCGATCGGCCGCGTCGAAGAGCGTCCCGTCGAGGAGCGCGGCCACCTGTCCGCTCGTCCCGACGCGGGTCACGAGGGGCCCGTAGGCTCCGGGGAACTGGGGCCCCCGCGCGACCACCTGCGGGAGCGCGTAGCGGTCCGCTGCCGCCGCCGCGAGGCGTGCAGCCCAGTCCGCGGAGGTCCCGGTGGTGTCACCCGTGTAGGCGAGACGCAGGCAGGCGGTGTGCCCGACCGAACGTTGCGTGAGCCCGTGGAGGACCACGCTCCGGTCGTGAAACCGCGCGTAGAAGTCGTCCACGGAGGGTCGGTCGCGCGCGTGCGTGTACGCCAGGTCGCCCGCCCGCGCGGGCTCGGAGGCCGGGTCGACGGCGATTCGGGGGAAGTCGTGCAGGGGCGCGAGCGTGAGGGTCGGATCCCAGCCGCCGTAGGCCCAGAGGAACACGAACTTGAGGTCCGCCCCGGACACGGATGCAGCGCGCGTGCTCCGCGGGAGGGCCCATCCAGCGAGGCCGGCACAGCCTGCGCGGAGGAGGTCGCGTCGGGAGAGCGCACGCATCAGTACACCACGAACGCGGGGTCGCGGAGGAGGGCCTCGAGGACGCGGGCCCAGGCCTCGACGGGGCCGCCGTCGAGGTAGCCCGCGCGCCAGAGCTCCACCGCCGCGTCGACCACGGGCGCGTCCTCCGCGACGACCTCGCTCAGGACGCGGAGGTGAAGCTCGACGATCTGCGCGCGCAGCGTGGGCTCGTCGTCCGCGCCGTCGAAGCGTGCCCGGGTGAACAAGCGAGGCGCCTCCGCCCGTGCGTCGGTCTCGGCGGCGTGCCGCGCCGCGGCGTGCGCCCATCGCGCGTGGACCTCGACCATGGTCGGCGTCGGCGTGGGCGACGACACCGCGAGCGCCCGAGAATCCCCGGCGAGGGAACGGAGCCCCGCGATGTCCTCGCGGAAGACGCTCTTCCCGCCCATCGCGAAGTTCCAGCCCGTGAGGTCCTCGACGGCGCTCGCCCAGGTGTCGGCGCGGAGCTGCTTCCACGGCGCGGCAGCGCCTTCGAGGGCGCGGTAGTCGGGATCCTTCAGGAGGTCGCGGACGAGCGCGCGGAGGGTCACGCCGCCCGCCAGGAGGGCTTCCCGGTGGCGCAGGAGCGCGGGGTCGTCGTCCCGGGTCATCGGGCGCTGCAAGAGCGCTTCGCGCGTGCGTTGCACGATGCAGCTGACGAGTCGCGGGTCGCTCGCGAGAAAGACCCCGAGCTCGTCGAGGCCGCCGCCCTGCCCCGTTCGCCCGTGGTAGCCCGGCGGGGTCCCGAAGTCCTGCCAGAGGGTCTCCCGCTCGGGGTGGTAGCGCGCCCACTCCGTCGTCGCGTCGAAGAACTCCGTGTAGAAGCCCCAGAGGTAGGCGCCGATGGGGTCGACGCCGCTGTGGCAGGACACGCAGGCCACATCGTTGTGGATCGCGTCCTGCACGGCGTCTTCGTCGGTCAGGTCCAGCGCCGGGTCAAAGGCGACGGGGTGCTCGAGGAGGTCGTTGCACAGGAGAATCCGGCTGAGGGCGTTGGCCCGTCCGCGGTTGGCGTTCCCGTAGGTGCTCGTGTACCGCCACCACATGCCGGTGCTCGAGAGCACCCCCGCGGATGGGCGACCGTCCGTCGCGCGCACCCACTGCCATCCCGTCGCGTCGGCGGGGTAGTCGACCGGCCAGCTCGCCGCGAGCACCTCGTCGCCGACACCGCCCTCGGCCCGCACGATGTCGGTCCACGGCAGGTCGTGGTCGGCGATCCACGCGACGAGCCGCAGGGGCTCCTCGCCCGTGGACGCGCGGAGCGCGCCGCGGTCGGGAACGGCCGCCTCGCGGGTGGCGACGTCGCTCTGGTCGGCGCGCGTCTGCCAGACCGGGGCGAAGTGCAGCGCGAGCTGCCAGCCGAAACGGGGGTCGTCCGGGAGCGCTGCGAGCGCGGCGTCCAACCCCGACGGGTCCTCCAGGAGTGCGCGCGACTCGGCCAGCGACGGGCGCACGCCGCGAAGGTCGAGACTCGCGCGGGCGTAGACGGTGACGGCGTCCGGTCCGGACGCCTCGCTGCACGCGAGGAGCATGGCGAGGAGCGGTGCTACTCCCACGGCGAGCGCGCCCAGTCGAAGAGGGGAGACCAGTCCGCGCAGGCCCGCGTAACGACGACGCCCTCCCGCACGAGGTCGGCGCAGCCGTCGCAGCCAGCGTCGAAGACGACGTCGACCCAGCGGCCGTCACGACCGTAGAGTGCGAGCCCGCCCGAGGGCGATGCACAGGTCGAGGACGCAGCGCGCGTGAGGTCGTCGAGGCGGAACGCCACGAGATCGCCCGCGAGCCCCGTGATGCCACCGTCCCAGGTCACGACCCGATCGCCCCGCGGGCCGCTGGCCTCGAGCACCACCTCGACCCCGAGGTCCTCGTCGAGCCAGTCCGTGACCTGTGCGGCCCCCTCGCGCCGGAACGCGCCCACCAGGTACACGCTGAACCGGGGCACGTCCGCGTCATCGGTGCGGTCCGAGACGAGGCTCCCGCCGCCGAGCACGAGGGCCGTGCCGTCGGGCTGCTCGAGGCGGCTGTTCCCGGTCATCCATTGGAACTCGTTCTGGAAGCCGCTCGCGCCGGGGAAATCGACGTAGACGTCGTCGAGGCGCGTCTGGAGCTCGAAGCCGTAGTAGCGCGCGCCGCTCGCGGCGGTGCAGGTACCCTCGCGGAGGCGCTGGCCGTTGTGATCGCTCTCCGCGGGACACGTCGCGTCGAAGGAACCCAGCGCGTCGAGGTACGCCGCGTGGGTGAGGCCGGGGTCGACGCGCAGGAGGGTCTGGACGACGGCGGGGAGGCTCGCCGCGAGCGCCTCCGGCGCGAGGCCCTCCGTGTCGCCCGGCGGTTCCGCGTACACCCAGGGGGTGACGCGCACGGGCGCGGCCCCATCGTCCGTGCAGGCGAGCAGGCCCACCAACCACATCGCGCGAAACGTCCCCGAACGTCGCGAGCGTACCGCACGCGGCGCGAAACGTCGACGAACCGGATAGGGCGGCCCCCATGTGGCCGACCCTCTACACGCAGCAGACGCCCTTCGGGGAACTCCCCTACAACACGTGGGGCCTGATGATCATGCTCGCCTTCCTGGCCTCCGCGCTGGTGGCGGGGCGTCGCGTGGCGCGCGTGGGCATCGACCCCGACATCATGAGCGGGATGGTGGGCCTCTCCGCGGCGAGCGGCCTCGCAGGGGCGCGTCTCCTGCACTTCCTGATGTCCGAGGACCGCCACGCCTTCTTCAAGGACCCGACGATCTACTTCAACCTCTCGCGCGGGGGCTTCGCCTTCTACGGGGGGTTCATTCTCGCCGGCGTGCTCGGGGTCCTCTACGCACGGAGTCGCGGCGCCGACGCATGGAAGTTCGCGGACGCGGTGGGGCCCACGGTCATGGTGGGGCTCGCGGTCGGACGCCTGGGCTGCTTCTTCGCGGGGTGTTGCCACGGCGCCGCCTTCGAGCTCCCCGGGGACGCCCACGCCCTCCTCCCCGCGGATTTCTCGGGCGGGCAGATCTACGCGCTCTCGGAGTTCCCCTGGCTCGGCATGGTGATGACGAAGGGCGTCGGCGTGCGGGATGTCCCCGTCTACCCGACCCAGCTCTGGGAGGCCGCGGCGGCCATGGTCATCTTCGGGCTCGCCAGCGTGAGCTTCCGCTACCGGAAGTTCGACGGGCAGGCGATGGCGACGGTGCTCGTCCTCTACAGCCTCTGGCGTCCGATCAACGAGAGCATGCGCGGGGACAGCGTGCGCGGCACCCTCGATTTCCTCGGGATGGCGCTCACGACCTCGCAGATCGTCAGCATCTTCGTGGGGATCACGGGGCTCGGGGTGGCGGCCATCGGCTGGAAGCGCGGAATGCGACCCGAGACGCCCTGGAGCGCGCCCGAGGTCGACGGGGAGTCCGAGGAGCTGGGCTCCGCGCCGCGCCTCTGAGGCGCTCGACGCGGGGGAGCCCCGACTTCGGTGGAAGCACGACCTCGCCCGGGCGCGATTCCTTGATATCCACCCGGCGAGGAGGAACCCTTGCTCGAGTCGCTGGCCCACGCCGATACCTGGATCTCGCTCCTGACCCTGACGGCCATGGAGATCGTCCTCGGCATCGACAACATCATCTTCATCGCGATCCTCGTCGGCCGCGTGTCCGCCGACCAGCGCGAGAAGATCCGCAAGGCAGGCATCGGCCTCGCCCTGCTCTCGCGGCTCGTGCTGCTCATGAGCATCTCGTGGATCATGAAGCTCACGAACGTGCTCTTCACGGTGGGCGAGCTGGGCGTCACGGGCAAGCACTTGATCCTGCTCGGAGGCGGCTTGTTCCTCATCGGGAAGGCCAGCCACGAGATGTACGCGAAGCTCGAAGGCAGCGAGCAATCGCCGACGACGTCCGACGGCGCGGCGGTGGGGGCCTCCCAGGCCGGCGCCATCCTCGCGCAGATCGCCGTCCTCGACATCGTGTTCTCGCTCGACAGCGTGATCACGGCCGTCGGCATGGCCGATCACCTCTGGATCATGGTCGCGGCCATGCTCATCAGCGTGGCGGTGATGCTCCTCTCGGCCAAGGCCATCGGCGACTTCGTCGAGCGGCACCCCTCGATGAAGATCCTGGCGCTCTCGTTCCTCATGCTCATCGGCGTGCTCCTCGTCGCCGAGGGCACGGGGCAGCACCTCTCGAAGGGCTACGTCTACTTCGCGATGGGCTTCTCGGTGGCCGTCGAGGTCCTGAACATGCGCTTCCGGAAGGTGCAGTCCCCGCCGGTGCGTCTCCACGACGCCCCCGAAGAGCGTTCCTGAACCCGCGGTCCCCGCGCACCCGAGGCTCCCATGATCCAGGTACTCGTCTCCGCACTCTTCGTCGTGGGGTTGGTCGCGCCGCGGGCGCTCTACCGGGCGGGAACCGACACGGCCGCGCCGCTCGACACCGCGCCTGCGGACACGTCGCCCGCGGATAGCGGCACCGATACCGGGGCCGACACGGGGACCCCGACGGACACGGCCTCGACGGACACCGCGGACACGGGCCTCGAGGAAGGCCCGGTCTGGGGGGCCGCGGCGCTCTCGGGGGAGCCCGGCGGGTGCGGCTGTTCCTCGGCTTCCTGGGGCGGAGGGGGGCCCGCCCCCCTCCGCAACGCCTCCCCGGCCCTCGCGGGGGTGCTCGCGTTGGCGCTCGTGCGGCGGCGTCGCGGATGATCGCGCTCCTCGTCTTGTCCGGCATGGCCCGTGCCGCCACGACCGTGCGGGTCGTGGGTGCGGGCGGCTACGCCACGATCGCGGAGGCCGTCGCGGACTCGTTGCCCGGGGACACGATCCAGGTCGGCCCCGGCACCTGGACGGAGGCCCTGAACCCCGCGGGGCGTGAGCTCCACTTCGTGGGCGTCGATGGCGCCGCGAGCACGGTGATTGCGCCCCCCGCCGGCATGGACGCGCTGACCGTCGCGTCGGGCGAGACGGTCAGCCTCGAGGGCTTCACGCTCGCGCCCACGGGCGGGCGCGGCGTCGTGAGCACGGGCGGGGCGCTGGAGCTCACGGACGTCGACATCGTCGGTGCGGGTGCGCGGGCGGGCGTGCGCGGGGGCGGGCTCGCCGCGGAGGGCGGTACCGTCGACCTCACGCGCGTGACCTTCAGCGACGATTCGGCCACCTGGGGTGGGCACCTCTTCGCCACCGACGGTGCGGTCGTCACTGGCACGGACCTCGTGTTCACGGGCGGTGAAGCGACCCGCGGCGGGGCCCTCTTCGTGGAGGACGGCGCCGACGTCACGTTGAGCGGCGTGCTCGCCACGGCGCCCTCTGCGGTGGACGAGGGCGGCTTCGCCTGGGTCGACGCGGCCACGCTCACGTTGGACGACCTCGTCCTCGACACCCCGTCCGCGGGTGTCGGCGGCGGCGGGTTCCGTGTCGGCGGCGTGGGCACGCTGGAGCTGCGGAACAGCACCGTGTCGGGCGCCACCGTGACCGGCCTCGGCGGCTCGGGCGGCTTCCTCCACGGGGTCACGGCGCAGGTGACGCTCGCGGATACGGTGATCGCCGGCGGCGCTGCCGACCTCGGGGCGGGCTTCGACCTCGACGGGGGGCGCGCGAGCATCGCGCGAACGAGCTTCTCGGACCATGTCGCGTCCGACGGCGGCGGCGTGGGCTGGGTCCGCGGGGGAGCTGCCGTCGCGTGCGACTCCTGTTCGGCGTCGGCCAACGCCACCTTCGGGGACGGCGGCTTCGCCATCGTCGCGACGGGTGCCGCCTGGACGGACACGGACGGGATCTACGACAACCACCGCGCGGATGGCAGCGGCGGCGTCTTCCTCGTCGAGGGGACGGGGGTCCTCGCGGCCGCCGGCACGCTCTTCTCCGCGAACGTCGCGCTCGGCGATGGCGGTGCGTTGGCCGCGAGTGGCGTCCGCTCGGAGGTGACCCTCACGGACGTGCAGGCGGCCTCGAACAGTTCGCGCCTCGGGGACGGCGGCGCGGCCTGGGCGCTCGGGTCCCTCGTGGTCGAGAACGCGGAGTTCACGACGAACGCAGCGCGTCTCGGGAGCGGTGGAGCCCTTCACGTAGGGGGACCCTTCGACGTCGTGGGGGCGCGGTTCTCGGGGAACAGTGCACGGCAGGACGGCGGCGCGGTCTACGCCCACGGCGGGAACGCCGTCGCCCTCGAGGAGGCCATCTGCTTCCGCAACCAGGCGGGTCGCACGGGGGGGGCGCTCCGCACGGACGGGGTCGACACCCTGCGCATGGTGCGGGGCTACCTGCACGCCAACGAGGCCCTCGAGGGCGGTGCCCTCGGGCTCGAGGACACGGTCACGTCGGCGACGCTCGCGAACCTGCGCGTGACCGACAACGTCGCGACGCGCGGCGGAGGCGCCTGGCTCTCCGGCACGGTGCAGGCGTCGATCGTGAACGCCACCTTCGCCGGGAACGAGGCGAGCGAGCTCGGGGGGCACCTCTACGCGGCCGCGCCGGTGCGCCTGATCGACACCCTCCTCTACCAGTCGGTGGACGGCGGCGGGGCATGGGGCGCGCTGGAGAGCGGCTCCGACCGCTACTACAACCTCGCCTGGGATAATGCCGGCGGTGACTGGCTCGGCTGGTCCGACCCCGTCGGCACGAGCGGCAACCTCGCGGTCGATCCGCTCCTCGTCGCGTACACCGCGGACGCCGACGAGACGAACGACGACCTCTCCCTCCAGGAAGGGTCGCCGGCGATCGACGCAGGCTCCCCCGCCATCTTCGACGTGGACGCCTCGCGCGCGGACATCGGGGCCTTCGGCGGCCCCGACGCCGACGTGCGGGATGCGGACGGGGACGGCTGGTACGACAACCGTGACTGCGACGACGACGATGCTTCGCGCTTCCCCGGCGCGCTCGAGACGCCGTACGACGGCATCGACCAGGACTGCGACGGCGCGGACCTCGACGACCTCGACGGCGACGGCTTCGCGAGCACGCGCCTCGGCGGCGGCGACTGCGACGACACGAACGCGGCGGTGTTCCCCGGCGCGGCGGACGTCCCCTACGACGGCGTCGACAGCGACTGCTCCGGCACCTCCGACTTCGACGCCGACGGCGACCGTCACGACACGTTGGGCGTCGGCGGGGACGACTGCGACGACACCGACCCGATGGTGTTCGGCGCTGGGATCGAGGTCTGGTACAACGGCGTGGACGAGGACTGCGACGGGCGGAGCGACTTCGACCGCGACCGTGATGGCCACGACGCCACGGCCTTCGGCGGCGACGACTGCGACGACGGCGACGCGGGGCGCTTCGGCGGGAACACCGAACTTCCCTACGACGGCATCGACCAGGACTGCGACACCGTCGACCTCGTGGACGTCGACGGGGACGGCTGGGCGGCACCCGAGGTCGGCGGCACGGACTGCAACGACGCCGACGCGGGCGTGTACCCCGGCGCCGCGGAGGACCCGCTGGACGGCGAGGATTCCGACTGCGACGGCTTCTTCGAGTGGGACCAGGACGGGGACGGCGCGCTCGCCGAAGCCTACGGCGGCGGCGACTGCGACGACTTCGACGCCGCGGTGTACCCGGGCGCGCAGGAGAGCTGGTACGACGGCGTCGACCAGGACTGCGACGGCCGCGACGACGACCAGGACGGGGACGGCTACGACCTCGCCGAGGACTGCGACGACCTCGACGCGGCGGTGAACCCGGGCGCGCTCGAGCGGGCGAACGGCCTCGACGACGACTGCGACGGCTGGGCGGAGGACGCCGACCGGGACGGTGACGGACTGTCGGACGCCGACGAGCTCCGCCTCGGCACCGACTCCGACGACCCCGACACCGACGACGACACGCTCTTCGACGGCTTCGAGATCGAGAACGGCCCCGACCATGACGGCGACGGTACGCCCGACCCGCTCGACGAGGACGACGACAACGACGGCATCCCCACGCGCGAGGAAATGACCACCGACGCCGACAACGACGGCGCGGTGGACATCGACCTCGACGAGGACGGGATCATCAACGCCTGGGACCGTGATTCCGACGACGACGGCTACCTCGACGCCGACGAGCGGGGGGATGCCGATCACGACGGACGCCCGGACTGGCTGGACTACCAGGGCGATTTCGTGGGCGGCGGCTGCGGTGCGCGCTGGGCGAGCGTGCTCGTGCTCGGTGGCTTGCTGCGTCGCGGGCGTCGTCGTCGGGGATCCCCGGAGGGCGTGCGGGCATGATCCTCTCGCTCCTCGCCGGACTGGCCAGCTCCTCCGCCTATGCGCTCGACGCGCACGGTTTCCAGGTCACCGCCGTCGACGGCGACGCGCGGAGCTACACGCGCCTCGGCTACCCCTCCGCGGGGAACGCCGGTGACTGGGACCTCGGGCTGACGGTCGACTGGGCGGACGATCCGCTCGCGGAGTCGCTGCCCACGGGACGCGTGCCGATTCTCGACACCCTCGGCATGACGACGATCGGCGGGGCGTACAGCCTCGGGGGGGTGCGCCTCGACGCGCAACTGCCCGTCGCGCTCCTCGGCGTCGACCCGCAGGGCGCCTTCACCGCGCTGGGGGACGCGCGTGTGGGCGCGATGGCTCCGCTGCTTCGAGAGAGCGGCCGCCGACCCGCGATCGGACTGCGGACCGCCGCCTGGGCGCCGACCGGAGACGCCGAGCGCTTCGTGGGCGCGGCGGGTCCGCGCCTCGGTGCGGAGGTCGTCGTCGCGAAGGAGTTCGACGCCGGGAACCTCGGTCGCTTCGGCGCCATCGCCTCGGCGGGCGCGCGGGTGGGCACCCGCGAGACGGTGCGCAACCTCCGCACGGGCGCGGGTCCCCTCCTCGGACTGGG
>JACCEC010706361.1_pt1 | contig 10276 bp, 8 predicted proteins | sample 7450121 | NCBI WGS metagenome assembly JACCEC01 (sample SAMN15323455, study PRJNA562643) | freshwater metagenome | isolation source: river surface water | place: USA:Blue River Watershed | collected 2017-08-18 | reverse complement strand
TGGATATGAAAAGTAGCCCTATTAATCAAATCCTTATTCCCTAAAATAAGGGAAACCCTGTGTCCAGTATTTAGCGGTCAGCACAACCTAACTTGTAGTCAGTTTTTTATCGGGCTGACAGAATGATAATTACATATGTAGTGAGAATTATGTGATTTTTTATACATTTTTCGCATTAAATGTGTTGAGTAACCAAACAAGAAGAAATCTTGAAGCAGAATTAAAGTACATTGTGGTTATCTATAACGGTGTTTTTTTAGACCTATAAATCAGAAGTAGGCCAAATGGCAAGCAAAGTCTATTACAAAGGGAATTATCAAAAACATTCGATTGATTTTGAAGGTGGCTTGATTCAGGTTACCGCTTTTCCTTTTGTAGATAGTACGTTTGTGAAGGAAGTTAGCCCGCACGCTCATAATTTTTTTCAAGGTTTTATTTTAGAAGAAGGCACTACCAGCCTTGAGTATGAAGAAAATATTGCTGAAATTACTGCCCCTGCCTTTTTTACCATTCCCAAAAATGTAGTACATGGACTTACCAATTCCGATGATTGTCGAGGGTGGATTATTAACCTGTCCGACTTATTTTTAGAAAACATCCTGAAAAAAGATGCTGACATTGTGACGGAGTTAGACACCATTCATATTGAACACCTGAAAGAAGGCGAAGCCACGGAGGAAGTGTTTTTGTTGATGAAAAAAATTGTAGCCGAATTTAACCAACACCTGCCTGGGAAGTCGGTTATGCTACAAAATTTGGTGAATATTTTGATTGTAGCACTTCATCGAATTTCAAAGAAAAATCTTGCTTTAATAACAGTCACCAACCCTGATAATACGAGTAAAATTTATTTTCGGCGGTTCATTAATCTCATTAAATCGGAGCATACGTTTAAGAAAACTGTAAAATCTTATGCTTCTGATTTAGGTATTTCGGAAGGGCATCTCAACCGCATCACGCACAAAATTACCAAGGAATCGCCCAAAGACATTATCCTCAATTATTTCATACTCGAAGCCCAAAAAGAATTGACCAGTTTTGATAAAACTATTGCAGAAATTGCCTATCAACTCCACTGCGACGATACCGCTTACTTTTCACGCCTATTTAGAAAAAAAACTGGGTTAACCCCCAAAAAATTTCGTGAAAAACACGGCATAAAAATCTAAATCCTCTTCTTTTTTCTTGCATGTTTGATTTATCCTAAAATCAAATAAAAAGTCCTAAGTACTTTTTTGTAAAGTGCATTTCTTTGTATTTCCATAAAAAATAGCTGAAAATTGCCAATTTTCTTGCTTGACTTTACCAGTGGCTCTACTGATAAATTGTAACTGAACCCCAAATGAACAAGGTAAACATTCAACCCTTTTTAGACAATGCCCGATTTAGTACTTTTCACAAAAAAGTATTGTTTTGGACAGCCTTCATCATCATTTTCGATGGTTACGATTTAGGTATTTACGGCACGGTTTTGCCTATTTTGATGAAAGAATGGAACTTAACACCCGTAGAAGCTGGCAGTTTGGCCTCATATGCTTTGTTTGGGATGATGTTCGGGGCTTTTTTGTTTGGTACTATCGGCAATCGAATAGGCTTAAAAAAAGCCATCATTACGTGTATTTTATTATTTAGTACCTTCACCTTTCTATGCGGATTGGCTCAAACACCTACTTTATTTGCCGTTTTTAGGTTTATTGCAGGTGTGGGTATTGGTGGTGTCATGCCTAATACGGTGGCGTTAATGGCAGAATATGCCCCAAAAAATATTCGTAATACGCTCGTAACCACTATGTTTAGTGGTTATGCCATTGGAGGAATTTTTTCGGTGTTGGCGGGGATGTACCTTATTCCTAATTTTGGCTGGCAGGCGGTTTTTTATGTAGGAATGATACCCCTTCTTTTACTACCGCTGATTTTCAAGGTACTACCCGAATCGCTCAACTTTTTGGTAAAAACAGGTCAAACTGGCAAAGCAAATAGCATCTTATCAAACTTAGACCCTCTCTATTTGCCCCAAAATGACACTGTTTTAGAAATAGCACAGGTAGTAGCCAGTAGTACAAACCTTACCGATTTGTTCAAACATAAGCGTTTGGTGAGTACGCTTATGTTTTGGGTTGCCTTTTTCTGCTGTTTGTTGGTAATTTATGGAGTGAGTTCGTGGCTCACCAAGCTTATCATGACCAAGCCCGAATACAAAGATAATCTGAGCCTGAGCCTAACCTTTTTGCTGGTTTATCATTCGGGAGCGGTGGTTGGCGCCATATTGGGAGGACGATTGGCCGATAAGTTTGATGCCAAAAAAACAGTGATTATATTTTTTATCGTAGCAGCTGTTGTCATTGCCTCTTTGGGTTATACTTCTTCTTTTTTTTTATATATTTTAATGTTTCTTGCAGGAGCTACTACATCTGGAAATCAGATAGTTATGAATACATTGGTGGCGCAATATTATCCAACGTTACTACGCCCTACGGGTTTCGGCTGGGCATTGGGTATCGGACGTATTGGGGCAATTGTTGGCCCTATTTTGGGGGGAGTTTTGGTAAGTTGGAAACTACCTTTTGAGCAAAACTTCTATGCTTTTGCTTTGGCAGCGGCTATTTCGGCGGTAGCTGTGTTTTTTGTGGATTACAAAAAAGAAAATTAGACATGACAAAAGAAAACCGAATTGAAAAATTGCTTCAAAATTTCAACAACGCAAATCTGCAACCCCTTTGGACACTCGAAAGCGATATAATGCCTCATGTACCCAAACCCAAATCAATTCCCTATCTCTGGAAATGGGATGAAATATATCAATTGGCCGAAGAAGCTGGCGAACTCATCACCCTCGATAGAGGCGGCGACAGGCGGGCAATAGCTTTGGCAAACCCAGGGCTTGGCGGAATGCCTTTTGCTACCGAAACACTATGGATGGCAGTACAATGGCTCAATGGAAAAGAAGTTGCCCCTGCTCACCGACATACACCTCAAGCCATTCGGTTTATTGTGGACGGTGCAGGCAGTTATAGTACCGTAGAAGGTGATAGGGTGTATCTCGAAAAAGGCGATTTGGTATTGAATCCACCCTTGCTTTGGCACGACCACGGTAGCGATTCCGACGAAAGAGCTATTTGGATTGACGGTTTGGATATTCCGTTGACCCGTTATCTGAATGCTAATTTCTTTGAGCATAACAAAAATGACGTACAAGAAGTAAATACCATCAGAAACTTTAGCCTTTTAAAATACGGCTCAGGTACCATGAAACCCGCCTGGGAACGCGAAAAACCTGTTTATCCGCTGATGAGTACCTTTAAGTGGTCAAGAACCGAGCAGGCTCTTTTGGACTTAGAAAAAAGCGGAGCGTCAAGTCCGTTTGATGATATTGCGTTGGAATATATTAATCCACTGACTGGCAATCCTGTCATGAAAACATTCAGTTGTTGGATTCAAATGATTCGCCCAGGTGTGCATACACAAGCCCACCAAGAAGTGTGTAGCACAGTCTATTTCGTATTTGAAGGGAGTGGATATTCCGTAATAGATGGTGTGCGCTTTGATTGGAAAAAAGGAGATTTATTTGTGATACCCAACTGGAAATTACACGAACACGTAAATACCTCTTCAGGCAAACGAGCCCTATTGTTTAGTATCAATGATCGTCCAACGATGGAGGCACTCGACAAATACCGTGAACAAGCCTACACCGAAAATAGCGGACATCAAGAAGTAAAATCAATTTTTTAAATAGCGTTAAGCTTTAGGCCATTAGTCTTTGGGGAAAAGACCGCCTAGGGCCTATTGCTTGCAGTTCAAAACCTAAAAATCATAAAGATGAAAATAGCAAATATTAAAATTGAAGGTAAAAGTGCCTTTGCCGTAGTAAAAGGGGACATCGTAATAGATGTACAAACCTTGGGTTTGAATATCCAAAACACCTTAGCATGGATTAATGCTGATGCAGCCACGAAAGCATTTTTCAGTGTCACGGTTGAGGGTACAAATGCAGAACAATTGTTAGCAGAAGGCAAGGCATACAAAATGATTGATGATCGTATTGAGTTTTTACCAGCGGTACATGAACCTAAAAAAATCATCTGTGTAGGGCATAATTTCAGAACCCACATTCTGGAAATGAAAAGGGAAGTTCCTAAATATGCCATGATTTTTGCGAAATATCACAATGTTTTGGCAGGACACAAAGAGGTGATTCCAATTCCAGAAGTGTCTAAAGAGTTTGACTATGAGGCAGAGCTGACCGTTGTAATTGGAAAACAAGCAAAGGCGATTTCTATAGAAAACGCCCTCGAATATGTAGCGGGTTATACCATAGGCAACGATCTCAGTGTACGTGATTATCAGCGAAGAACGATTCAGTTTTTGCAAGGAAAATCTTTTGATAAATCAGGACCAATAGGCCCTGTAATGGTTACTACCGACGAACTGAAAGATGTGGATAAAGAGCAAATGGTACTGCGTCTGAACGGTCAAATTATGCAACAAACGCCATTGGCTGACATGGTTTTTGATGTTTCGACCTTGGTATCACAGATTTCAGAATATATGACCTTGGAGCCTGGCGATGTGATTATGACCGGCACGCCTGGCGGAGTGGGGGCGGCACGCACTCCACCCGTTTGGATTCAACATGGAGATACTGTAGAAGTAGAAATTACTAATATTGGTGTACTCCGAAACACGTTCAAGTTATTGTCAAAATCAAAAGAAAAATACCCCGACATAGCCGCTATGAAAGTTTCGTTGGCAGAAGACAAGCTGGCCTATAATGCTCTTTTGGATAAAGCTTCTGATGAAATTCTGCATACTAGGCCTTATGCCGACTCATGGACAATAGCCGAGGCAATTGCTCATATTACCGATGCTATTGATTTCTTCCAAAATGAAAGCATAATAGCACTAAACAATCCTGAGGAAAAAGTAGGCCGTCATAAAACCCAAGCCAGAAGATTGGCCAAAATAGCTGAATATGGGCAAGATGCTGCCGAGCCATTAAAAGCCAACTTAAATGCAGCAATGGACAGTTGTTTGCAATGGTTACAAGAGCTTACCGATGCTGATTTGGCGAAAATCATCCAACATAAATTACCAAAATTCGGCGCAATGGAATTAGGTTCATTCCTCGATCATTTTGTAGTAGGACACAGTAAAACGCACTTACGTCAAGTGATGAATTTGATGAATAGATTTGAGTAATAAGTGAGCGGTTAATCGTTAATGGCGCTGAATATCAGTCCCCAAACAATATACAGCAAGCCTATTAAAAAACCACCAATAGGTAATGATGTTTTTGTAGGCTTGAAAAGCATTTAATTACAACACCTTTAATTGGTTATTTTGGTACGTAGCCAACACAGCAGCATCGGCGGGAAGTTCGGTGATGAGGTAGTCTATTTCGTCCAAATCGGCGATTTTCATTTTCATTACCGAATTTAACTTTTCTGAAATTGCCAATATCGCTACCTTTTCCGAAGCTTTTATCATAGCTTTCTTCACTTGTACGGTCTCCCAGTCTGAATCCGTTAAACCCGTTTGTACGTCAATAGCGTTGGTACCGATGATACAAAGGTCGGCTTTCATTTCTGACAGACGGTGGTGTACTTCCCCCCCTACTGACATTTGACTGTAACGCGATAATTGTCCTCCAATCAGAATAATTTCGAGGTTAGGTTTATCTAACAACTCCACGGCTGTTAGTGGGTTCACGGTCATAAAAGTTGCTAAAAAATCATCAGGGATAAGCTTGACAAACTCACGGATGGTAGTTCCTCCTCCGATGATGATTAACATGCCTTCTTTGACTAAACTCAGCGTTTTTCGGCCAATAATTTCTTTTTGCGAATGTGCGTAGATTTCTTGCAGATTAGAGGTATGGTGGTAGGCTTTTGACATGGCTCCTCCTCTAATTTTAATAATTTCTCCCTCTTCCGAAAGCTCATTGATGTCTCTTCTAACAGTATCTTCCGAGACATTGAGTTTATCCACTAATTCATTTAATGAAATACGGGTATGGACATTGATTTCCTTTAAAATCAGTCCTTTCCGCTCTTTTTTAAGCAAATTGACAGACATTTTATTGCAAAAAATTAACAAACGATTGTATGATACAAAGATAAGTAAAATTTTAAATGGTCACTAAAACTTTAACTAAAATATTGCAGAAGTCGCAAATGACGTAAGTGCAAACCCTTTTTTAGGGAGTTTAGTAAAAATTTATTGCAAATATTGCAATAAATAGAAGGCTTTATTTGTAATATTGTGCAAATATTACAAATAAGTAACCCGCCTTTCGAAATTTTTTTGTTTTTATCAAACTATTTTAACTTTATGTGACGAAATCGACTAGTAAAGAAAAATCAATATTGCTTGCCGATGCAAATGGGTATGGGCTTTTTCCTCTGCAAAATTCTACAACTTCGATTAAAAAACAGAATTGGCATCAGAAGTACCGTTGGAATGGGTCTGCCACCCGACAATATTCCCGTAGAAATTGAAGTAATGTTTCAATTGTACGCATAATCAGTTATCGTAACCCCGTTTCATTCCCTTGTAGGAGCTTGTCTCTTGCAAGGGATTTTTTTGCTGGTAAAAAATCGTATCCTGTGAACAAGGTATTGGCTGGCTGGAAACAGGGATTTTTCAATATGATGGCAAGTGGGTATATTTGATGGAGTACCCAAAATCTAAAGCTTCCAAAGAAGAGTGAGAGGTGCTGAAATAATTTCGTTTGTTGTAGTTATATTGCCAGAAAAGTTAAATACGACGAGTGAATACTACATTTTTGCTGAAATTAAATTAGGGTAAAATTAGTTTTTATCCGTCATTTGCCGCTTTCGCAACTTACTCAAAAACTCAGGGGTAATTCCTAAATACGATGCAATGTACTGCTGTGGTACGCGGTTGGGGAGGCTTGGGTAGCGTTTTAAAAACTCTTCCAATTGCTCCATAGCCGAATAGGATACCGTTCGGAGCAATCGGGCTTGGATAACGGCCAAGTGCCGTTGAATCATCAAGCGAAACATACGTTCTAACTTGGGTACTCTCTGTAACAATTCGTCTTTGAATTCCCGAGAAAGCATTAATAATTCACAGTCTTCCAACGTTTCTATGGTCATTTTGCTGGGAGTTTGGTGCTCAAAACTGCTAATATCACTCACCCACCAATCTTCAACCGCAAACTCCAAGGTAAGTTCAGTGCCGTCTTTGTTAGTAAAATATTCTCGAATACAACCTTTAATGACGTAGGCTTCAAAATAGCAGATATCGCCCGCTTGGAGCAGCACCGTTTTTTTTGGAAAAGTCTTCCATTTCAAACAGTCGGTAACGATTTGGACCTCTTCTTCCGAAAGCTGAACAAAGCGGGAAATATATTGATGAAGTTGAAGATGCATTTTATATTTTAGAGTGTATAAAAATTGGGGTCACAGAGTTCGACACAGCAGTTTCACTAAGTGTAAAAGTAACTCTGAGAAACTCCGTGAAAACCTCTTTGTAACTCAGTGTCCTAAAAATAAGGCGCGGAATGAATTTCTTGTTCCAGTTCAATTTTTATTTGGCCCATAAACCCGATTTTTGCGCATCGTTTACAAAACTACTGCAAAACTAACACACTATGGATTTTTTACCTTCTCCGCAGCGTTACGATTCCATGGAATACCGTCGATGTGGTAAAAGTGGTCTCAAACTACCCGCTCTTTCGTTGGGCTTATGGCACAATTTTGGGGGAATTGACCACTATGAAAACGCCCGAAACATTCTCAAGTTGGCGTTCGATAAAGGGATTACCCATTTCGATTTGGCCAACAATTATGGTCCTCCCGCAGGTTCGGCTGAGGAGACTTTTGGACGTGCTTTAAAGCAAGATTTGCTTCCCTACCGTGATGAAATGGTGGTCACTACCAAAGCAGGCTATCATATGTGGCAAGGCCCATACGGCGAATGGGGTTCTAAAAAATACCTCGTGTCGAGCCTCGATCAAAGCCTGAAGCGTATGGGTTTGGACTACGTAGATGTTTTTTATCATCATCGCCCCGACCCCGAAACGCCTCTCGAAGAAACGATGGCCGCTCTGGATTTGATTGTGCGTCAGGGTAAAGCGCTCTATGTGGGTATTTCAAATTACAACGCCACCGAAACCGAAAAGGCCGTAGAGATGTTACGAGCAATGGGTACACCTTGCTTGGTACATCAGGCAAAGTATTCGATGTTTGAACGTTGGGTAGAAGGCGGATTGCTTGATGTCTTGGAACAAAATGGTGCGGGTTGCGTGGCATTTTCACCTTTGGCGCAAGGGTTATTGTCGGATAAGTACCTAAAAGGAATCCCTGCCGACTCAAGAGCGGCTTCGGGACGAGGAAATGGCGCGTTGGAAAGTGGACGAATTACTGAAGGGAAGCTCAAGCAAGTACTTCAATTGAACGAAATTGCCCAGCAAAGAGGCCAAAGTTTAGCCCAAATGGCGTTGTCGTGGATTTTAAAAGACCCTCGAATTACCTCCGTAATTTTGGGGGTAAGTAAACCCGAGCAGCTTACAGATTCGTTGAAATGCCTTGAAAATAAGGAGTTTTCGACGGAGGAGTTACAGAAGATTAATCAAATTTTAGACTGATATTTAATTGTTCAAAATTAAGCTGGATATTATCAACACGATACAACATGGGGTTAAAATAGAATTAGCTAATAGCTTACCTTAGCTACCCATTTAATGAAATGGGTAAAACAGATTTTGACGGATTTTATCAGTACTAACCCGTTCAATCCGTGTTCTAATTTTAAATTGATAAACAAAGGAAAAACAACTTACAAATGAAAAAAACAGCACTTTTTTCAATAGTTTTTGGCACATTGGCGTACGCTTCTTGGGGTCAGACCGAACCCGTTGAAACAAAAGCCCCCAATTCAGACTACAAATCAGCGTTTGCTGGACAAACCCGAATTGGTGGAGTAAAAACCCAAACTCCGTACGATTTCAAGGTTCTTTCAGAAGGATTGACTTTTCCTTGGGGGGTAAAAAGCTTACCTGATGGACGTTTACTCATTACTGAAAAAGCGGGAAATCTTCGCATTGCGAAAGTAAATGGCGAGTTGAGCAAACCCATTACGGGGCTACCCGCAGTCAATACAAGCGGCCAAGGCGGGCTTTTGGGTATTACCATTGACCCGAATTTTAACAAAAACCGAATGGTGTATTGGACGTTCTCCGAAAATGTCGATGGGGGAACCCTTACTTCAGTAGCGAAAGGAAAACTTTCAGCCGATGAGTCGAAAATTGAAGGGGCAACGGTGATTTACCGTGCTACTCCTGCCCACAAGGGGAATTTGCACTACGGCGGCCGTATTTTGTTTGACAAAAATGGCGATTTGTTTGTGAGTACGGGCGAGCGTTCCGACATGGTAACACGGCCTCAAGCGCAACAATTGAACTCAAGTTTAGGAAAAATTATCCACATCACTACCGACGGTAAACCTGTAGCAAACGGCCCTTTTGCGAGTACAACAGGAGCCAAGCCAGAATTGTATTCCTACGGACACCGTAACGTACAAGGACTTACCTTTAACCCCGTAACGGGCGATTTGTGGTCGAACGAATTTGGGCCAAGAGGGGGGGATGAAATCAACCGTGTGCAGTCGGGCAAAAACTACGGCTGGCCTATCATTACGTACGGAATTGAATATAGTGGCAAAAAAATCGGCGAATCTATCCAGCAAAAAGAAGGTATGGAGCAACCCGTGTATTATTGGGATCCATCGGTATCGCCAAGCGGGATGACGTTCTACAGCGGTGACATGATGCCTGAGTGGAAAAATAACCTATTTGTGGGTTGTTTGAGTGGAATGCACATTGCACGTTTGGTAATTGAAAACAACAAAGTGGTGGGAGAAGAGCGCCTCCTGTCGCAAGAATACCAACGTTTCCGCGATGTCACTCAAGGAAAAGATGGGGCTATTTATGCCGTAACTGACCAAGGGCGTTTGTATCGTATTTTTAATAAATAACTTCTTGCCTTTTGGGGTAAATAACTATGCCCTATCTCTGGAGGATTGATGCGGTATCATTAACTAAGGAAAACAAATTAGCAAGACGAATTTTACTGCGTTGAGGTGCGTCTTTGTTGAGTATCAGTTCCTTGTATCTAAGGACATTAGTCCCTCACGATGTTGTTAGTTTTCACTACAAAAGTGGGGGATTTTTTGTTCAAATTCTGTACAGCCTACCTTTATGGTTCAAACAGTCATAAAAGGCAGCATCATGATAAAAGTTGTCCCTTCTTCA
>JACCEC011647033.1_pt1 | contig 10277 bp, 6 predicted proteins | sample 7450121 | NCBI WGS metagenome assembly JACCEC01 (sample SAMN15323455, study PRJNA562643) | freshwater metagenome | isolation source: river surface water | place: USA:Blue River Watershed | collected 2017-08-18 | reverse complement strand
CGAACACGCGCCGCCTGGTCGCCGACCACGGCGGCATCGAGTACGACAGCGACTACTACGGCGACGACCTGCCGTTCTGGCTGCAGGTGCGCAAGACCGACGGCGCGCTGGCGCCGCACCTGGTCGTGCCCTACACGCTCGACTGCAACGACATGCGCTTCGCGCTGCCGCAGGGCTACAGCCATGGCGACCCCTTCTTCCAGTACCTGAAGGACGCCTTCGACGTCCATTACGCCGAGGGCGATGAGCGCCCCGCCATGATGAGCATCGGCATGCACTGCCGCCTGCTGGGTCGGCCGGGCCGGCTGCGCGCGCTGCAGCGTTTCCTCGATCATGTCGAGCAGCATGACCGGGTCTGGGTGACGCGGCGCATCGACATCGCGCGCCACTGGAAGGCGACCCATCCCTTCAATCACGCCACCGCCTTTGTCTGGGAGTGAGCCCCATGCCCTTGACCCTAGAACAGATCAACGCTGCCAGCATCGCCGAGTTCACCGCACTGCTCGATGGCACTTATGAGCACAGCCCCTGGATCGCCGAGCGCGCTGCCGCCAGCCGTCCCTTCGCCAGCCTGGCCGCGCTCAAGCGCGCGCTGGTCGAGGTGGTGCGCGAAGCGGGCCGGGATGCTCAGCTCGGCCTGATCCGCGCCCACCCCGAGCTCGCCGGCAAGGCCATGGTCGCGCGCACGCTGACCGCCGAATCGGCGCACGAGCAGGGCCGCGCCGGCCTGACCGGCTGCACGCCGCAGGAGTTTGCGCGCATCCAGCAGTTCAATGCCGACTACAACGCCAGGTTCGGCTTTCCCTTCATCCTGGCGGTGCGCGGCCCGCGCGGGCTGGGGCTGGACAAGACCGAGATCATCGCCACCTTCGCACGCCGGCTGTCGAATCACCCGGACTTCGAACTGGCCGAAGCGCTGCGCAACATCCACCGCATCGCCGAGATCCGTCTCGACGACAAGTTCGGCATCGAGCCCGTGCTCGGCAACCGGGTCTGGGACTGGTGCGAACGGCTGGCCCGCCACAGCGAGCAGGACGGCGCGCTGACCGTCACCTATCTGAGCGACGCGCACCGCGCCTGCGCGCGCGACATCGCCGCCTGGATGCGCGACGACTGCGGCTTCGACGAGGTCGGGATCGACGCGGTGGGCAACGTGGTCGGCCGCTACCACGGGCTGGACCGCGCCGCGCCGCGCCTGCTGACCGGCAGCCACTACGACACGGTGCGCAACGGCGGCCGCTACGACGGCCGGCTCGGCATCTTCGTGCCCATGGCTGCGGTGCGCGAGCTGTTCCGCCAGGGCCGGCGCCTGCCGTTCGGCATCGAGGTGGTGGCCTTTGCCGAGGAGGAGGGCCAGCGCTACCCGGCGACCTTCCTGGGCTCCAGCGCGCTGACCGGCCAGTTCGATCCGGCCTGGCTCGATCAGGTGGATGGCCAGGGCATCGCGCTGCGCGAGGCGATGGCGCAGGCCGGGCTGTGCAGCGCCGATATCCCCAACCTGAAGCGCGACCCGGCCGCCTACCTGGGCTTCGTCGAGGTGCATGTCGAGCAGGGGCCGGTGCTCAACGCGCTCGACCTGCCGCTGGGCATCGTCAGCTCGATCAACGGCAGCCTGCGCTATGCTGGCGAGATCATCGGCCAGGCCAGCCATGCCGGCACCACGCCGATGAACCTGCGCCGCGACGCCGCCGCCGCCGTCGCCGAGCTGGTGCTGTTCCTGGAGCGGCGGGCCGCCTCGGTGCCCGATCTGGTCGGCACGGTGGGGATGCTGGAAGTCCCGCACGGTTCGGTCAACGTGGTACCCGGGCGCTGCCGCTTCAGCCTCGACATCCGCGCCACCACCGACGCGGTGCGTGACGCCTGCGCCGCCGACACGCTGGCCGAGCTGGCCGGCATCTGCGCACGCCGTGGACTCGACCACCGCATCGATGAGACGATGCGCGCGGCCGCCGCGCCTTCCGAGTCCGGCTGGCAGCAGCGCTGGGAGCAGGCGGTCGCCGCGCTGGGCCTGCCGCTGCAGCGTCTGCCCAGCGGCGCCGGCCACGATGCCATGAAGCTGCACCAGATCATGCCGCAGGCCATGCTGTTCGTGCGCGGACTGAACGCCGGCATCAGCCACAACCCGCTCGAAGCCATCAGCAACAACGACGCCGACCTGAGCGTGCGCGCCTTCCAGCAACTGCTCGAACAACTCGCCACGGAGACAAGATGAACCGCAACGCCATTTACCAGGCCCTCGACGCCTGGATCGACCAGCATTTCGACGCGGAGGTGCGCTTTCTGCAGGAGCTCGTGCGGGTGCCGACCGACACGCCGCCGGGCAACAACGCGCCGCATGCCGAGCGCACCGCCGAGCTGCTGGCCGGCTTCGGCCTGGAAGCGGAAAGGCATCCGGTGCCGGCGCAGCAGGTGCACGACTACGGACTCGAGACGCTGACCAACCTGATCGTGCGCCGCCGCTACGGCGACGGCCCGGTGATCGCGCTCAACGCGCATGGCGACGTCGTGCCGCCCGGCGAGGGCTGGACGCACGACCCCTATGGCGGCGAGATCGTCGATGGCAAGCTCTACGGCCGCGCCGCCGCGGTCAGCAAGAGCGACTTCGCCAGCTACACCTTCGCGCTGCGCGCGCTCGAGGCGGTGGCGCGCGAACAGGGCGTCGCGCTCCAGGGCGGGGTCGAGCTGCTGTTCACCTACGACGAGGAGTTCGGCGGCGAGCTGGGGCCGGGCTGGCTGCTGCAGCAGGGCCTGACCCGGCCCGACCTGCTGCTGGCCGCCGGCTTCAGCTACCAGGTCGTGACCGCGCACAACGGCTGCCTGCAGCTGGAAGTCACGGTGCACGGAAAAATGGCACATGCCGCCATTCCCGACACCGGTGTCGATGCGCTGCAGGGCGCGGTCGCCATCCTCAACGCGCTCTACGCGCAGAACCAGCGCTACCAGGGCATCACCTCCGGGGTCGAGGGCATCACGCACCCCTATCTCAACGTCGGCCGCATCGAGGGTGGCACCCACACCAACGTGGTGCCGGGCAAGGTCGTGCTCAGGCTCGACCGCCGCATGATCCCGGAGGAGAACCCGGCCGAGGTCGAGGCCGAGATCCGGCGCGTCATCGAGCAGGCCGCCGCCGGCTGCCCCGGCATCCGGGTCGAGATCCGGCGCCTGCTGCTGGCCGAATCCTGGCGCCAGCAGGCCGGCAGCGCGGCGCTGGTGGCCGCGCTGCAGCGCCATGGCGAGGCGGTGTTCGGCGAGCCGATCCCGACCTCGGGCACGCCGCTCTACACCGACGTGCGCCTGTTCGGCGCCGCCGGCGTGCCGGCCGCGATCTACGGCGCCGGGCCGCGCACCGTGTTCGAGAGCCACGCCAAGCGCGCCGACGAGCACCTGGTGCTGGAAGACCTGCGGCGCGCGACCCAGGTCGTCGCGCGCACGCTGGCGGATCTGCTGGCGGGCTGACACTGTTTTGCATACAAGATGCAAACATCTGGTGCACAGGATACGGAACACCCCCACTCTGGTGCCTGCGCCCGGCCGGACCCCTGCCTGGGGGCTTGTCATGGCCTTATCCCTCCCAGAAAACCTGGCACATTGCTTGCTGACTCAACGGAACAAGCCGGATTTCCCCGGCTTGATTCCACAGGAGCCTGCACCATGCCTTTTGCAAAACCTTCCTCGCTGGCACTCGCGGCCATGCTCGCCTTGGCAACCTTCGGCGCCCACGCCCAAAGCCAGGTCAAGGTCTATGGCCTGCTCGACCTGAGCCTGGGTTCCTCCCAGGATGCCGGCATCGACAAACCGGTCAAGAGCGCCATCGACAGCGGCAAGATGAGCACCAGCTACTATGGCCTGAGCGGCAGCGAGGACCTCGGCGGCGGCCTGTCGGGGCTGTTCAAGCTCGAGGGCTTCATGCGCGCCGACACGGGCGCACAGGGCCGCTTCGATGGTGATGCGCAGTTCTCGCGCACCGCATCGGTCGGCCTGTCGCACAAGGACTACGGCACGCTGACGCTGGGCCGCAACACGACGGCGCTGTTCAGCTCGACGCTGTCGTTCAACGCCTTCGGCGACTCGTTCGGCTACTCGCCCAGCATCCGGCACTACTTCGGCTCGGGCCAGAATGCCGTGACGGGCGACACCGGCTGGAACGACTCGGTCGCCTACGCCAGCCCGAACTGGAACGGTCTGCGCTTCGGCGTGGCCGCGGCGGCCTCGGAAGCCAGCCCCGGCAACGGCGGCAACTGGAGCGTCAACCTCGGCTACGCGCAGGGCCCGCTGGCCGCCGCGCTGGTGATCCAGGACGTCGAGAAGGACGGCGAGACCGCCGTGGCCGACACCCACACCACCCAGCTCAACGCCTCGTATGACTTCGGTCTCGCCAAGGCCTTCGCCCAGTACGCGAAGGTCGAGAACCGGAGCAGCGGCATCGACACCACGCTGACCGGCCTGGGCGTGCGGGTGCCGGCCGGCAAGGGCGCCGTGATCGCGCAGTGGGGCCAGAGCTCGCCCGATACGGGCGCCGAGCGCAACACCACCTCGGTCGGCTACCTCTACCCGCTGTCCAAGCTGACCGAGCTCTATGCCGTCGCGATGAAGGACGAGATTGACGGCCTGCCCGGCGGCCACAGCTATTCGGCGGGCATGCGCCTGAGGTTCTGAGCCGGGATCCGGCAGGCCGGGCCGCTGCGCGCTGACCGGCGCAGCAGGCAGGCGGCTGGCTGGTTGGAGCAGTCCGGTGGGAAAGCGAGCGGGGCCGGCACCCGTGATTCCCTTCAGCGGCAGGCGCTGCTCACCCTTGCCTGAGCCGGCGGCAGCGTGGCGCCTGATAATGACGGGTCAGCACAGCGCCCGGACGAGGCGCGACGCTCCGGCGCCATGGCGCCGGAACAGTACAGCCGCGAGCCCACCATGAACCAGCCTTCGATCCCTTACGCGACCGCGATCCTTGCCGTCGCCTGCGCCCTGGCGCTCGGCGCCTGCGGCGACAAGCCCGCAGCCGGCCCGACCGGCCAGCAGCGCCCGACCGTGCCGGTCTCGACCGTGGCAGCCGCGCAGCGCAGCATGGAACGCTCGCTCGACGCCAGCGGCACCGTGACGCCGCTGTCGGCGGTGGAGGTCAGGCCGCAGATCGCCGGCCTGATCGCGCGCGTCCATGTGGCCGAGGGCCAGCAGGTGAAGGCGGGCGAGCTGCTGTTCACGCTCGACACCCGCAGCCAGCAGGCCGATGCGGCGCGGCTGCAAGCGCAGGTCGCCAGGACCGAGGCGCAGCTGGCCGATGCCAGGCGCCAGCTGAAGCGGGCGCAGGAGCTGCTGGCACAGGGCTTTGTCGCCCAGGGCGCTGTCGATACCGCCCAGGCGGGCGTCGAGGCCCAGGTCGCCGGCCTGCAGGCTGACCGCGCCAGCCTGGCTGCGGCGCAGGTTGCGCTCGCGCATGGCCAGGTGCGCGCCGCCAGCGCCGGCCGCATCGGCGCCATCCCGGTGTTCGCGGGCAGCGCGGTGCAGGCCAACGTGACGCCGCTGACGACGCTCACGCGCATGGACCCGGTCGATATCGCCTTCAGCGTGCCACAGTCCGCCCTGCCCGAACTGCTCGCGCTGCTCCAGTCCGGCCAGGCCCAGGTGCAAGCCAGCCTGCCCGGCTCCCAGCCGCTGACGGGGAAGCTGCATTTCGTTGACAGCGCGATCGACGCCGCGACCGGTACCGTCAAGGCCAAGGCGCGCTTCGACAACCGCGAGCTCAAGCTCTGGCCCGGCAGCTTCGTTCGGGTGCGGCTGCCGCTGCAGACGCTGGACAAGGCGATCGTCATCCCGCTGCCGGCGGTGATCCAGTCCGCGCGCGGGCCGGTGGTCTATGTCGCCCAGGACGGCAAGGCGTTACAGCGCCCGGTCCAGGTGCTGGCGAGCCAGGACGACCTGGCCGCCGTCAGCGGGGTCGAGCCTGGCGACAAGGTGATCGTCGAGGGTCGCCAGAACCTGCGGCCCGACGCAGCCATCACCGAGCGCAAGCCCGATCCGGCCAAGGACAGCAAACCGGGGGAATCGGGCAAAGGCCAGGCTGACAAGGCCGCCGACAAGTCCGGGAAGGCCGCGCCATGAACCTGTCCGAACTCTTCATCCGCCGTCCGGTCATGACGGTGCTGCTGAACCTGGCCGTGCTGATGGCCGGCGTGCTGGGCTACCGCTTCATCCCGGTCGCGGCGCTGCCGAGCTACGACACGCCGGTGATCAGCGTCTCGGCCTCGCTGCCGGGCGCCAACCCCGAGACGATGGCCAGCTCGGTCGCGCTGCCGCTGGAAAAGCAGTTCCAGACCATCCCCGGGCTGGCGCAGATCAGCTCGACCAGCACGCTGGGCAGCACCTCGCTGACGCTGGAGTTCGCCGAGGGCCGTAACATCGATGGCGCCGCACTCGACGTGCAGGCCGCGCTGCTGCGCGCGCAGCGCTCGCTGCCGCAGGACATGACGAGTCCGCCGTCCTACCGCAAGGTCAATCCGGCCGACGCGCCGGTGCTGCTGGTCGCGCTGACCTCGCCGTCGCTGGCGCCGACCGAGCTGCAGGACTATGCCGAACACCTGATCTCGCCCACGCTCTCCACCGTCGAGGGCGTGGCGCAGGTCAACATCTACGGCTCCAAGCGCTACGCGGTGCGCGTTCGCTTGCGCCCCGATGCGCTGGCGGCGCGCAACATCGGCCTCGACGAGGTCGCGACCGCCTTGCGCGCGGCCAACGTCAACACGCCGGTCGGCACGCTCGAGGGCCAGCGCCAGCTGCTGACCTTGCAGGCCAGCCAGCAGCTGCGCGACGCGGCCGAGTTCGCCAACCTGATCATCGCGCAGCGCGGCGGCAACCCGGTGCGGCTGCGCGACATCGCCTCGGTCGAGGACAGCCTGGAGAGCGTGCGCAGCTTCGCCACCTTGCAGGGCGAACCCTCGATCACGCTGGCGATCCAGCGCCAGCCCGGCGCCAACACGGTCAAGGTGGTCGATTCGGTCAAGGCCGAACTCGCGCGCATCCAGCCGCAGCTGCCGGCATCGGTCGAGATGACGCCGGTCAACGACCGCAGCCTGTCGGTGCGCGAGGCGCTGCATGACGTCACGCTGACGCTGGCCGGCACCATCGCGCTGGTGGTGCTGGTGATGTTCCTGTTCCTGCGCCGCGCGGTCGCGACGCTGATCCCGGCGCTGTCCTTGCCGGTTTCGCTGATGGGCGCGGTCGCGCTGCTCTGGGGCCTGAGCTACAGCCTGGACAACATCTCGCTGCTCGGCCTGACGCTGGCGGTGGGCCTGGTGGTCGATGACGCGATCGTGATGCTCGAGAACATCATGCGCCACATCGAGGCCGGCGAGAGCCCTTTCCACGCCGCGCTGCGCGGCTCGCGCGAGGTCGGCTTCACCATCATCTCGATCTCGGTCTCGCTGGTCGCGGTCTTCATCCCGATCTTCTTCATGCCGGGCGTGATCGGCCTGCTGTTTCACGAGTTCGCGGTGGTGGTCGGACTCGCCATCCTGGTGTCGGCCTTCGCCTCGCTGACGCTGGTACCGATGCTGGCGAGCCGGCTCATCCGGCAGCGCGCCGACCACCCGCCGGGTGCCATGCTGCAGGCCTTCGAGCGCGGCTTCGACGCCCTGCTGAATGCCTATGCGCGCAGCCTGGACGCCGCGCTGCGCTGGCGCAAGTCGGTGCTGCTGCTGGCGCTCGCCACCTTCGCGGCCACCGCCTGGCTGTTCGTCATCATCCCGAAGGGCTTCTTCCCGGAGGAAGACATCGGCCAGCTCACCGTCAGCACCGAGGCGGCCGAGGACGTGTCCTTCACCGAGATGCTGCGGCTGCAGGAACAGGCTGCGGCCATCGTGCGCGCCGACCCCAACGTGCTGCGGGTGAGCTCGTTCAACGGTGGCAGCGGCACGCAGAACAGCGGCCGCATGTTCGTGACGCTGAAACCCCGCGCCGAACGCGTGCCGGCCAAGCAGGTGATCGAGGGCCTGCGCAAGGACCTGCGCGCGGTGCCCGGCCTGCGCGTGTTCATGCGGCCGGTACAGAACCTGCAGCTGGGAGGCCGCTCCAGCAAGGCGCAGTACCAGTACGTCCTGCAGAGCGTGCAGGCCGAGGGCCTGAACGACTGGGCGCAGCAGCTGCAGCGCCGCCTGCGCGACGAGCCGCTGTTCCGCGACGTCACCAGCGACTCGCAGCTGCGCGGCCTGCAGGCCAGGCTCGACATCGACCGCGAGCGCGCCGCCACGCTTGGCGTGTCGATGGAAGCGGCGCGCGCCGCGCTCTACAACGCCTTCGGCGAGCGCCAGGTCTCGACCATCTACACGGCGGTCGACAGCTACTCGGTGATCATGGAAGTCGCGCCCGAGGCCAAGAGCGATGAATCCGCCTTGAGCAGCATCCATGTGCGCGCCTCAGGCGGGGCGCTGGTGCCGCTGTCGGCGTTCACGAGCGTCGCGCGCGCGGTCGGCCCGACGGCGATCAACCATGTCGGCCAGCTGCAGGCGATCACGATCTCGTTCAACCTGGCACCTGGCGCGGCGCTGGGCGACGCGACCGCCAGGCTCGATGCGCTGCGCGCCGAGATCGGCATGCCGGCCTCGATCATCACGCGCTACGGCGGCGACGCGGCGGTGTTCCAGAGCTCGCAGGGCAGCCAGGCGGTGCTGATCGCGGCCGCGCTGCTGGTGATCTATGTGCTGCTGGGGGTGCTGTACGAGAGCTACATCCACCCGCTCACCATCCTGGCCGGCCTGCCCTCGGCGGCGGTCGGCGCGCTGGCGACGCTGATGCTGTTCAAGCAGGACCTGACGCTGATCGCGACCATCGGCATCCTGCTGCTGATCGGCATCGTCAAGAAGAACGCGATCATGATGATCGACTTCGCGCTCGACGCGCAGCGCCACCACGGCATGAGCCCGGCGCAGGCGATCCGCGAGGCCTGCGTGCTGCGCTTCCGCCCGATCATGATGACGACGCTGGCTGCGCTGATGGGCGCGCTGCCGCTGGCGCTCGGACTGGGCGCCGGTGCCGAGCTGCGCCAGCCGCTGGGTCTGGCTGTCGTCGGCGGCCTGGTGTTCTCGCAGGCGGTCACGCTCTACATCACGCCGGTGATCTACCTGGCGCTGGACCGCTGGGCCGGCAGCGGGCCCGACACCACGCCCGAGGCCAGCCACGCCTGAAATCCGCCGGATCGCAGGCCGTCAACCCTTCCACTGGTAGGGTTCGAGCGCGGCATCCGTCGGCACGCACCAGCCGTCACCCAGCTGATTGCGCAATTCAATCGTCTCTTCCAGAGACCGGGTCTTGACTTCGCGGATCACCTGGCCGTCTTCGTCGCAGAACTCGATCCGGTATGGCGGCTCCACCACCACGTAGCAATCCTCTTCCTCCCATTCGTGGTCGGGATCGTCATACAGCCAGCCGGCACCGCCGGCGTAATACGCGGCCTTGATGGCTTCCTGCTCCTCCTCGCCGATGTCGTCGCTGAACTCGAACCAGCAGGCGATGCTGTCGTCGAATTCGCACCCTTCATACTCTCCCGCGTCGGCCCTGCAATGCTGGCTGGAGGCCGGGTCATGGGACAGATTGCATTCCATGTCCTCCTCGATGAAGCCGACACCCCAACGATAGTGGTCCACGATGTTGAACCAGGCCACCGAGCCGTCCGGGTTGCGGCGGTACATTTCATAGACGATCGAAATGCTTTTCTTCTCCAGCGGAGTGATGCGGTAGTGCGCCATGTCATTTCCTTGATGGAAGCTGGTGGACCTTGCTTGCCGCCACCGTTGCCGATCGATTCTAAACCTCGGTGCGCGGCGGGCATGAGGCGCCCACCGCTCCCCCGATAATCGCGGAATGCACATACATATCCTGGGAATCTGCGGTACCTTCATGGGGGGGCTGGCCGCGCTGGCGCGCGAGGCGGGCCACCAAGTCACCGGCTGCGACGCCGGCGTCTATCCGCCGATGAGCGACCAGCTGCGCGCGCTCGGCATCGACCTGATCGAGGGTTTCGGCGCCGAGCAGATGGCGCTGCAGCCCGACATGTTCGTGGTCGGCAACGTGGTCTCGCGCGCGCGCCTGGCCGACGGCAGTCCGAAGTTCCCGCTGATGGAAGCCATCCTGGATGCCGGCGCGCGCTACACCAGCGGCCCGCAGTGGCTGGCCGAGCATATCCTGCAGGGCCGCCATGTGCTGGCGGTCGCCGGCACGCACGGCAAGACCACCACCACCTCGATGCTGGCCTGGATCCTGGAGCATGCCGGCCTGCAGCCGGGCTTCCTGGT
>JACCEC011007767.1_pt1 | contig 10277 bp, 9 predicted proteins | sample 7450121 | NCBI WGS metagenome assembly JACCEC01 (sample SAMN15323455, study PRJNA562643) | freshwater metagenome | isolation source: river surface water | place: USA:Blue River Watershed | collected 2017-08-18 | reverse complement strand
CGATGACCTTCCCGAATGCCTTCGGGACGATCTAGCCAACTGATAATCAAAAAAAAGCGCTCAAAGGCGCTTCCGAAGTGGAGAATATCGGAGTCGAACCGATGACCTCTTGCATGCCATGCAAACGCTCTAGCCAGCTGAGCTAATCCCCCATTTATTTTACTCAACTCGAACTAGTGACCTTCCCGAATTCCTTCGGGACGCTCTAGCCAGCTGAGCTAATTTCATATTCTAAAAAACTGTGTTTCTAAGAATGATTGCAAAGATGCAAAAAATTCAACCTTTTCGCAACCACTTTTTTGAAATTAATTCTTCTTGACAAACTTGGTTAAAATGACAATGGTTTGCTCATTGATCTTCCCTTCGATATGTTCTGGATTATCGTGCACCAATCTTATTTTCTTTACGACGGTTCCTTTAGGAGCAGAAAAACTAGTTCCCTTCACATCTAAGGCCTGGGTTAAAACCACTGTATCTCCATTTTCTAAGGTATTTCCAAATGCATCCAAATGGATTAATTGTTTCGATTGATTCGAAGTGGCCCAAGAAATAACATCTTCATCAATTTCAACTGAATCCAATAAATTTTGAGCCCAGCTCTCCTTTTCTTTCAATTGATTTGCAATGCGATAACTCAGGGCTTGAACCGCTGGCTCTGGATTCCAAATACTACCTTCAACGCAACGCCAATGATCCATTTTCTCCAATTTTTCAACGTCAGTAAAACAATTGTCGCATAGTGCAACTTGATGTTGAGGATCCTCTTTTTTAGGAGAAACCGTAAAAGCAAATTGGGCAGGAGCAAGAGAGCAACACTCGCAAGAACCACCGGAACGATTTTCTAGGGTAATATGCATCTACAAAAATATTCAACAAAGTTAATGGATGATAGTCTAGGCAAAAAAAAGACCTGCTTTCGCAGGCCTTTCCGTGATCTGGGCGAGATTCGAACTCACGACCGACTGCTTAGAAGGCAGTTGCTCTATCCAACTGAGCTACCAGACCGTTGGGGGTGCAAAAATAAAACATTTCATCCACTTTTGGCTCCCCAATCTCCGGAAAAGAAAACAAAACCGACCAACTCCTTGAAAATCCTATTTATTTTGTAATCGCTTATGCCCTATTCCCTGGACCAATCGTTGATGTATGTAAAAGGAGTTGGCCCACAAAAGGCCGAACTTCTTGGTCAAGAATTGAGCATTCACACCATTGGGGATTTTATTCATCACATTCCTTTTCGCTACGTTGACCGATCTAAAATCAACAAAATCAACGAGATTCAATCCGATGACAATTACATTCAAGTCGCGGGAAAACTAATTCGGCTGGAGAAAATCGGACAAGGACCTCGTGCTCGACTGACAGGAAAAATTCAAGACGATACTGGCATACTCGAATTGGTTTGGTTCCAAGGTGTACGTTGGCTCTCTACTTCCCTTAAACTTGGCGAGATTTACGTAGCCTACGGTAAACCCAGTTTGTTCCGGCAGGAATTAAATATGAGCCATCCCGAGATGGAAACGTGGGAATCCTTTCAACAAAACAAGGTTTCTGGTATTCAGCCTGTTTATTCAGTCACCGAAAAAATGCGAGCTAAAAAACTGGATTCCAAATCATTGGCGAAAATATCAACCGAAATTTTTTCTGTTGGTATTTCCATTCCCGAAAATTTACCCTCGGTCCTACTTCAAGAATTTTCTCTGCTCTCACGATCCAAAAGTTACCAGGAATTGCATTTTCCTACAGGCCGAGAAGCTTTTTTTCAAGCTAAAAACCGACTGAAATTCGAGGAGTTATTCTATGTTCAATTGGAACTGTTACTCAACAACCAATTGAGAAAGAAAAACTTTGCAGGAAACATCTTCGATTCGGTAGGAACCCTATTCAACTCTTTCTACCAACAACACCTTCCATTTGAATTAACCAACGCTCAGAAAAGAGTAGTAAAGGAAATTCGGAACGACATGAAAACGGGAAAGCAAATGAATCGATTGGTTCAAGGTGATGTAGGATCAGGAAAAACCATCGTGGCACTTCTATCGATGTTGATTGCGGCCGATAATGGATTCCAATCTTGCATGATGGCCCCGACCGAAATTCTAGCTACCCAGCACTACAGGGGCCTTAGCGAACTTCTTCAAAACTTTCCCATTGGAATCGCTTTACTCACCGGATCCACCAAAAAATCGGAACGAAACAGAATCCATGAAGGAATTTTAAATGGTGAAATCCATATTCTAGTGGGAACTCACGCCTTGATTGAAGATCCGGTTAGGTTTAAGAGTCTCGGACTTGCTGTCATTGATGAACAACACCGTTTTGGGGTGGAACAACGAAGCAAACTTTGGAAAAAAGCACCCATTCCACCGCATATTTTAGTGATGACCGCCACGCCGATTCCGAGAACCCTGGCCATGACACTTTACGGCGATCTCGACATTTCCATCATTGATGAATTGCCGGTTGGTAGAAAACCCATTCAAACCATCCATTTTACCGACAAACAACGAATTCGGGTATTGGAGTTTATGCGGGAACAAATCCATCTTGGAAGACAAGTTTATGTGGTTTACCCCATGATTGAAGAGTCGGAGAATATGGATTTAAAATTCCTGATGGATGGATATGAGGCCATGCTAAGGTCATTTCCAAGACCGAAATACCAGGTAGCCATCGTACATGGAAAAATGAAACCGGCCGATAAAGCTTTTGAAATGGATCAGTTCGTTAAAGGGAATTGCCACATCATGGTGGCAACCACGGTAATTGAGGTGGGAGTAAACGTTCCGAATGCTTCGGTGATGGTGATTGAAAATGCCGAGCGATTCGGCCTTTCTCAGTTGCATCAATTGCGCGGTCGAGTGGGTCGTGGTGCTGAACAGAGTTTCTGTATTTTAATGACCGGAGACAAACTCAGCAACGATGGCAGAACTCGAATCAAAACCATGGTAGATACTACGGATGGATTTAAAATTGCGGAGGTTGATCTTCAGTTACGAGGGCCAGGTGAAATGAGTGGCGTCCGTCAGAGTGGAATTTTAGATCTCAAATTCGCCAATCTGGCCACCGATGGGGAAATTATGACGCAATCTAGAATGGCTGCAACAAAATTGATGGAGGCGAACACGGTGCAGCCCAATAAAAACTACGCTTTTGTGGTAGATGAATTGAAAAAGAGAAATAAAGGAAAACGCGATTTTAGCGCTGTTTCTTAAGCATTGACCATCAAAGTCTTCAATGGCAATACCATCAAACCTTTTTCTTTGAAAAAGTAATCTTGAACTTGTTGAAAAGAACCCGTGGCAAGGAAAAAATCTCCACCCCATGCCCCTAAACTTTTTACAGTTCCAAACCGATAATCGGGAAATAACCTATTCTGAATCGTTTCTTCCCCAATTAAAATCCGAATGATACTTTCGTGTTCTTGCAAATAGGACTCAAATTCAAAAAGATCTTCGGCCTTGCTCAAATGAATGGAACAACTGTTTGCCTTATCTACAAAACCTTCCCATTTTACGTTGGTTTTTCGAGTTTGATACAAGGAAATTCCTGCTCTTGTGTCTTGTTTCTGACCTAAATACACCAGAAACAATTGATTTGAAAAAGATGGATTCCATGGAATATTCTCGAATTGGGGAACTCCGTCTTTCAATTTGAATAAATAAGGAGAAGTTGCAAAAGAAGCAAAAACATCGTATCCGCTTCCGCCAAAAACGTGCTTATTCAATTCCCAAGCATCCAATTCTAACCATTTGGCGAGGAGAGCAATCCAAGTCGAACTACTTCCCCATCCCCATTCACGGGGAAACTCCAATTGAAAGACCGCTTGAATCCCCGTTAACTTTTGTTTTAAATCAACCCCTTTTTGTTGAGCAAATTCAAAAACCATCATCCACCGATCCAACATTTCTTTTGTTCCAATGGGCATTTCTACACCCAAGGTTTCAGGGTGAAATCGGGCTTCAAACCATGGATTTCCTTCAACATCCAAGGAAAGGATGTAAGCATCTTGGAAGCTGGATCTTCCTATTTGAAGGGATTGCCCCTTTTTCAATGGAAGGGCTAAACCCTTAGCGCCATCTAAAATGGCATATTCTCCGGAAAGAAGAATTTTTCCGTGAGCATGGGCAGAAAAAACAATTTCTGAATTAGTGACCATGCAGATCAGCTTGGTTTACTCCACGCATGGTACAGAAGTATTGAACCACCTCGGCATGAACCACCACTTTATCTTCAAAATAGGCTTTAACCTGTTCGCGCTCGTCTTCAGTAGCACCCAGTTGGTTTAAGATATTCAACAGGTGCATTTTCATGTGTCCTTTTTGAATTCCCGTTGTTACCAAAGCACGCAAGGCCGCAAAATTCTGGGCCAACCCACTTGAAGCGATGATCATCATCAATTCAGGTGCGCTTGGTTTACCCAGTAATTCCAACGAGAATTTAACCATAGGATGCAAACTGGTTAATCCGCCAACAACTCCAAGCGCCATGGGAATTTCGATGTAAAAACAGAATTCGCCATTTTCCACGGTGCATTGGGTCAACGATTTGTATCTACCCGTTTTCGCAGCATAGGAATGAGCACATGCCTCAACGGCACGGAAATCGTTGCCGGTAGCAATGACTACGGCGTCGATCCCATTCATGATTCCTTTGTTATGGGTTGCTGCTCGGTAAGGTTCGGCATTGGCAATATTGATGGCCCTTTGGAACTTGCGAACGAATTCTTCGCCCGATACTTGTCCATCTTTCAAATCTTCTACCTTGCACTTTACTTCGGCACGAACCAAACATTCGGGTGTAAAATTGGAAAGAATGCACATCACTACATCCAATTCGCGTTCTTCTGCCGATGTAAAGGCGTTAAAGTTTAGAACTTCTTCTTTAAGTACGGCAGCAAAGGCTTCCAAGCAAGAGTTGATAAAATTAGCACCCATGGAATCAACCGTGTCAAAACGAGCCTCCAACTGAAAATAGTTAGGCTCATCTTCTGTTTTGTCGACCAATCGAATGCTGAGAATACCACCTCCTCGAGCCCGCATATTTGCCGTAATATGATCGGTGGCATCCAAAAAACGTTGCTGAAGCCCGTCAACAAAGGCTTCCAATTTGCGAAAATCTTCTCCATTCCAAATGAAATGAACGTGTCCGATTTTAACGGTTGAAATGACCTTAGCTGAAAAACCGCCGCGCGAGAGCCAGAAGGTAGCGGCTTTAGAAGCGGCGGCAACCACCGAACTTTCTTCGATCGCCATGGGGATGGCTACCATTTTCCCATTAATGAGGAAGTTGGGAGCGATACCAAAAGGCAAATAATAGTTGGTTAGGGTATTTTCGATGAATTCATCGTGCAATTGCTGAACATTCGAATTATCGTGCCAGTAGCTTTTAAGAAACTGGGCCTTTTCAGCATTTCCATGAAAATAAGTATCGATTAACCAATTGATTTTTTCTTCCTTACTAAATTTCGAAAATCCTTGAATGGGTTGAGTCATGCGTTTTATTTCAGTAACAAAAAGTTCAACAAAAATGTTTTTGGATGATAAACAAGCTTAATGAGAGATGGATTCTTGCTGGTAAAGCTTACGTTCCTTGATGATCTGCACCACCGCTTCTGGAACATAATTTTCCCAGCCAGGAAGACCCAATTGAATCATTTTTTCCACCTGCCAACTTCTCATTTGAGAAAGTTTGTGGTCTTCAATGTAAAGATCCTTTACTTTTCCATGATCAACCAAAAAATTCAACAAACCACGAACGGAAGATTCCGGACGAAAATTTTCTAAGGTATGCACTTCCCCGCTTTCATTGGATGTGGGGTACAAATACATTTTGATATTTCCCCCGAAGCCACGTCCGAAAGCTTCTAAAATACCTCCTTTCATTCCTTCGTACCAATGCTCTTCAAAAATGGAAGCGAAACGATCTACACCCAACACCATACCAATTTTCTTTCCCCGATTGAATTTATCCAAATACTCAGCGATGGTAAAATAGCGCATAAAGTTCGAAATAATGACCTTATTGCCCGTGGTGGAAAGCATATCGACGCGCTCAAGAAAATCTTGTTCGTTCAATTCTCCGTGCTTCTCGAGTTCCCTTAAAGTTAGTTCAAACAGCACGGATATGTTTTTGTGCTCAACATCCTCCTCTTTCTTGAATGCTTCCAATCCTTTATCCAGCATATCCAAGTTAATCTTCATCAACGGACGGAATCGTCCTCGAAGGACAAAACTATGTTTTTTGTACAAGTATTCCGATGGCTGAATAACCTTTCCCGACGGATCGAAAATGGTGGCTTCCGTATATCCAAACTTCACCAATTTCAACGCAAGAATTCGGTTATCAAAGTGTTTAAATGCCGGCCCGTGGCACGAAATCATATCTATTTCCATACGTTCCCGACCTAATCCTTCCATCAAAGAATGTAGGAAATCTCCTTGGTTTTCCCTCAGATAAAATGCCGCATAAATTAAATTCACTCCAAAGAAACCTGTTGCAGTTTGTTGCAATTGCGGACTATTGTCGTGCAAATTGATATGAACCACCACTTCACTGGGTTCTGCTCCTTTTTCATGTTGAAATCGCAAACCCATCCACCCTTGTCCTTGGTTCGTGCGCTTGTAATTCAAGGCTTCCATGGTGTTGGCAAAAGCAAAAAACTGGGTTTCCTCTTTTCGATGCTCCAACATTTTTTCCAAATGTGGAAATTCGCGATCCAACATTTGAAGTAGGCGGTCCCGACAAACATATCGCTCGCATTTTCCGTAAATGCTGTCCGAAATCTTCATATCGTACGCGCTTTGACTATAAGCAACGGTACCGCTAGCACCTCCTGCCTTGAAAAACAACGAAACCACTTCTTGACCGGCTCCAATTTCATTGAACGATCCGTAAATGTGTTGATTAAGATTGATGGTTAAGGCCTTTTCTAAGGGGTCGTACATCTGTATCATTTCGCCTTTCATGCTAGGGAATATTGAGGTATTTGTGGGTTTGAAGAGACAATCTCCAGGAGGGATTGTTCTCGATAAACGAGCGAATCAAAGGATTCATTTTTTCCGACTTTTCCCATTCGGGTTGTAGAAATAAATGGCACGCTTGAGGAACAAGTGGAACAAAATTTTGGGCCCATTCCAAATCACTTTTGTGATTAACGATGATTTTTAATTCATCGGCTTTGGCCAATTCCGAATCCAACGGTTTTTTGAATTTTTTAGGAGAAATGCATATCCAATCAAAATCTCCTTGTATGGGGTAACAACCCGACGTTTCGATCCACACCGATACGCCCAAGGCATGAAGCGCTGTGGTCATGGGGGTACAATCGACCATGGCCGGTTCACCACCGGTAATCACCACGTTTTTTGCACCAGACTCGCGTACCCAAGAAGTCATTTGTTGAACTGAAATTTGAGGATGTTTGGATGCATCCCAACTCTCTTTCACATCGCACCATACGCATCCTACATCGCATCCACCAATTCGAAGAAAATAGGCTGCTTTACCAGCATTAAATCCCTCACCTTGGAGCGTGTAAAAATGCTCCATTAAGGGAAAAGTCCTATAATTCTCATTATTTTCCAAAAAGTTCTACGGCTTTTAAGGTGTTTAACATCAACATGGTAATGGTCATGGGTCCCACTCCTCCAGGAACTGGAGTAATGGCCGAGCATTTCGGAGCTACTTCATCGTACTTTACATCACCTTTCAACCGAAAACCTGATTTGGTATCCGATGCCGGAACTCGGGTTATACCCACATCAATGATAACGGCTCCATCTTTTACCATGTCGGCTGTTAGAAACTCGGGTTTCCCCAATGCAGCAACGATAATATCGGCCTGAAGGCACAACTCTTTGAGATTGGTGGTTCGACTGTGGGTTATGGTAACCGTACAATTTCCCGGCTCGGAATTGCGTGCCATGAGGATGCTCATGGGACTTCCTACAATATGACTTCTTCCAATCACCACGCAATGTTTGCCAGATGTTGGAATGTGGTATCGTTTCAATAATTCGATCACTCCTGCTGGAGTTGCGGGGAGAAATGTTGGCAGGTTTAAGGCCATTCGACCAACAGAAGTAGGATGAAATCCATCCACATCCTTTTTTGCGTCGATGGCCAAGGTTACCGTCAATTCATCGATGTGTTTGGGCAATGGCATTTGTACGATTAACCCATCGATTTCAGGATCTTGATTTATTTTTTCGATTTCTTCCACCAATTCTTGTTGAGAAATGGTTTCTGGGAAACGTTTAAGGGTGGAACGGAATCCAACCTCCTCACAAGCTTTCACCTTACCGGCTACATAGGTTTCACTCGCGCCGTTATTTCCAATGAGGAAGGCGCACAAATGTGGCGTTTTTTTTCCGGCTGTATGAAGCGCCTTAACTGCTTCCGCAATTTCCAATCGAATTTGGGCAGAGGTGGCTTTCCCGTCGAGAACAATCATGATTAATCCAATTTAAGTACCGCCAAAAACGCACTCTGTGGGACTTCTACGGATCCAATTTGGCGCATCCGTTTCTTTCCTTTTTTCTGCTTTTCCAACAATTTACGTTTACGTGATATATCACCCCCGTAACATTTGGCCGTTACGTCTTTTCGCAACGCTTTGATGGTTTCACGAGCGATGATTTTCGCACCGATGGCCGCTTGAATTGCAATGTCGAATTGCTGACGTGGCAACAATTCCCTTAATTTTTCGCACATTCTGCGTCCGAGATCGTAGGCTTTGTCGGTGTGGATCAAGGCAGAAAGAGCATCCACTTGCTCACCGTTGAGTTTGATGTCCATTTTCACCAATCGCGACTCGCGGAAACCGATTTGGTAGTAATCAAATGAAGCGTATCCGCGAGAAACCGATTTTAATTTATCGTAGAAATCGAATACAATCTCGCCCAAGGGCATTTCAAAATTCAATTCAATGCGGGTTGCAGTGAGGTAAACTTGGTTCTTCAAGATACCTCGTTTCCCCATGCACAATCCCATGATGGGTCCAATGTACTCGGATGCGGTGATGATTTGTGCGTGAATGTAGGGTTCTTCAATGAAATCAATCAACGTAGGATCGGGCAAATCGGAAGGATTTCGCATTTCAAACGTTTCTTCCTTCTTCATGTGACAGATGTAAGAAACGTTGGGAACGGTGGTAATGACCGTCATGTTGAATTCGCGCTCCAATCGCTCTTGGATGATTTCCATGTGCAGGAGTCCCAAAAATCCGCAACGAAATCCGAAACCCAGTGCGGCAGAACTTTCAGGTTCAAATACCAAAGATGCATCATTGAGTTGAAGCTTTTCCATGGATTCTCGAAGTTCTTCGTAATCTTCGGTATCTACTGGATAAATACCGGCAAAAACCATGGGCTTCACTTCGGTAAATCCAGCGATGGCTTCTTGACAGGGATTTGCTACATGGGTAATGGTATCGCCCACTTTGACTTCTTTGGATTCTTTAATCCCTGAAATGATGTATCCTACGTCACCAGCATACACCGTATCGCGTGGGGACATATCCAATTTTAGAATGCCGACTTCATCGGCGAAATATTGTTTGTTGGTATTGACGAATTTAACGGGATCGCCTTTGGAAATTTTTCCATTCATCACTCGGAAATATGCAATGATTCCACGAAAATTATTGTACACCGAGTCGAAAATAAGCGCTTGAAGTGGGGCATCCACCTCTCCTTTTGGGGCTGGAATGCGTTCTACAACGGCTTCCAAAACCTTATCGACTCCTTCTCCGGTTTTCCCGGAAGCGGGTAAAATGGAATCGCGATCGACGCCGAGCAAATCAACAATCTGATCTTTTACGACTTCGGGCTCGGCGCCAGGAAGATCAATTTTATTGAGGATGGGGATAATTTCCAACCCTTGATCCAAGGCCAGGTAAAGATTGGAAATGGTTTGTGCCTGAATGCCTTGGGAAGCATCCACAATCAAAAGAGCTCCTTCGCAAGCAGCGATGGAACGAGAAACTTCATAAGAAAAATCGACGTGGCCTGGGGTATCAATCAAATTCAATATATAAGGTTCGCCTTTGTAGGAATAGTTCATTTGGATGGCATGCGACTTGATGGTAATTCCACGTTCGCGCTCCAAATCCATATTATCCAAGGTTTGATCCACCAATTCTCGGGAAGAAATGGTGTTGGTCATTTGCAATAAACGATCGGCCAAAGTCGATTTTCCATGGTCGATGTGAGCGATAATACAAAAATTTCGGATATTTTTCATGCCTTACAAAGGTACAAATTTTGATGGAGTTT
>JACCEC012305510.1_pt1 | contig 10279 bp, 7 predicted proteins | sample 7450121 | NCBI WGS metagenome assembly JACCEC01 (sample SAMN15323455, study PRJNA562643) | freshwater metagenome | isolation source: river surface water | place: USA:Blue River Watershed | collected 2017-08-18 | reverse complement strand
GTCTGCGGCGCACTGACTACCCTTGGTCCGACGTATCCCGGCCTACCTATGGGTAGGGTTTGAAAGATGGCACACACCCAAGAATGTAAACTCAAGTCGTTGAGGTTGCGGCCCCACTGGACGGTTGAATTGTTTGCGACAATGAACCCCTCGACTCACACGCCTGAGTGGTGAAATTGGTAGACACAGCGGACTTAAAATCCGCCGCTTTCCGGAAACGGGGCGTACCGGTTCGATTCCGGTCTCAGGCACCACGGGTTCACAGGGGCTGGCATATACTCATCTTCACTGATCAAGATTGACCCCGCTATGCCCCGCTACAACGCTGCTTACGAAATCCATGTGCATGGGGAAGTCCCGCTGCGCAGTGATGTGACGTTCGAGCAATTGCAAGAGGCGACACGCCCCCTGTGGTCGTATGCCGGGGCGACCACCATGACGGAGGGCGCGGTCAGCTCTTACCCCGAAGAGCCTGGTATTCGCTTTGACAACACCGAGCACCTGTTGCAGCTGTGCTGGACAGTATCGGGTGATGATGATTTCCGCCAGCAACTGGACGATCTGTGCATGGCGTTGAACGATCTGGCCGACAGCGGTGCGGCGCTTGAGGTCACCTTCTACGACGCCGACTACGACGACGAGGACGACACCCCCGAACGCGAGGCCCGGGATGATTTCGTCATGCTGTTTGTCGGTCCCACACCGGCTGCCATCATGCAGATCCAGCGCGACATGCTGGTGGACGATGTCATCCACATGATGGAGCGCCACTTTGACGCCGCAGAGCTCTCCGGTGTGGTGGGTGAAATCGACAAGCTTTTCAATCAGCGCTTTGACGAGCTGGTTCATTCGCTCGAGATCGGGCGTCCGCCGCGCGGCAATGGCGGAGGAAATGGCGGCGGCCACGGTGGGGGTGGCCACGGTGGTCGCAAACCCCGTCATTTGCACTGACTTGCACAGCCATCGCTGGCTCACTGAGCGAGGGCAGAAACACTCAATAAATCAGGGTACCTGCGTGGTGCCCTTGTCGTTGCAGGAAGCCCTGTCGTTCTAGGCCTGCCCGACAAGGCCTCGGCCGGGTAAAAATCAACCTGCCTGGACGCCAATGCCCTTGAACTCACCCGAGGCAATGCGCTGCTGCCATTGGGCCGGCCCGGTGATGTGGGCGCTCGTGCCGCCCGAATCCACCGCCACGGTGACCGGCATGTCCACCACGTCGAATTCGTAAATGGCTTCCATGCCCAGGTCGGCAAAGCCCACCACGCGGGCCGTCTTGATGGCCTTGCTCACCAGGTAGGCAGCACCGCCCACGGCCATGAGGTAGGCGCTTTGGTGCTTCTTGATCGCCTCGATGGCGGTGGGGCCTCGCTCGGCTTTGCCGATCATGGAGATCAGGCCGGTGGAGCTGAGCATCATCTCGGTGAACTTGTCCATGCGGGTGGCGGTGGTGGGGCCGGCCGGGCCCACGGCCTCGTCACGCACCGGGTCGACCGGACCGACGTAGTAAATCACGCGGTTGGTGAAGTCCACGGGCAGCTTCTCGCCCTTGGCCAGCATGTCCTGGATGCGCTTGTGCGCCGCGTCGCGGCCGGTGAGCATCTTGCCGTTGAGCAGCAGGGTGTCGCCCGGCTTCCAGCTGGCCACCTCGGCCTTGGTGAGCGTGTTGAGGTCGACGCGCTTGCTTTTTTGTGTGTCCGGCGTCCAGCTCACGTCGGGCCACAGGTCCAGCGAGGGCGGATCCAGGTACACCGGGCCCGAGCCGTCCATGACGAAGTGGGCGTGGCGCGTGGCCGCGCAGTTGGGGATCATCGCCACCGGCTTGCTGGCGGCGTGGGTGGGGTACAGCTTGATCTTGACGTCCAGCACGGTGGTGAGGCCGCCCAGGCCTTGGGCGCCAATGCCCAGGGCGTTGACCTTGTCATGCAGCTCCAGGCGCAGCTCTTCCACCTGGGTCAGCTTCTCGCCGCGTCCGGCCTTGGCTTGCAGCTCGTACATGTCGATGTCGTCCATCAGACTTTCCTTGGCCATCAGCGCTGCTTTTTCGGCGGTGCCGCCAATGCCAATCCCCAGCATGCCCGGGGGGCACCAACCCGCGCCCATGGTGGGCACGGTCTTGAGCACCCAGTCCACCACGCTGTCGCTGGGGTTGAGCATGACCATCTTGGATTTGTTCTCGCTGCCACCGCCTTTGGCCGCCACGGTGACCTCCAGCTTGTCGCCGGCCACAATCTCGGTGAAGATGACGGCGGGGGTGTTGTCCTTGGTGTTCTTGCGCAAAAACTGGGGGTCGTCGACCACCGAGGCGCGTAGCATGTTGTCGGGGTGGTTGTAGCCGCGGCGCACGCCTTCGTTGACCGCGTCTTCCAGCGTGCCCTTGAAGCCCTCGAAGCGCACGCCCATGCCCACCTTCAAGAATACGTTGACGATGCCGGTGTCCTGGCAGATGGGGCGGTGGCCCATGGCGCTCATCTTGCTGTTGGTCAGGATCTGTGCGATGGCATCCTTGGCGGCCGGCGACTGCTCGCGCTCGTAGGCACGGGCCAGGTGGGCGATGTAGTCGCTGGGGTGGTAGTAGCTGATGTACTGCAGGGCAGCAGCCACGGATTCGATCAGGTCGTCTTGGCGGATGGAGGTCATGTCGGTGAGCGCGCAGGGCGCAAAAGTGATAAAACCAGAAACCCTCAGATTCTAGGTAAGAAACTCGCCCGCCTGGCCGGCGGGCCTGGGCAGGCCCCCCTTCGTCAGTAGCCTGTAAGAGCCCGGCGCGACAGTCCCGCTGTTGTGCGATATTCAATTCCCGAGGAGACACCCCCATGAGCACGTCCGAGAACGCCCTCTACAACCCGCCCGCCGAGTTTGCCCAGCACGCTACCGTGTCCGGCTTTGCCGCCTATGAGGCCCTGTGCCAGCAGGCGGAGCAGGATTACGAAGGCTTCTGGGCCGCCCAGGCCAAGCGCCTGCTGAGCTGGAAAAAGCCTTTCACCCAGGTGCTCAACGAGACCAACGCCCCCTTCTTCAAGTGGTTCGAGGACGGCACGCTCAACGCCTCCTACAACTGCCTGGACCGCAACATCGAGCGCGGCCTGGGTGACAAGACGGCCCTCATTTTTGAAGCCGATGGCGGTGAAGTGACCCGTGTGAGCTACAGCCAGCTGCTGGCCAAGACCTGCCAGATCGCCAATGCGCTCAAGAGCCTGGGCGTCAAAAAGGGCGACCGCGTGATGATCTACATCGCCATGTCGGTCGACGGCGTGGCCGCCATGCAGGCCTGTGCGCGGATTGGCGCCACCCACTCGGTGGTGTTTGGCGGCTTTTCGGCCCAGTCGCTGCGTGACCGCATCGAAGACACCGGCGCAGTGGCGCTCATCACCGCTGATTGCCAGGTGCGCGGTGGCAAGCAACTACCCCTCAAAGCCATCGTGGACGAAGCCCTCACCCTGGGCGGTTGCGACAGCATCAAGAACGTGTTGGTGGTCAACCGAGGCGATGCCAAGATCGACATGAAAGCCGGTCGTGACCTGTGGATGCACGACGTGGCGGACAAGCAGCCCACCACCTGCGAACCCGAGTGGGTCGAGGCCGAGCACCCGTTGTTCCTGTTGTATACCTCGGGCTCCACCGGCAAGCCCAAGGGCGTGCAGCACTCCACCGGCGGCTACTTGCTACACGCCGCCCTCACCACCGAGTGGACCTTTGACCTGAAGGCCAACGATGTGTTCTGGTGTACCGCCGATATCGGCTGGGTCACCGGCCACACTTACATCACCTATGGCCCATTGGCCTTGGGGGGCACCGAGATCGTGTTCGAAGGCGTGCCCACCTACCCGGACGCTGGCCGCTTCTGGAAGATGATTCAGGACCACCAGGTCACGGTGTTTTATACCGCGCCCACGGCGATTCGCTCGCTCATCAAGGCGGCTGAAGCCAATGACGCCGTGCACCCCAAGAGCTACAACCTCAAGAGCCTGCGACTGCTGGGCTCGGTGGGCGAGCCGATCAACCCGGCGGCCTGGGAGTGGTACCACCAGCACGTGGGCGGGGGCCGTTGCCCCATCGTTGACACCTTCTGGCAAACCGAGACCGGTGGCCACATGATCACCCCATTGCCGGGCGCCACCACCCTGGTGCCGGGATCGTGCACGCTGCCCTTCCCGGGCATCCAGGCCGCCATCGTCGACGAAACGGGCAAGGACGTGCCCAACGGGCAGGGCGGCATCTTGGTGGTCAAGCGCCCCTGGCCGTCCATGATCCGCACCATCTGGGGCGACCCCGAGCGTTTCAAGAAAAGCTACTACCCCAACGATTTCAAGGGCAAGTACTACCTGGCGGGCGACGGGGCCATCCGGGACGCCAAGACCGGCTACTTCACCATCACCGGCCGCATTGACGACGTGCTGAACGTGTCGGGTCACCGCATGGGCACGATGGAAATCGAGTCGGCCCTGGTGAGTTGCACCGAGCTGGTGGCCGAGGCCGCCGTGGTGGGCAGGCCGGACGACACCACCGGCGAGGCTGTGGTGGCCTTCGTGGTGCTCAAGCGCCCGCGCCCCACCGGCGACGAGGCCAAGGCCATCGCCAAGACCCTGCGCGATCACGTGGGCAAGGAGATCGGTCCTATTGCCAAGCCCAAGGACATTCGCTTCGGCGACAACCTGCCCAAGACCCGCTCGGGCAAGATCATGCGTCGCCTGCTGCGCTCCATCGCCAGGGGCGAGGCTATCACGCAGGACACCTCCACGCTGGAGAACCCGGCCATTCTGGATCAGCTGTCCGAGAACAACTGAATCACTTCTGGCTCAGTATCCACTCTGCCAGTTTCTTGGCGTCCGCATCGCTCACTTGCGGGTTGGCGGGCATGGGCACGACGCCCCACACGCCAGACCCGCCTTTTTGAATCTTGGTGGCCAGCGTGTCCGCAGCCCCCTTGTCGGCGGCGTATTTCTTGGCCACATCCTTGTAGGAGGGGCCCACGAGCTTGCGTTCCATCGCATGGCAGGCCATGCAGTTTTTGGCCGTGGCGAGCGCCTGGTCGGCGGCAGCCGGCAGGGCCAGCAGGGCACCTGTGGCCATCACCAGCAGGGATACGTGTGACTTGAGTTTCATGTCAGACCTTTCAAGGGAGAAGAGGAATGGAAACGGATCGTTGATCAGTAACTGCTGTTCGACGGGTAGTTGTCCAGCACTGCGCCTTTGCTGGCGCTGGCGGCATTGAAGGCAAACTTGGCTTGCACGCCACGCAGGTAGCGCGGTGTCGGGGCTTTCCAACCCGCACGGCGCTTGGCCAACTCGGCGTCGTCGACGTTGAGTTGCAACACTTGCGTGTGAGCGTCGATGGTGATGGAGTCGCCTTCATGCACCAGGGCGATGTTGCCGCCCGCCGCAGCCTCGGGGGCCACGTGGCCCACCACCATGCCCCAGGTGCCGCCAGAGAAGCGGCCATCGGTGATGAGGCCCACACTCTCGCCCAGGCCCGCACCAATCAGCGCACCCGTGGGGGCCAGCATTTCCGGCATGCCCGGGCCACCCTTGGGACCCAGGTAACGCAGCACCATGACGTCACCGGCCTTGATCTTGCCATCCAGAATGGCCTTGAGCGCGGACTGCTCGTCGTCGAAGACGCGGGCCGGCCCGGTGATGACCGGGTTCTTGAGACCGGTGATCTTGGCCACCGCGCCCTCGGGCGAGAGGTTGCCCTTGAGGATGGCCAGGTGGCCTTCGGCGTACAAGGCCTTGTCGATGGTGCGGATGACGTCCTGGTTGGCAGGGGGTACGTCAGGAATGTCCTTGAGCGTCTCGGCGATGGTCTGGCCGGTGACGGTCATGCAGTCGCCGTGCAACAAGCCGGCGTTGAGCAAGACCTTCATGACCTGCGGAATGCCGCCGGCCTTGTGCAAATCGACCGCCAGGTAACGGCCACTGGGCTTGAGGTCACAGATGACGGGCACTTTGCGGCGCACGCGCTCAAAGTCGTCGATGGTCCACTCCACGCCAGCCGCGTGGGCAATGGCCAGGAAGTGCAGCACGGCGTTGGTCGAACCCCCGGTGGCCATGATGACGGTGACAGCGTTTTCGATGGCCTGGCGGGTGACGATGTCACGCGGCTTGAGGTCCTTCTTGATTGCCTCGATCAGCACCCGCGCCGACTCCTTGGCGGAGTTCTGCTTTTCGTCGTGCGGGTTGGCCATGGTGGACGAGAAGGGCAGCGACATGCCCATGGCCTCAAAGGCGCTGGACATGGTGTTGGCGGTGTACATGCCGCCGCACGAGCCTGTGCCGGGGATGGCGCGCTTTTCAATTTCGAGCAGGTCGGCGTCGCTCAGTTTACCGGCGGCGTTTTCGCCCACAGCTTCAAAGACGCTCACGATGTTGAGTTCCTTGCCCTGGTAGTGTCCGGGCAGGATGGTGCCGCCATACACATACACCGCGGGCACGTTGGCGCGCAGGATGCCCATCATGCCCCCGGGCATGTTCTTGTCGCAGCCGCCGACCACCAGCACGCCGTCCATCCACTGGCCTTGCACGCAGGTCTCAATACAGTCAGCGATGACTTCACGGCTCACCAGGCTGTACTTCATGCCTTCGGTGCCCATGGCCATGCCATCGGAAATCGTGGGGGTGCCGAAGATCTGGGCGTTGCCACCGGCCTCCTCGATGCCTTGCACGGCAGCATCCGCCAGTTTTTGCAAGCCGCTGTTACACGGTGTGATGGTGCTGTGGCCATTGGCCACGCCCACCATGGGCTTGACGAAGTCGCTCTGCTCGTAGCCCATCGCGTAGTACATGGAGCGGTTAGGCGCGCGTGATTTGCCTTCCGTGATGTTGGCGGAACGGCGATTGATCTTGGAGGGAAGAGTGGCCATGGTTGAGGGGTCGAAAAAGAGGGGGATCAGAGAGAAAACGAGTGTAACCTCGCTCAGGAGGCACAATAGTCGCTATGTTGATTCACCCCGAGTTCGATCCGGTTGCCCTGCAGATCGGCCCCCTGGCCATCCATTGGTACGGCGTGACCTATCTGGCCGCATTTGCGCTCTTCATGGGGTTGGCGCGAGCGCGACTGCGCCAGCCCACCTATGTCCAGTCGATGAACCCCTGGCGAACCGCGGACGTTGAAGACCTGTTGTTCTGGGGCGTGATGGGGGTGATCATCGGGGGGCGGGTGGGCTATTGCCTGTTTTACAAGCCTGCCTACTACGCCGCGCACCCGCTGGAGGTGCTGTATGTCTGGCAGGGAGGCATGAGCTTTCATGGCGGCATGCTGGGCGTTATCGGGGCCATGGCGTTGTGGGCGCGGCGACAAGGGCGCTTCTGGCTGGAGGTCACCGACTTCATCGCGCCATGCGTGCCCACGGGCCTGGCGGCCGGGCGGGTCGGCAATTTCATCAATGCCGAACTGTGGGGGCGTCTGGCCGATCCCAGTTTGCCCTGGGCCATGGTGTTTCCTCACAGCGGTACCTCACTCCCCCGACATCCCTCCCAGATTTACCAGTTTTTGCTGGAAGGTGTCTTGCTGTTTGTCTTGCTTTGGTGGTACGCGCGGCGTCCGCGTCCGGTCGGGGCCGTCTCCGGGGCATTCCTGGTGGGGTACGGGGTATTCCGTTTCGCTGCTGAAATCTTCCGCGAACCGGATGCACACCTGGGTCTGTTGGCTCTGGGCATGAGCATGGGGCAATGGTTGTGCGTGCCCATGGTGGTATCCGGACTGCTGCTCTGGGTGTGGGCTGCCCGGCGGGGATAATGGCTGCAGAGGCACAATGTGATTGTTGGGCCTGGCACGGTCGAGCACAATGCATGCGGTGCGACCGACCGGGCAACCGCGCGTGATTCAGGTCAACTCATCTCAATAAGGAGACAACGATGGATAGCTTGCTGAAACGAAGAAGCCTGTTGCAACTGGGAACTGCCACGTTGGTCACCTCGCCCTGGTCGACGGCCTGGGCAGACCCTAACTGGCCTACCAAACCCGTCAACCTGGTGGTGCCTTTTCCCGCTGGGGGCGGCACAGATGCGTTTGCCCGGCCGTTTTCAGGCCAGTTTGCCAAGCTCACGGGCAAGCAATTGGTGATCGACAACCGGGGTGGTGCGGGTGGCAACCTGGGGGCTGGCCTGGCCGCCAAGGCCCCGGCCGATGGCTACAACCTGTTCATGGGGGCGGTTCATCATTCCATCGCGCCCTCTATGTACCCCCGGCTCGACTACGACCTGGAAAAAGACTTTGTGCCCCTGGCCCTGATGGCGGTGGTGCCGCAGGTGCTGGTGGTCAATCCGCGCAAGTTGCCGGGCGACTTCAAAGCCTTCATGGAAGCCGTTCGCAAGGCGCCCGGCCAGTTCAACTACGGCTCGGCGGGCGGGGGAACCTCGCACCACCTGGCGGGCGAACTGTTCAAGATACAAACCAGGACATTCATCACCCACATTCCTTACCGTGGCGCTGGCCCCGCGTTGCAAGACCTGATTGCTGGCAACGTGGACATGATGTTCGACGGCTTGGGCTCGTCGGCGCAACACATCAAAGGCGGACGCGTGAAAGCCTTGATGGTGTCAGGGGCCAAACGCAACCCCGCCTTTCCCGATGTGCCTTGCGCTGCCGAGTTGGGGTTGCCCGATTACACCGTCACCACCTGGTATGGTCTGTGGGCGCCGAAAGGCACTCCCGCCGAGTTGCAGGCCCGCATCCTGGAGGAGGTCCGCCGAGCGGCCAACACGGACGAGATCAAGTCCGCCTGGCAAGCCAACGGCGCTGAATTTCCCAACGTCACGGGAGCAGCCTTTGGCAGTTTCGTGAATGCCGAGATCCGCCGCTGGGCCTCGGTGGTCAAGGAGTCCGGCGCCAAGCTGGATTGAGTCCCTGGGTCTCTGTCGGGCAATAGACCGCAGCCAGCGGTTGACGTCGTTTTTATTTGTTCCACCCTCTCCACCGATGAAGAACGAGAACCTGTTTGCCGCCCTGCGCGAAGCCTTTCCGGCCCGTCTGGATGCTATTGCTGTCGAGACCGATAACGGCTTGTGCTACAGCTGGCGCGACCTGGAGCGTGCCAGCGCCATGATGGCCAACCTGCTCGAGAAGCTGGATATTCCGCCATCGTCTCGCATTGCGGTGCAGGTCGAAAAATCGGTGGAGGCGATGATTCTCTACCTCGCCACCTTGCGTGCTGGCCATGTGTTTTTGCCGCTCAACACCGCGTACCAAAGCGCCGAGATCGAGTACTTCATCGGCAACGCCGAGCCCGCCGTGGTGGTGTGCACCGGTCGCAACTTTGGCTGGGTGAGCACCATGGCCTTCAAGGCCGGCTCGCGCCATGTGTTCACGCTCAACGATGACCGCACAGGCACTTTGCTGGAGCGCGCGGCCGTGTGCAGTGACCGTCACACGCCTGCTGTGCGACGCGGCAGCGATCTGGCCGCCATCCTCTACACCAGTGGCACCACCGGGCGCAGCAAGGGCGCGATGCTCACGCACGACAACCTGCACAGCAACGCCGCCATGCTCAAAGACTACTGGGGCTGGGTGCCGGGTGATGTGCTGGTGCACGCCTTGCCGATCTTCCATGTTCATGGGTTGTTTGTCGCCATCCATGGAGCGCTGCTCAATGGCAGCAAGATGTTGTGGCACGCCAAGTTCGACCCCAAACGGGTCATCGATGATTTGCAGCGTGCCACGGTGTTCATGGGGGTCCCCACGCTGTATGTGCGCATGTTGGCCGAACCTTCCCTGAACAAGACGACCACGCGCCACATGCGGTTGTTCATCGCAGGCTCAGCGCCGTTGCTGATCGAAACCTTCCAGGCCTGGCAGGAGCGGACCGGTCACACCATCCTGGAGCGCTATGGCATGAGCGAAACCATCATGCTCAGCTCCAACCCCTACCGGGCTGACAGCCGTCACGGGGGTCAGGCAGAGCGCCGTGGCGGCACGGTGGGCTTTCCGCTGCCCGGCGTCTCACTGCGGGTGGTGGATGACGCGGGCAACCCCTTGCCCGTGGATGAGATTGGCGGTATCCAGGTCAAGGGGCCCAATGTGTTTCCCGGCTACTGGCGCATGCCCGAGAAAACCGCCGAGGAGTTCACCGCAGATGGTTTCTTCAAAACCGGTGACGTGGGCAAGGTGGATGCACGTGACTATGTTGTGATTGTGGGACGTAGCAAGGACCTGATCATCAGCGGGGGCTACAACGTCTACCCGGCCGAGATCGAGGGCTACATCAACGAGATGGCTGGCGTGTCCGAAAGTGCTGTGGTGGGCGTGCCGCACCCCGACTTCGGCGAAGTGGGGGTGGCCGTG
>JACCEC012266743.1_pt1 | contig 10280 bp, 10 predicted proteins | sample 7450121 | NCBI WGS metagenome assembly JACCEC01 (sample SAMN15323455, study PRJNA562643) | freshwater metagenome | isolation source: river surface water | place: USA:Blue River Watershed | collected 2017-08-18 | reverse complement strand
TGAAAGGGCTGCCGAAAGTTATGCTGTAACGGAGCAGGATTTAGATCATTTTACCGTAGAAACGCCCGCAAAACCTGGTTTACAACAAATGGGTAAAACGAAAAGCTGCTTTATCCTGTATGAGCAATTTAAAGAGCTTAATGGCGTTAACTACGCAAGAAATCGCCCACTCGACGACAGCGCGAGACATCGTGCGCCTTTCGCGATTTTGAAGGTGCAAGCCAAGAATAAAAAGGTCTATACCATGAAATTGGTACATGCAGATGTGACAGAGCGAAGTAAGCAACAATTTGATCCGAATGGACGCCCCATGTCTTTTGATAGCGAAGTTTATTATGTTTGGGTGAATGATGATAAAGACCTGTTGCTGATGCAGGATTTTGCCCTCCGATGGGTGCTCGTGTCTAATAAAGAATTTATTCAATAAACGCCCTGATTTCCATTAAAAAGTGGTATATTTCGGTAAAATTTTCAGTCGTATGCGTCGTAACCTTGCGTTAGTCTTTTTATTGGCTTTAAGCGTGATGGGATGGTCGTCTTGTAAGAAAAAGGTCTATACTGTTCCTACTTTACAAGTCTTCCGTCAAACATTGAGCACTTCTTCTTTGGTAGATGTGGAATTCGACTACAAAGAATGTACGGGTTATGTAATCTCGTCGCACGAGATTTTTAAAACAATCGATACCGGTTCTCACTGGCGTCGTTTACTTTTTGCTGATACTAATATCGTGTTACAAAAAGTATGTGTGATGGATAGCTCCATCGTTTACGTATTAGCTCATAATGCCGTATACAATAAAAATATTATCTATCGTACGCAAGATGCAGGTGCAACGTTTCAAGTGATAAATGGAGGATTGTATGACTACCGCGCTATGGAGTTTGTGTCTCCAAATATCGGTTACATGGAATCAGGCGGAACAGTGAACGCAACAGTAAATGGCGGCGCTTCCTGGAATAGCACACCTGGCTTCCCTGCAGGTAATATGTGCGACTTAATTGAATTCAAAGATCTCACGAGTGGCTTCGCTATGTCATTTGCTACGAATCAATTGTTCATGACAACCACTGGTGGAAATACGTGGTACACAATGGCCTACTCTAACGCGAATAATTTCCGTGACGCTAAGTATTCGAAGTATGGTGATCATGTTATCGCGAAAGCAAGCGGCTCCTCTGACAACGGTTGGTTTGTGACGACTGATTTCGGTTTAAACTGGACAGGTGCTAAAAACTTCTACATTGATGGTATGAAAGATCAAAAGCATCCGATTATGGATGTGGCTGATTTGTACAACGAAAGAGGCTATGGAGCAGGGAATCACAACTTGTTCTACACAAAAGATGGTGGTTATAACTGGGAACCACGTTATGATCAGAATGGTGCAAGCTTACCAGAAACTTTCACAGAACTATATGCGGCCCGCGCGGACAAAGCATTTGTAACTACGAAAGAAGGAACTCTTATTACTGTAACCTTTGGAAACCAATAATTCCTCATGCGTAAAATAGGCTCATTAATTTTAGGATTGATTTTATGCATTAGCACCGTTAATGCACAGCAATTGATGTTTGGCTTCGGTAATACCTTCATGCGTCAAAAAGGAAATATTATCAGCGTGAAAACAGCGCCTGGTTCTAATTCCTATCATACCTTCGACACGATTAATAAAACGATGTTCGGTGCTAATTTTTATTTGAATTATGCACTGCCAATTTATAAGTTGAATTTTTATAATTCACTCAACTTGATGTTGGGTATGAATGGCTTGTTTTCATTCTCTAACAAGTATAAAGAGTACGATCAATATGCACGTGCATATAATTATGGAACAGCTTCTAGCTTGGTAATGGGCGCGCAGATTCCTGTTTACTTTTGTTATAACAAAGGAACCCATGCTACAGTAGAGTCGACGAAGAAGAATGGTTATATGATCGGTTGGGGAATGGTGTATACAATGTACCAAAGTCCGACAGATAAATCAGCGTTCTTAGCACCGGCTGTTTTGTTTGAATGGCGTTTCGCAGAATCTTTGGCGGCGCGTTTTGAATACATTGCAAAGCGTGATGTTAGTGAATACGCCACCTATACAGGATTTGTACCACGTTTAGCTACCCGATTCTGCACTTTATCTTTGAGCTATAATATGCGTGCCGGAGCACCTTATTTCTCTCCTAAACCAGATCGTCGTATCATCAAGACGAAGAAATCGAGTGGTGGCGGAGCTAAGAAATAATTATAGTAATAAGAAGGCGTAAAAATCATTTAGAGAGGGAACCATGGATGTTAATGCGAATCGCCGACCTGTTTTTCAATACGCCTTTGTCGCTGTTATTGTTGTTTACTTATTACGCATTTTTTATCTGCAAGTAATTGATAAAAACTATAAGGTGATGGCCGATGCCAACGCCTTGCGTAAGCTAACCATCTATCCTTCTCGTGGTCTTATTTATGATCGTAACAATACGCTTGTAGTCTGCAACCAGGCCTTGTACGATTTGATGGTAACGCCTCGTCAGGTGAAAGCATTTGACACTACGCTCTTCTGCCAATTGTTAGAAATAGATTTAGCTACTTGTCGGGAGAACCTAAAGAAAGCGCGAAGCTATAGTCGCTATAAGCCATCGGTGTTTTTAAAGCAGATCCCCCAGAAAATCTATGCGCGCTTTGAGGAGAACCTGTATAAATTTCCAGGCTTCTATTCACAAGTGCGTACCGTTCGTAGTTACGAGCATAATTGTGCCGCCCACGTATTAGGCTATATTAGTGAAGTCGACGATCGTATCATTAAGAAGAATCGCTATTATCAAAATGGCGACTTTATCGGGATGAGTGGATTGGAACAACAGTATGAAGTCTTATTGCGCGGTAATCGTGGAACACGCTTGGTGATGGTCGACGTGCACAATCGAGAGCAAGGGAGTTATAATGACGGAGCCGAAGATACTTTGGCAATTGCCGGACAAAACTTAGTGATTTCTTTAGATATCGAATTGCAGCAATTAGGCGAACGCCTGATGAAGAATAAGGTAGGAAGTATCGTTGCAATCGAGCCTTCAACGGGTGAAATATTAGCTATGGTAAGTAGTCCTAGCTACGACCCCAACTTATTAAATAATCGTGATCGTGGTAAAGTATTCCGTCAGCTGAATCGCGATACACTTCGTCCTTTATTGAATCGCCCTTTGATGGCGAACTATCCTCCCGGTTCTACCTTCAAATTGATGGTGGGTTTGGTGGCGATGCAAACAGGAACAATTACTCCTAATTGGGGCTATTCTTGTTCGCGTGGTTTTCACTTGAATGGATTGACAGTAGGTTGCCACTCGCATCCTTCTGCGCCGAATATTACAGAAGCGATTGTCAATTCATGTAATGCTTATTTCTGTCAGGCCTTCCGCCTAACGATAGATAATAATTCTTTGGGCGCGACCGTGCAAGATGGCTATCAGAAGTGGCACGACATGATTTGTTCTTTTGGCTTTGGTCATAAATTAGGAATCGACTTACCTTCTGAAAAAGGCTGTCTAATTCCAGATACGAAGTATTATAATAAGCGTTATAAAGGTCCTTCTTGGCATTCACCAACGATTATCTCGCTAGGTATTGGTCAAGGTGAAATCTTAGCAACACCTTTGCAGATTGCGAATGAATTTGCTTGTATTGCGAATCGTGGTTATTACTATATTCCGCATATTGCTAAAAAGTTTGAGGGCACAGGGGATACGATATTGGCGAAGTACCGTGTAAAACATTTTACGGCCGTAGATCGCATGTGGTTCGAACAGATTGTCGATGGAATGGAAGGGGTGGTAGTGCGTGGTACGGCTCCGAATGCACGCATACCGGGTATAAGCGTATGTGGTAAAACAGGTACTGCACAGAACCCGCATGGTAAGGATCACTCTTTGTTTGGTGCCTTTGCTCCGAAGGTAAATCCTAAAATTGCGATTGCCGTAGTGGTGGAGAATTCCGGCTTCGGTAACGAATGGGCGGCGCCTATTGCCAGTTTGATGATGGAGAAATTTTTGAATGATACCATCGCCACAGATCGTCTGCCGTTGGTGAAGAAAATGGAAGAGGCGAATTTACTTCCTGCCTTCGCACACTAGATATTTGCTTTTAAAGCAATATAGATTTTTGTTTCCCCTAGTCCATTTCGCGTCAGCTCATAACGCGCAACCATATCATAAAATGTGGAAACGTCGATGCCGACACCATAGCCTTGTAAATAAGTATTATTTAGCGGATTGTTTTTATACCAGAAATCGTCTTTAACGAAGCCGCAATCATAATAAGCTTTGATAAATACGTTCAAGGGTAAGTCGTCTATTCGATCACCCATACCGGTATCGAAGCGTTTTTTAAATAGGCAATACTTCACTTCATTACGTAAAATACCGAAGTGCTGCCCGTCGATGACATAATACTCATAGCCACGAACATAGTCTTGTAAATACCCCATGGCACGCTGAATATTATAAGGCTGCGCAGAAGGAGCGCTTGTTTTAAATTTAAGCGATTGATACCAATAGAATTTATGTCCGAGTGGCACATAATAACTTCCTAAAAAGCTCAACTCCGTCATGTGAATATTGTCCCATGGTGTAAAGCCCCAACGCGTTACTTGTGCATTGATTAAATATCCTTTCAATGGATACGGTTTATAGTCGCGATAATCCAGTTCGAACAAATAACGCAACAATCCATACTGCTGATAGGTCCGTTTGTTTAATAAGAAATCGGGATTCGCTTTTAAGAGGGTATCTGAAATATTATAGGTGGTATAGTTTGCTTCTACACTGTGACGGAGGCGAATCGCTTTACGATAACGCCAGATAGCACCTATTTGGAATCTTGATTTCAAATAGCGATCATCGTCACGAAGGAATAATTGTTTGTTGTTATAAGTTTTGTAGGCAGTTTCTTTGTTAGTATAGAAGGAGCTGCTTAGCTGTAAACCTTGATGTAGTTTTTTGTCGATGAAAGGAAACTCATACTGAAGGGCAATGTAGTTGGTAAAACCTGTTTCTACTATTGCTGCTAAGGTTTCATTACGGCCTCTAATATTTCGCTGCAAGATGACAGCGCCGAGGTTAAGGCGTTTAAAGCTATGATTTTGTTCTACCCACCACACATTGAGGTTGCGGTCGGCCAATTCCATAATAGGAATAGGATAGAAGTACCAACGTTCTTTTACATCGATATAAAATTCTAAATCTTGCTTGGTGCTATCGACGCAGAAAATGCGTACGTTGTTAAATAGCTGAAGGTTGAATAGATTTTGTTTGCTCGTCGTTATTTTTTCGGCGATGTCGTTCACAGCGATGCTGTCGCCTACTTTGAAGGTGAGCTCACGGAGGATAATAAACTCTTTTGTTTTCGTATTTCCGCTCACCCAAATCTTTTTGATAAGGGCAGCATGACTACTGAAAAAACAGCAGCTCATCAGACACCAGAGCATGACTGACGAACGAAGAATCATTTAAGGGAGTTTAGCCAGGAAGCCGTCCATTAATTGGTTGAAGGTTGCAGGATGTTCCATCATCGGAGCATGACCACATTCGTTGATGAAATGTAGTTCGGAGCCTTCGATTAATTGATGAAACTCTTCACCCACAAAAGCTGGTGTAATCACATCATCCTTTCCCCAAATCAAGCAGGTAGGAACTTTGATGTTTTCTAATTCATCGCGCAGGTTATTACGAATTGCTGATTTTGCAGTCGCAATAATTTTCACCGCTTTCATACGATTATTCACGATTTCAAAAACTTCATCTACCAATTCTTTCGTTGCTACTTTCGGATCGTAGAACGTTTTTTCTGTGCGGTCTTTGATGAAATCATAGTCGCCTCGCTTCGGGAAGCTAGTACCCATCGCAGATTCAAATAAGCCACTGCTTCCTGTTAGGATAAGCGCGCGTACTTTTTCTTGATGCTTTAAGGTATAGAGCGTAGCAATGTGGCCACCTAATGAATTACCCAAAAGGATAAAGTTGTTAAGGCCCATATGTTCTACGAACTCATGCGTAAAGCGAGTTAAACCTCCTAAAGAGGCTTCAAAAACACTTAGTTCGTAAATTGGTAAAAGAGGAACAATTACCTTATAACGATCTTTATAGTATTCTATTTGATTTTGGTAATTACTCAATTCGCCAAAAAGACCATGAAGAAGGATCATTAAAGGACCTTCTCCTACTTCCACGTATCTAAATTTATCGGCGTTCTTGATTTCGTATTGCATACATCAATTGTTTGGTGTACTTAAAGTGCTAATATACAAAAATTTCGGTGCATAGCCTGTTTTAGAGCGCAAAAGCAATAAAATTTATTGGAATGTACAACAAGTACAAAATGTCCAATTAATGGAATATTGTGGTTAATTTAGTTGATGCGTAAAATTATTCTTTGTGGCATCATGTGTACGGTGCTGTTGCTGATTTTTTCAGCAAGTGGTATGGCTCAAGCGATAAGTCGTAATACTAAAGCATTTTCATTAGGGATGCGTTCTACGGTGAGTTTGTTTAGTGATGATGGAAATGGTATAGGTACTGGTGGACAATTCAGAATTCAAACTAGCCAACATCTAAATACGGATTGGTTTGCGGATTATATTTTAATAAACCAATCGCAAAAGGTGCGCAGCGAATATTTGCATATCGGGTGGTCGGTGTTGTACTATCCGTTTAAAGCGCCGACACAAGCGTTCACCTTTCAACCCTTTTTCTTGGCTGGTCATTGTTTCGACTATAATCAAAAAACGCTTTTGTCGAATACTTCAATAAATAAACATAGATGGGGTGCAGCTCCGCAATTAGGAATCGGCGTTCATTTTTGGCTGAGCGAGCGAGCAGATATTACTTTCATTACGCAGTATATGATTCACTTAACGAAGGAAATAGAATTGGTAGAGGATCAAAAAGGCGCCCGTTTCGAACTTGCTTCTGGAAAGTCATTTGAAGGTCATTGGTTGAACACCGTTTCCATTAATTATAAATTGTTTGCACGATGAAAAACGTTTTTTTAGTGTGCTTAGTATTTCTTTTTGCTCGAGCTGAAAGCTATGGTCAAACAATGGATGCAGCTACAATCGACAAGACGCCGTCCGTAGAAAATAGCAAAGCTGAACCATTATTAACAACGCAGCTTACTTTGTCGGAAGGCTTTCCCTTGGCAAAGGCGAATGCAGGCTTTCGTCCGTATTACCTTCATGGAAGTGCTAGTTGTGCGATTTGGTATATGTCTGGCTATCGAAACTTTAATACGCGATATATGACTTTGAGTGGCGATGTTTATGCGCAAATTGGTAGTAAGCAAATCACGACGAATAGCAATCGTATGCGTTTGATTAATCAGCATTATAATTTATTCTTTGGAGGTGATTATCATTGGCAGAAGGGAATGAGTGATATCTCAATTGGCTTGGCGCCTGGATTAGGCTTAAGTAAGCTGATTAATGCGACAGGAAATGACTATGTTTTTTCTCCCTTGGTGAGCGGTGTATTGAATTATAATTTGTGGATGAGCAGTTATTTCAGATTCTTTGCACAAGGACGTTTGGTGGCGGGAACGCATTTGAGTACGGTGGCTGTTTCACTAACGGAGACGCGGGTTTCGGCGGGCTTAGCCTTTGCCTTACCTCGTCGTGTAAAAATAGGGGCGCATTAAGTAAGGATTGCTTACCTTTGCCACGCATTTCAAAAACAAAATTATGTCATTATTAGTCGTAGGAACGATGGCTTTTGACGCTATCGAAACTCCATTCGGGAAATCCGATAAAATTGTAGGCGGTGCTGCTACGTACATTGCGTGGTCGGCCTCTAACTTCGTTAAGAAAATCAACCAAGTAGCTGTTGTCGGAGAAGATTTTCCGCAAGCAGAATTGGATGCTTTAAAAGCACGTGGCGTACAATTGGATGGCGTTGAAATCAGAAAGGGCGAGAAGTCATTCTTCTGGAGCGGTCGTTATCACATGGATATGAATACCCGTGATACCTTGGATACACAGTTGAATGTTTTATTAAACTTCGACCCAGTGATTCCTGCAGCTTATGAAGACACGGAATATGTAATGTTAGGCAACTTGATGCCTTCATTGCAAATGCAAATCTTAGATCGTTTACCAAAGGCTCCAAAATTAGTAGTGATGGACACTATGAACTTCTGGATGGAAACTGCGATGGACGATTTATTGAAAGTAATGAAGCGTGTAGATGTGCTTACTATCAATGATTCTGAAGCTCGTCAATTGACGAATGAATATTCATTGGTGAAAGCAGCTAAGAAAATATTGAGCGACTTCGGTCCGAAATATTTGGTGATAAAGAAAGGGGAACACGGTGCATTATTGTTCCATGGTGATCACGTATTCTTCGCACCAGCATTACCGTTGGAGGAAGTATTCGATCCAACCGGAGCAGGTGACACTTTCGCTGGTGGCTTTATTGGTCATTTAGCAGCTACAAAAGATATTTCTTTCGAGAACATGAAGCGTGGAATCATTTATGGTTCGGCATTAGCTTCATTCTGCGTGGAGAAATTCGGAGCAGAACGTTTGCGTGAAGTAACGCAAGCGGAGATCGAGGCTCGCGTAAAATTATTCGTTGATTTGGTACAGTTCGATATTCAATTAGTTGACTAATTAAAATAAATTACTATGTCATTATTAGCAGGAAAAACAGCGTTGATCACTGGCGGAAGCCGTGGTATTGGACGTTCTATCGTAACGGAGTTTGTTCGTCATGGAGCAAATGTTGCGTTCACTTATTTAAGTTCTGCAGCACCAGCGCAGGAGTTAGCGCAAGAGTTGAGCAATATGGGTGTGAAGGTAAAGTGTTATGCAAGTAACGCAGCCGACTATGCACAGGCAGAAGCTTTAGTGAATGAAGTGTTGGCCGACTTTGGCACCATCGATATTTTGGTGAACAATGCTGGTATCACACGTGATAATTTAATGTTGCGTATGACTGAACAGCAGTGGGATGAGGTGATGAATAACAACTTGAAGTCCGTGTTTAACTTAACGAAGCACGTGATTAAGCCGATGATGAAGGCGAAATCAGGAAGTATCATCAACTTAACGTCTATCGTTGGTATGCGTGGTAATGCGGGTCAGGCGAATTATGCCGCTTCGAAAGCAGGTATCATTGGTTTTACTAAGTCGATTGCGCAAGAGTTAGGCAGCCGTAATATCCGTTGCAATGCGATTGCACCTGGATTCATCGATACAGATATGACGAAGGCGATTAATCCTGATGTTACCGCTGAGTGGTTGAAGAAAGTGCCGATGGCGCGTTTTGGAAAACCAGAAGAGGTAGCGAATGTATGTGTATTCTTAGGTGGCGATTTAGGCTCTTACGTAAGCGGTCAGGTATTGAGCGTTTGCGGTTCGATGAATACCTAATATGATTTGATTCTACAATTGTGGACTTTACGTTTTACCCTGTTTAGTAATAGAAAACTAAACAGGGTATTTTTTTTGTGCGAGCCCTTATTTTTGAGGCAGAAGCAAGGCGTAAGATGAATTTTTTTGAAGATAGTTATTTGTACCAAGGTCAGCGCAAGACGTTGATGGAATTATTACGTACTAAAGGAATTGAGGACAAGGTATTGACGGCGATGATGAAAGTGCCGCGTCATTATTTCTTTCCAAAAATGTTTATGCAGCACGCCTATGAAAACAAGGCTTTTCCAATTGCTGCCGATCAAACGATTTCGCATCCGTATACGGTGGCATTTCAAACGCAGTTATTAGCGATCAAGCCGATGGACAAAATTTTGGAGATAGGTACGGGCAGCGGTTATCAGGCGGCGGTTTTGGCGGCTAGCGGAGCGCGGGTGTATAGCATAGAGCGGCAGAAGGAGCTATATGAAAAGACGCGGGTCTTGCTGGATAAGATGAAGGTGTTGGATGTAAAGTGTTTTTATGGAGATGGTTATTTAGGCTTGCCTGGCTATGCGCCTTTTGATAAGATAATCATTACCGCTGCGGCGCCGATTATTCCAGAAGCTTTGAAACAGCAATTGAAGGTGGGGGGATGGATGGTGATTCCACATGGCGAAGAGACGACTACGATGAAGAAGATTACTAAGGTAACGGAGACAGAATATGTGGAGGAGCATTTTCAAGAGTTCAAGTTTGTACCGATGTTGCAGGGGAAGGCGGGGAATAATTAATCCCAAATTCTGGGGATTAATTATTCGGTGAAAGGGGAAAAGTGAATGGAGCGGCTCTTTAGAGCCGTTAGGAATAATGAATAATGAAAGGAGAAAAGTGAAT
>JACCEC012075281.1_pt1 | contig 10282 bp, 18 predicted proteins | sample 7450121 | NCBI WGS metagenome assembly JACCEC01 (sample SAMN15323455, study PRJNA562643) | freshwater metagenome | isolation source: river surface water | place: USA:Blue River Watershed | collected 2017-08-18 | reverse complement strand
TCTATCTCTTCTCAATATCTGGATGATACTACTTTATCACTTAAAACGTGACACTTCTACACTTTTTTGTGTCAACTTTACGAATCACCTCTGAAATCTGCAAAAATTGTCAAGATGCGTTCCCTCTTTCTGTAGATACTCTTTCGGGAAACGTGTAGCATGTCAGCTATTTCCTCCCACGTATTTACCGAACCTCTTGACCAACGAAGATAGAACACTTTCTTCAGCTCGTCATCTAAGGCTTCTAGTGTCGCCTCTATGGCACTTCTTAACTGTTCTAACCCATTTATCCTAACATCACTAGACCAACGCGCTACGACGTTCTCTGTCGGTTTAGAGATGGTATTAGCTTTCCCTCCGCCGATATTACAATCGTTTGACGTTTCAGTCTGGATTTCCAGTTTACGGATAGCGATTTTTCTATCGATCTGCTGATAGTCAAACAGTTTTAAATCCAACGATCTCAATTCTACTTCTGACAGTTTGTTCATGCTGACCCCTTATGGTATAATAGTATTGCAAGGTAATACCAGTCAAGGCAGAGAGTGTCTTGGCTTTTTTTATAATCTTGAAATTCCGTAGTATTTATAGCCACAATATTCAGAGCAAAAACCGTATGTATTAAAAAACTTATCAAAAACTCCTCTTTTATATTCACAGACTGGGCAATGTGTCCGACGGTATCTTTCTTCTTTGTTCAGGCCGTTCAGCATTATCTTTTTACGTTGTCGTTTGTTCATCTACTTTATCCTTTGTATAACTATACCAGCAATGCTATCTTTGTAAAAAGTTGCTTTTTTTCTTTCCTTGCACGATACTTCAAAATAAGACGATACTCCAAAATAAGTAAAGTAAATATTTTCAGCATTTTGTTTGTAATCTTCAACATCTTTAAAATATGCTGTGTTACCATTTTTAAAATAAATTACAACATCCATCTTAACTTCCTCTTTTTCTTCAAATTTTATTTCCACGCAATAACTTCGTTCTCAACTTTAACTTTCCAAGACTCTCTATCCAGTGGATTGATTTGACAGAAAGTGTTTCGGTTTCCAGCTATAGCGTTGCGTTTTTTACTGACAATAGAATAATAAAGCTCATTGATTCTAATCATACACTTTATCCGTGGCTGTACACCGTTCAGCCAATGTACAACTGACGACCCATATTTTGCTCCAACTAATTGTGCGAGGCTATCATATGCTAGTCTATAATGTCGCTTGATAGTACCGATTTTTTCGACTATATCAATACCATCATCTTCCATATGTTCTTTCGCATCGTCATATATTTTATATGCTTTCTGCATGATTTCTTCGGTAAACTTGTTCTTGCTTTCCCAATATTCATAAGATGACTTCGGAACATTTAATTCGTCTGCCATCTCTCTAATCGTCATGCCTGTTTTTATTCGTATTTCTCTTAGTGTTAGTTCGTTCATTTTACTTTACCTATTCCGCAAACATATCGCTTGAATTTGTCTGTTTTGCTTGCTTTAATAATTCTATGGTTGCTTCTTCCTTGGTTTCCATCTTCTCAATCACATCCAGATACCTTACAATTTCCGCCTGCTTTTCCAAGTCTGTATGAATTTTCAGCTTCATCTCGCTCAGGGTATCCATCTGGATATTCAGCCCTGTCTTAATAGCGTGAAAGAATGCATCAGCTCGGAAAGAAATCATGTGATAGAGGTATTTAGGCAATACCTTATCATTTGCAGTGACGACTGCATACTTTGCAGGTATTTCTGCTTCTTCGACGTGATAAATCACTTGCCCATTTGTTGCACTGACCTGTATCAAGGTACAGCCAGCAGGATAGACCTTGCCACTTGACCGCTCTATTGTTGCTAGCTCTGTGATGTTGACTGTTTTTATTGCCATAATGATAATTGTTCACTTTCTTCTTGGATTAAATCAGAAAGGCTAGGCTTGTCCACATACTCACGCATTAACTCTTGCTCTGTTTCCAACTCTTTTTGTTCAGTCGGGTTTGTTGCCACCAATTCCCCAAACAATCTTGCAAACTCTCGTTCCGTTTCAGAAATCTCTTTGTCAATCTCAATCAACTCTCTTAATATTTTTCCTAAGGGTTGCACCTCTTCAGGGATGAAGGTATCGACATAGCGAGGAATGTTCAGGTTGAAACCATTCTCAACAATCTCCTCCAAGTCAGCTTTGTAAGAAAAACGCTCTGTTGTCATTCTCAACGACACCACTGAAACAATCTTCTTGATATGCTCCACGTCCAAACTGTTCTGCGCCTTACCTCTCGTGAACTCATCTTTGGCATCCACGAAGAACACATCTTTCTTTTCTCGCCCTTTTTTTAAGAGCAAAATAGCTACTGGGATACCTGTATTCAGAAACAGGTTTGGTGCTAGACCGATAATAGTATCAATCACCCCATGTTTCAGCAGTTGTTGACGAATAGCACCCTCGCTATTTGCACGGAAGAGAACACCATGCGGAAGGATAAGCGACATACTGCCACCATCTTCCAGCTGATGAAAACCATGCAAGAGAAAGGCAAAGTCAGCCTTTGTTCTTGGTGCCAGACCATAGAGGTCAAACCGTTCATCGCTGATTGGCGTCCATGGCATTGAGTAAGGTGGATTTGAAATAACCACATCTACTTTCCTATCGCTTGGCTTGTCTATCTGACTGATAACACCATCCTTGACAGCATAGACTGCGAATCGCTCCTGTGTTAGGCTGTCACCGTGGATGACTTCGGCATCAATCTTGCGAATGGCTAGGTTAATCAGCAGAAACGGAATAACCTTAGACGAAAATTCCTCACATCTCACAAATTCCACATCTGGATGATAATTGAGATATTGGATGGTCAAGCTACCTGTCCCTGCACAGATGTCCGCTATGCTTTTGCCACTTACGGACACCCTTGCTAGTAATTCTGCGACACCATCAGGCGTATAGTCCTGCTTTAACTTTTTACGGTCAGCACCCTCTTCCTGGAAAAAGTCACGGAACTGGTCTAATTGCATATCGCCATAAATTGCAGCTATACGATTCAGCAGGTCAGACTGCTCAGGACTAAGTAGCTTTTTTATTAGTGTCTGCGGAACTTCGAAAACCTCTTTGACGTCACATATTTCTAAAATAGCTTCTCTATTCAATCATAATTCCTCCAACGATACCCATCTGAATTGTGGGTGCTTTTTTGCTTCTTCTTGTGTGCATTTGTAGGAAACTGCCTTCACAACGTTCTTTTCATCATGACCATCCAAGAAAAATTCTCTATCACATACAAGCGAATAATACTTAAATAATCTTGGTTCTGGTACATCAACCAGTAACACACCTAGTTTTTCGTTAGTCATTTAACACCTCCATATTAAAACGGCTTCTGATGAATTTTTTAGCCAATTCGGGGTTTACTCCGTTTCCTAATTTTTGATAGATTATGCCAATATCATTTTCATTAAAGTTTCTGTGTAAATATATGTTCAGATTATTTAGATTATGATTTCTAAATACTATATTTTTGTTTGGATTCGCATATGGTTGACCTTTAGCAATTGCTCGGCTACACCACGTTATAACTTTTTCTTTCACGTCTAAGTGACATTCACAATCTTCAATCTTGAAATATGTATTAGTTTTTGGTATTAGTATCAACTCAAGGTTGTTGTTAATATACGAATTAGGGAAGCAAGCCATTAATTCTTTTATTTCTTCCAAAGCACAAATTTTCATAGCTTACTCCTGCTATCTGTTAGTTCTTTCAATCAAATATTTCCCTGAAGCAAGTGGCATAATCTGTACTATCTTGTGACGATTACTTTCAATCTCGCTCTCTTCGATGATAGTAATATGTGTTCCGCCCACATATTTATCGTCGTATTTTGAATTTAATATAAATTGTTCCATCACTCCACCTCCGCATTATTAAGCAACTCAATCGCAGCTTTGTACAAATCAATTAGTCGCTCAGCGTTCTCTCTATCTTCAATGCGATATTCATCGACTTTGATTTTATCTACATAATATGTCTGAATAAATTCTAGGTCCGCTTTTAAGCTTTCAATAGGTGTTGTAAAATCTTCTGCAGTTAAAAGTTCTTTCATCTAATTTACCTCCTTAGACCACTGCCATGCCCACTCAAAATCTTTTTTGATTTCGGCTTCTGTGAGCTGGTTATTTTTGTCTTTTTTCCAACAATCGTTATCAGTTCTTAAAATGATTACGCCACTATCACCTTTTTTTGTTAGGGAAGTATGCTTCCAATTAGAGTTCGGATTCGGTATCTCAACCGTGTACAGTTTCTCCTGCTCGACTGCAATATTTGGATAGGCTAACCATACTTTCGCTATAACTTCTGTATAATCACCATCTTGTTGTTTTATATATAAACTCAATTCAGCATCATCGAAAACATCCTCTAAAGCATGAGCCAACCGGTATCCCTTTTCCTTATATTTTTTTATCCACTCCGCCACAAGCTTCGGAACCACAACTTTCTGCGGTTCGTCGATTTGTGAGATGATATCTAACACCTGATTTTTAATAACCATGTTAACTTCTTTATCTGCTATCCCATCTTTAATGTTTAATGTCTCTATATTTTTGATTTTCTCAATCGCTTCTTGTTTATTCATCTGTTTCCTCCAACTGCCAGTTATACTCATTTATCAATCTAATTAGCGTATACTTATTATTATTTTTCAATGCTTTAACTCCATCTTCTGATAACTCTTGTTCACTCAACCAAGCTGAGAAGTCAACAACATTGGCAACCGTGCTCTCAAAATAATCTCCCCAATCCCAGCAGTGAGTTTCTACTGTAACTTGCGTTCCATCCGAAAACTCTAAAACCATGTATGGATTGTCTGCGATGTCATAACTAAAACAAAGTTCGCATGTACCGAATTGAGCTTCTTCTGGATTGCTACCGACATCAATTACTTTAATACCTTTCATTTTTCCACCTCCTATTTATTTACCCACTCTAAAATTCTACGCATCTCATCCTCTTTCGGTAAGTCATTGCTGTAAATCCGCTCGACACGCTTAGCAGGTATTCCAATCGCTTCGCTGACAACTTCAAAAGGTATGTTCCCTTGGTCGATTTCTTTTTTTAACAACTCACCAACATCTAACGGCTTTAATGAGTCAGTCGTTTTTGGTGCATATTTTGCTTTGTTGACGTATCTTCTAGTGTGTATCATAGTTCCTCCAAAAAATCGTATATTGTCATCTGCTCCACCTTCTCAAAATAAACTGGGCTGATAACTAGATAACATCTGCTCTTTCGCCTTATTGTAAAATTCCTTCTTAATTTCAAATCCATAAGCCGAGCGGTTCATCTCAATTGCTGCCCTCAAGGTTGACCCGCTTCCAGCTACTGGGTCAATCACTACATCCCCCTCATCTGTAAAGATTTCAATCAAGCGTTTTAGCACTGGAATTGGTTTTTGTGTAGGGTGTATTGTTGGATAAGCACTATCCTTTTCCCAAGGGGCATGATTGAGTACCATAGCTCCGTTGTTGTTGAATTTCGGTAACTTATCACGATATAACACCGTAGCTTCTTCCACAGCTCCCACAATCTTCATATTCGCTTTCAATACTTGCGGGCTAGATTTCTTAGTGAAATACAATGGATATGCGTTATTAAAACCATGTCGTTTTCCAGCCTCAATCACCATCTCGCGTTGTTGCCAAGCGTGGAACACAATCATCGCTGGTGCTTTTCCTTTTTCCTTTGGCTCTTTTTTTAGCAAACGACTGCAAAAATCAAAGAAATTATTGATTTTAAAATCGTTATCTGTATCAAAAAATGACTTACCTGCCAACTTGCTTTCCCCGTTGGTATTGTCGCCGTCCTTGTACCACCGCGGATCACTTGCGTAAGCGTTGTTACCGAGGTTGTATGGGATGTCGGCGATAATCAGCTGAGCCCGGGGAATGTTATATCGCTTCGCATTCTCAAAGTGGTCATTAAATAATTCAAATTTCATTATTCCCCTCCAACCACACGGCTAACATCAAACAATAATTAGCCATGTCTTTTAACGTGTCTGCTTTGCTCTCTAAGACTCTGTTTTCATTCTTGGTAAGATTGACCAGTCGTTTGTATTTATCGCTTATACGGACGATTCCAGCAACCTCTCCGAACTCATTCAACGATTCTTCAAACGAACTGCCATAGTCAGTGTTTTTCTTTAGAAACGTTTGATAGTTTTCGTCGTATGCTTTTTGCATTGATTCTGCATTTATTTTATTCATTTACTATCTCCATCGCATCTTCGACACTTCTAGCAACTCCAGCTAGTGCACCACGTTTTTTCATTTGCTCTATAAATTTTTCTTGTTCTGGTCTTAGCTTTCCAGTTTTGTTTTTTACTTCGATGAAGAATATTCGTCCGTCTGGTCTGAATCCAAACAGATCCGAAAATCCCTTTGGTAGACCTGTGTCAAAATATCGTCCATCTGCCATGCGGACTTTACCAACATTCGCTCGAAACACTATGTGTCCATCTTGTGATAAAGCCACACGAATTTTATTTTGAATTAGTGATTCTGTAGTCATATTTCCTCTCTGGTTACTCAGTTACTGTCCAAGTTACTGCTTGAGTAACCGCCAAAACCCTTGTCGCTCTAAGGCTCACAGCGTTTCGGTTACCGGGTTACCCCTTTTTTCAACTCTCTCTCTATATATATTATTTATTTATATTATTTATATTAATTTAATTAAATATAAGTAACTGAGTAACCGACACCACACAAAGCCTACTCTACCAAGGGTTTTCACGGTTACTGGTTGCGGTAACTTTGAGTAACTCAGTAACTTTTTCTGATTAAAACCGATGCTTTTTGCTTATTTTCATCCGTCCAATTAAACATACCCTCATAATAATAGTCAGGTTTATCAATCGCTGGCTTGAAAAAGTCTAATGGTTTTTGCCTTTCTTTTACCCAGTCATCTGGTAAACAATTTTCTAATTCTTTATCAAAATTACTTTTTTTAGGCAATGTTACATTGTTTGTTTTACACCATGATTGATAAATCACCCACAGATACTTAACTGGTATTCGAGTGGAAATAGCTTCTTCTAAAAATTCATTTAAAAACTTCATTATCGTATTGTTTTCTTCTTTAAACTCTCGCATACGTTCCTGCGTCGCTTTAGGTTCGTAGAATTTATCGAATTTTAAATTGATTGCTTTCCATAGAACGTATTGAAGGACTTCTTCACGGTTGATATAATCATCTTTAATTTTCCAATTGTCTTCCTTGTCCGAAAATGTTTTTCTAAACGGAATGATTATAATTCTTCGATATGTACCGTTTGATTTATTTTTAAAAACTGGCATTGCATTCGTTGATTGGATAACAGTTTTTTTAAAAACTGCCATATAAGGGTTTTCCCCTTTTTTCTCAACATTGACAGGCTCACCGGTAACAACAGAGTTAAAGTTACTACTCTCATCTACATATATACCAGCTTGCACATCATCACCAATAATTACTGTTTTTCCCTCTATAATCGCAAGTCCAAACCGTTCCGAAAACTGATTCAATTTCAATTGCGCTACGTTTCGTAATCCAATAAGGTTGCTGACCATCTGTTGAAATGTACCCTTACCATCATTACCATTACCGATAAGCCAAATGGATTTTCGGTAAGAGTAGTTTCCGTTTAATGATGCTGATACGACTTGCCACAATAGCTTGACGAGCTCTTTATCTCCGATCATTAAATCGAGCAGCCAACTTTCAATATCCCAACCATCAATAATTGGTAGTGGTGCATTTGGTACTAATTTTGTTTCGATGGTGCTGAAATTAATAAATTTATAATCAAATGGTAGTAATTCGCACTTTTCCTTGTCGTAAATACCATTTTTCACTAAAATAAATCTACGATTATTTCTATATTCTGGTTCAAAATCGCAATGAATTCCGTTGTACTGAAATTTTCTATCCATGCTTGATAGAAGAAATAATACGTTTCGTGCCTTTGTCTCATTGAACGTTGGTTGTAAAACGTGGATTATTTTATAAGCGTACTTATAATCTTTTTGGTAGTATCCACGCTCTGGATCATAAATTGCCACTTTCCCATTTTCGAGGGTAACAGTATAGAGAATTTTATTGATCCCTTGAGCAACTGCGTACTCATTTAATTGCTTTGGATAATTCTTTCCATCTGAGTTTTGTTTTGCATTTTCAAGCCACTCATTACGATAAGCGATGCATTTAGCTTTTATACCATCCCAACTCGCTGGCTTTCCAGCTTTTAATGCAGATGGTTGTAATACTTTTCTATATTCGTCAAAATCAATTGTTGTCTCCACCCCTTCGCCTCATCTCCTTGTCTAACATACTTTTAAATGTCCTTTCAAACTCTTTGTCACTTAATGGATCACTTGTGTTATTATTTGCTAACTTTGCTAGGTGATAAGCTATTTCTATATCGACATTTCTCAGCAATAATCCCCCAACAAATTCTGCTAGTGCATTATTCCTACCACCAGAATCCCCGAACCCAGTAATGATTGTTTCAAATAATTTTGCGGTTTTATTGCTTCCTGTATAAGTAAAGCTTGAAAAATCATAACTTGGCTCTACTGGCTTCATTTTCTGCAACTCTTTAACTAATTCAACGGGTGCTTCGGTAATACTTCCATCTTTTGGCGAATGAATCATATCCCACTCGTACGCACCTTTTGAATTGCTAGATGGCGGTACAAGTATGTAATTGTTTACATGTGCCTTAATATCCACACCGTCTATCATTCCAATGTTTTGACTAATTGGCATTTCAGGTATTTTCTTAAGGTAGATATGTCTTCCACCGCTTGGCGTAGTTGCTTGCAATGTCCTTGGTATTAACTTTGCATGTTCCCAATTCCTTAAATTTTCCAAACCGTTAACGTCCCCGTGCATGTCCACATCGATAACAAAGAATGAATCTGTACGAAGTGCAATGTTTGCATCTGGATAATCTCTCCAAATTCGTCTCAAATCACTCTCTGTTAACTGTGGTTTGTCTGCAAAGGCAACTAGTGGTGTTTTCCCATTTTTGGAAATTGGTATTACATTAAAACCCATTTTTAGATAATTGAGTGCGTAATCAATCATCTGTACCATAGGTTAGAATGGTAGGTCAGAATCATCAATGGTTGGTGCACTGACTTGTGCTGGCGGCAAAATATCTGACTTCTCTAGCTTCTTAACATTTAAGTTTTCGTAAGTGTTTCCGTTGTATTCTGATTTCTCGTTGCGGACAGTTACTTTCAAATGTTTACCAACTAATGCATTTAGAAATTCTTCAACACCAGCATATTTAGCGCCATCTGGGAGTTGTGCTGCTTTTGCAAGTGCATTGACTTGTGCAGAGTTGTATTGTTGCGTTTCTTTGCTTACCCAGATTTTATGGAAAATAAGATTATTCTTAAATTTTTGTTCAAAGTCATCACGAATTTTAAATTGAATATTCATGAAATCCGTTCCACCTTTGCTTGCATCTGGTTTGGCTGATTTAATCACTGCTTCGTAAGTTCCATCTGTGATTGTTGCGAATTCTTGAGCTTTTGAGTAATCGATTGTAAACATATTTTTGTTCTCCTATAATAAATTAATAAATAAATTTAAGTTCTTTAGCAACGTGATATTGCCAACCGGGCTTATATCCTCGTTGCTTGCGGTATTCTGTCAATTCTTCCATATTTAAACAGTCGGAAGGTTTCCTGTATTGTTTAACTTTTTCAGTTAGTCTTAATCGTTTTTCTTCTCTGATTTCTTCAAGTCTTGCCTCCTTAATTTCTTCTAATTCACGTTCCGTAATTTCGTTCTGATGTCCGCACAGAGGACACATTCGCTCTGCACTCCAGTACGTTGCAAAGCACATATCACACGTTCGAGTTGTTGGTTCTCCGACTTTCGCTTTCTGTTTTTTTGTTTCGACTCCAGAAAGTGTCCAATCTCTATCCATATTTGGTAGCCCGAAACGCTCAACATTTGCAACGTGGTCAATAATAATTGCCGTTTTATCTTTCCGTGGATTTAGGGGGCGCATTGCAAACTGTAAGTAAAGCGACAATGATTGTGTAGGTCTTAGCATGATACACACATCGACATTTGGTAAATCTATACCTTCTGTAAATAATTCACAATTTACCATAACGGTAAGCGTTCCATCTCTAAACTCTTGCATAGCGCTGTCACGTTCTGCCTTATGTGTTTTTCCGCTAATCGCAATGGCTTTATAACCGTTTTGATTAAATTCATCAGCTACTTGCTCAGCGCTCTT
>JACCEC010798841.1_pt1 | contig 10284 bp, 5 predicted proteins | sample 7450121 | NCBI WGS metagenome assembly JACCEC01 (sample SAMN15323455, study PRJNA562643) | freshwater metagenome | isolation source: river surface water | place: USA:Blue River Watershed | collected 2017-08-18 | reverse complement strand
GGTCGCAACTCAAACAAACCATTACCCATCGCACGCGAATATGGCATTTGGAGTGCAGGACCATGCTCCACCAAAAGTACAACCAGTCTGAAGTGGCTTGCCAACAATTCTGCAGGCCATGATTCAAATAGCTTCAGGACGGCTCAGCCACCCGCGTGGCAATGTGCGCCAAGGCTTCTTCCACCTGATCGATCAAAATCAAGCACAGGTCGCCGGGGTTCAATTGCCCCAATGCGTGGTCGATGGCGATGAACTCGCCATGGATCTCGCTGATGTCTTGGGTGCGCGAGGCGCCTTGCAAGCCTTGTCGCAACAAGGCCAACACTTCGCCATTGGCACGGCCGCGTTGGCAGGCGTCTTCAAACAACACCACGCGCTCGAAGGCGCTGCCAATCAGGCGGGTTTGCTCGCGGATGTCTTCATCGCGCCGATCGCCCGCGCCGCTGATGACCACACTGCGGGACTGGGCAGGCAGGTTGGTCACGGCTTGCACCAGCGCCTTGATGGCGTCGGGGTTGTGGCCGTAGTCGGCAATGATGGTCGCGCCTTTGTACTGGAACATGTTGAAGCGACCTGGCACGCCTTGGGTGTCGCTGACAAAGTTGGACAAGCCTTGGCAAATGGCCGCCCACGACAGGTTGAGTGCCCATGCCGCGCCGATGGAAGCCATGGCGTTTTCCACTTGGAAATCAATGGCGCCGTTTTGCGTGAGTGGCACTTCCGACAAAGAGATGCGCACTTGCTGGGCGCCTTCTTTGGCGACGATGTGACCGTCTTCCACGAACAGCACGCGCTTGCCCTGCGCGCGGTGGGTGGCCAGGGTGGGGTTGTGCGGGTCGATGGCAAAGAAGGTGACTTGACCGGGGCAGTTGGGTGCCATGGCGACCACCATCGGGTCGGCGGCATTGAGCACGGCCATGCCGTTGGGCGCGACGTTTTGCACGATGACTCGTTTGAGAACCGCCAAGTCTTCCACAGTGCTGATGTAGTTCAAGCCCAAGTGGTCGCCCATGCCGATGTTGGTCACCACGGCCACATGGCAGCGGTCAAACGCCAAGCCTTCGCGCAACATGCCGCCGCGCGCCGTCTCCAGCACCGCCGCGTCCACATCGGGGTGCATCAGCACACTGCGGGCGCTGCGCGGTCCGCTGCAGTCGCCAGTATCGAGTTGCATGCCATTCACATACACACCGTCGGTGTTGGTCATGCCCACGCGCAAACCGCTGGCACGCAACAAGTGTGCGCACAAGCGAACAGTGGTGGTTTTGCCATTAGTGCCTGTGACAGCGATGAGGGGAATGCGGCCGTCTTGTCCAGGTCCAAACATGGTGTCGATGATGGCGCTGCCGACATCGCGGCCTTTGCCAAACGAGGGTTGCAAATGCATGCGCAAACCCGGTGCGGCATTGACTTCCACGATGCCGCCGTTTTGTTCTTCCAAGGGTTTGAGCACCGACTCGACCACCACGTCCACGCCGCACACATCCAAGCCGACCATTTGCGCGGCCATGACGGCGCGGGCCGCCACTTCGGGGTGCACATCGTCGGTGACGTCGGTCGCGGTGCCGCCCGTGGACAAGTTGGCGTTGTTGCGCAAAACCACGCGCGCGCCTTTGGCGGGCACGCTGTCGGCGTCCAGGCCTTGTTCTTTCAAGCGCGCCAAGGCGATGTCGTCGAATCGGATTTTGGTGAGCGAGGTGGCGTGGCCGTCACCTCGGCGGGGGTCGGCGTTGACCTTGTCGACCAATTGACGAACGGTGGATGTGCCGTCCCCAACCACCAAGGGCGGCTCGCGGCGCGCCGCCGCCACCATCTTGTCGCCGACCACCAGCAGGCGGTAGTCACTACCGGGCAAGTAACGCTCGATCATGATGTCGTCGCGGTATTCGAGGGCGTTGTTGAAACCTTCCATGACTTCTTCGCGGGTCTTGAGGTTGACCGCCACACCCTTGCCTTGGTTGCCGTCGCGCGGTTTGATGACCACGGGCAGACCAATTTCTTGCGCTGCTACCCACGCGTCTTCTGCATCAATGACAGGGCGACCGATGGGCACGGGCACGCCAGCGGCTTGCAAGAGTTTTTTGGACAGCTCTTTGTCTTGCGCGATGGATTCGGCGATGGCACTGGAGAAGTCTGTCTCGGCGGCTTGAATGCGGCGTTGTTGGCTGCCCCAACCAAATTGCACCAAGCTGCCATCGGACAAACGGCGATAGGGGATGCCACGGGCCAAGGCCGCATCGACGATGGAGCCAGTGGATGGACCCAAGCGCAAGTCCTCGTCGAGTTCGCGCAGTTGGTGCAGCGCTTGATCGACATCGAAAGCTTTGTCGTTCAGCGCGGCCAAGCAGAGTTGCTCGGCCAGGCTCAAGGCCAATTTGCCAACTTGCTCTACCGAGTACTCGACCACCACTTGGAACAAACCGTCTTCAGGCGTGGCAGTGGTGCGGCTGAAGGTGACGGGGCAGCCCGCTTGGATTTGCAAATGCAAAGCCGTGGCTTCCAAGGCGTGGGCCATGCTCAGGTGGGCGCTGGCTTCGCCGGGTTGCAAGCGGCCCAAGCCGGGGAATGCATGGCGCAAGCGTTTTTCAAACGCGTGTTGTTGGGCGCTCAGGTCGCTTTCCAAACCAGGGGCGCAGCGCACCATGGCTTCAACGGCAGTGTGGCGTGTCCACAAATTGGGGCCGCGCAGGGCGCGAGTGCGGGTGACTTCCATCAGGCTTTCTTTCTGGCAACTTCAGGTGCGGGTTGGCCGTAGTTTTTCAGGCCAGCGCGAATCAGTTCGGGGGACATGTCCAAGGCCCAGGCCACGGCCACAGCGGCCAGCACATGCGACAGGCTCAGACCACCGTTTTTCAGCAACTTGGCAATCGGCGGGAAATCGAGTTGCAGCAACACGGTTTGGGTGGTGCCACGGGCCAAGATCACTTCGCCGTTGTGGGTGAACACGGCTCGGCCTTGTTGGTCGAGGTGTTTGGCAATGACACTGTTGCTGGCGTCGGGCGCGTAGTAAATGACCTCGCCATCGCAGAGGTCGGCCAAATCCACCACGGCGGCGTCTTCGGCGTTGAGCACGGCAGCGCCCTCGGGTAGCACCAAATCGATTTGGGTGCGCACCACGTTGCGCACTTGCTCGGGTGTTTGCACATCGTGGTCTTGCAAACCCGAGGCGTCGGGCATGTCGGTGAGCACGCCCACATGACAGCGGTCGTAAGGCAGGCCTTCGTCCAGCACTTGAAGCGGCGAGTTTTCAAACACAGCAGCGTCGAGCGCGCGGTTGATCAAGAGGCGTTGACTGGCCTCAAACACACGAGCGTCTTTGGGGTCGACCAGGCGCTGGTCCATGAACAAACCACGCGATGACGCCAGACCCGTGCGACGGCCCGACAAATGGATGAGCCAATGGACCAAATGCGCGAGTTCGGCGGTTTGGCTGCGGCCCATGATGCCCACCACCGGAATGCGGGTGGGTTCTTGCGGGTTGAACAAATGCGCCACGATGGCCTCACCGACGGGGCGGGGTTGGCCAATGGCGGGCTTCAAATGCATCAGCAAACCAGGACCTGCGTTCACCTCGACGATGGCGCCGCCTTGGGCGAGCAAGGGTTTGCTGATGTCTTGTGCCACCAGGTCGATGCCAGCGATGTCCAAACCAATGACCCGCGCGGCCAACACCACCACTGCTGCCACGTCGGGGTGGACCTCGTCGGTGACGTCAATGCCCATGTTGCCGGTGCGCTGCACGATGCAGACGCGGTCTTTTGCGGGCACGCTGGTAGCGCTCAAGCCCTGGCGCTGCAATTCCAGCACCGCCGTGGGCAGGTCTTTCAATCGGATGGTGTCCAGCGGGAAGTCTTCTTCTTCGCCACGGCGAGGGTCGGAATTGATTTGCAACTCGATGAGCTCTTCAACGGTGTGGATCCCATCGCCAGTGATCTTGGCGGTCTCGCCACGCGAGGCGGCCACCACGCGGTTGCCCACCACCAGCAAGCGGTGCTCTTCGCCGGGGATGAAGCGCTCCACCATGACTTCGGTGCCTTCGCGCTGCGCCACGGTGAACGCGGCTTCGATGTCTTCGCGACTGCGCAAATCGAGGGCCACACCACGGCCGTGGTTGGCGTCGGTGGGTTTGACCGCCACGGGCAGGCCCAGGTCTTGCGCCACTTCCCAGGCTTGTTCGGGCGAATCCACCACCTCGCCGGTGGGGATGGGCACGCCGCATTGGGTGAGCAGCATTTTGGTGAGGTCTTTGTCGCTGGAGATGCTCTCGGCGATGGCGCTGGTGCGGTCGGTTTCGGCGGTCCAGATGCGGCGCTGTTTGGAACCGTAGCCCAGTTGCACCAAATTGCCCGAGGTCAGGCGGATCGACGGGATTTTGTGTTCGGTGGCGGCGTCCACGATGCAAGCAGTGCTGGGGCCCAGGCACAACCGGTCCACCATGGCTTTGAGGCGGCTGACCGTGCCTTTCACGTCGAAAGCGGTGTTGTTGATGGCGGCCATGACCAAGTCGCGGGCGGCCATGAAACTGGCGCGGCCCACTTCTTCTTGGCGGGTGCGGATGACCACCTTATAAACACCGCGCTGGCTGGTTTCGCGCGCTTTGCCAAATCCCACTTGCATGCCCGCCAAGGTTTGCAATTCGATGGCCACGTGTTCCATGATGTGACCACACCATGTGCCGCTTTGCAGGCGCTCGAAAAACCCACCACGCTCGCCCACACCGCAACGGTGCTCGATCATGCCGGGCAGCCAGGTGGTGAGTCGCTCGACAAAGCCGGGCAGGGTGTTGGAGGGGTAGTCTTCCAGGGTGCCGAGGTCGACCCAGGCTTCAATGACAGGGCGGTAGGTCCACACATTGGGGCCGCGCAAATAACGCATGCGCAAAACGGCAATATCGGGAAATGTCATAAGGGGAGAGGGTGGGGGTGGAATGGGCCGTTGCGGCTGATGTGCAGGGTTAGAATCATTTTTTACTGCCGGTCATCCTACTCAGAATGAATCTTCCCTCACTTGTTGCGCCAGTGCTGCTGGATTTGCCAGCCGCTTGGCGGGAGGATCTGCAGCTTCAGTTGACGCCCCAAGAGAACGTGCTGGCTTGGCTGGAGGTTGACCTCGATGCGAGATTGTATTTCGCGCAAGGCCTGCTGGTTCTGACCTCCCAGCGCCTGATTTGGCAGTCCACCAACGCCCCCCAAACCTGGCACAACCAGCCTTTGCAAGCGGGTTTGCAACTTGAATTGAGCGACCACGCGGGTGTGGGCAAGCTGCAATTGCGCGACACCGATCAGCAACTGGCTGAATGGCGCTTCACACTCGGTCACAACTTGCAAGCCGCCAGCTTGCAGTCCAAATTCAACAAGTTGCAAGCGGGCCAAAGCCCAGCCACCTGGCAAGCTTGGTGCCCCAACTGCCACGCGCCGCTGAACGACCCCGATCAACCCTGCCGTGCCTGTGAGAGCGCCGAGGACGACACCCCAGCCTCTACTTGGAGCTTGTTTCGCCTGTGGCGATTCGCCAAGCCCTACCAAGGCCAGTTGTTCCTGGGCTTCATGCTCACCTTGGCGTCCACCGCCGCCACCTTGGTGCCGCCTTACTTGACCATGCCCCTGATGGACAAGGTGCTGATTCCTTATCAAAACGGACAGCAAATCGACATCAATTTGGTGACTTGGTACTTGGGTGGTTTGCTGGCTGCGGCCTTGTTGGCTTGGGGCTTGGGTTGGTTCAAAACCTATGTGCTGGCCTTGGCGTCCGAGCGCATTGGTGCCGACTTGCGTTCCACCGCCTACGAGCATTTGCTCAAGCTCTCCCTGGAGTATTTTGGGGGGCGTCGCACCGGCGATTTGATGACCCGCATAGGCAGTGAAACCGACCGCTTGTGCGTGTTCTTGTCCTTGCACTTGCTGGATTTCGCCACCGATGTGCTGATGATCCTCATGACCGCGGTGATTTTGTTCACCATCGACCCTTGGCTGGCGCTGGCCACCTTGCTGCCGCTGCCGTTCATTGCGTGGTTGATCCACATCGTGCGCGACCGCTTGCGCACCGGTTTCGAAAAGATCGACCGGGTGTGGTCGGAGTTGACCAATGTGCTGGCCGACACCATCCCCGGCATCCGCGTGGTGAAAGCCTTTGCGCAAGAAAACCGCGAGGCCAAGCGTTTTCAGGAAGCCAACAAACACAACCTGGCAGTGAACGACCGCATCAATTTCTTGTGGTCCTTGTTTTCACCCACCGTCACCCTGGTCACCGAAATTGGTTTGCTGGTGGTGTGGGCGTTTGGCATTTGGCAAGTGGCGCACCAGCAAGTGACCGTCGGTGTGTTGACGGCTTTCTTGGCCTACAGCGCTCGTTTTTACGCCCGGCTCGACGCCATGAGCCGCATCGTGTCGCACACCCAAAAAGCAGCCGCGGGCACCAAGCGCATTTTTGAAATCTTGGACCATGTCTCCAGCGTCCCAGAACCCGTCAACCCCGTGGCGTTGCCCGAGGTGGTGGGTCATATTCAAATTCAAGACGCGGGGTTTCGCTATGGCAATCGCGCCGTGATCAAGGGCTTGAGTTTGGACATCGCGCCCGGCGAAATGATCGGCTTGGTGGGGCAAAGCGGCTCGGGCAAGAGCACCATGGTCAACCTGATTTGCCGCTTCTACGATTTGAGCGAAGGCAGCATCCGCATCGACGGCACCGACATTCGCGATGTGCGCATTGCCGACTACCGTCGACACATAGGGCTGGTGCTGCAAGAGCCGTTTTTGTTTTTCGGCACCATCGCCGACAACATCGCTTACGGCAAACCAGGGGCCACCCGCGCCGAGATCGTGGCGGCCGCGCGTGCCGCCCATGCCCATGAATTCATTTTGCGGTTGCCCCAGGGCTACGACTCGCTGGTGGGTGAACGCGGCCAAGGCTTATCGGGCGGCGAACGCCAACGCATTTCCATCGCCCGCGCACTGCTGATTGACCCTCGCATCCTGATCATGGACGAGGCCACGTCGTCGGTCGACACAGAGACGGAACAAGAAATTCAAAAGGCCTTGGACAACCTGGTGCGTGGCAGAACCACCATCGCCATTGCCCACCGACTCTCCACCTTGCGTCGCGCCGACCGTCTGGTGGTGATGGAGCATGGCCAGTTGGTCGAGCAAGGCCAGCACGATGAACTGCTGGCGCGTCAAGGCGCTTACTGGCGCTTGTACGAAGCGCAGGCGCGCCAAAAAGAAGCCGAAGAACAAGGCCTCACCCTGGGCACAGAACGCGAGGTGCGGGCATGAACACATCGTTTGAACTGTTCCAAGACCGTTTGGGCGTTTGGCAATTGCGCTTGGATGGTGAGACATACAGCGGCGTCACCGTGGTGCGGGCCTTCCCCATTGGCGCACCCGATGAGGCGGTGTCGGTGCTGAGTGCCGAGGGCCATGAATTGTTGTGGTTGGACGCGCCCTTGAACCTGCCCGAAGGACTTCGGCAATCGGTGCTGGCGGCCTTGCAAGCGCGCGAATTCATGCCTGAAATTCAGCGTGTGGACGGGGTCAGCAGTTTCACCACGCCGTCTACCTGGTCGGTGCAAACCAACCGGGGCTTCACCCAGTTTGTGTTGCGTGGCGAGGAAGACATTCGGCGCTTGAGCGGTCAAACCCTGACCGTAGCCGACGAGCACGGGGTGCAATTCCTGATCCGCAACCTGTCCGCATTGGACAGGCACAGCCGCAAATTGCTCGATCGCTTTTTATAAAGCCATCAGCTGAACAAATTTTTCAATTTGTCAGCCCATCCCGACTCGGTGGGCGAGTGTTTGGCACCGCCTTTTTTCAGCGATTCGTCCAACTCTTTCAATAGCTTGCGCTGGTGTTCGCTGAGCTTGACCGGTGTCTCCACCGTGATGTGGCAGTACAAATCGCCAGGGAAACTGGCGCGTACACCCTTGATGCCTTTGCCGCGCAGCCTGAACTGCTTGCCGGTTTGCGTGCCTTCGGGCAGGTCGATGGCCGCCTCGCCACTCAGGGTGGGCACGGTCACCTCGCCACCCAAGGCGGCGGTGGTGAAACTGATGGGCACCGCGCAATGCAAATCATCGCCGTCGCGCTCGAACACCTCGTGTTTTTTCAGGCGGATCTCGATGTACAAGTCGCCGGGCGGGCCGCCGTTGGTGCCAGGCTCGCCATTGCCCGTGCTGCGAATCCGCATGCCGTCGTCAATGCCCGCTGGGATGGAAATTTCCAAGGTCTTTTGACGTTTGATTTTTCCTTGACCGTGGCAAGGTGAGCAGGGGTCGCTGATGATCTTGCCGCTGCCTCGGCAATGCGGGCAGGTTTGTTGCACGCTGAAGAAACCTTGGCGCATTTGCACCACGCCTTGGCCTTGGCATGTGCCGCAGGTTTTGGGGCTGGTCCCAGGTTTGGCACCGCTGCCGTGACAGGTGTCGCACTCGTCGTAGCTGGGGATGCGTATTTCGGTTTTCTTGCCAGCCGCGGCTTCTTCCAAGGTGACTTCCATGGCGTAGCTGAGGTCGTTGCCACGAAAGACTTGTCGGCCACCACCGCCTTGTTGGCGACGCGCTTGTCCGAAGATGTCGCCAAAAATATCGCCAAACGATTCACCAAAGCCACCGAAGCCGCCAGCCCCAGCCGCGCCGCGCATATTGGGGTCCACACCGGCATGGCCGTATTGGTCGTAGGCCGCGCGCTTTTCAGCGTCAGACAGCATTTCGTAGGCTTCTTTGGCCTCTTTGAATTTCACCTCGGCCGAGGCGTCACCCTGGTTGCGGTCAGGGTGGTACTTCATGGCCAGCTTGCGATATGACTTCTTGATTTCGTCGTCGCTGGCGTTTTTGGGTACACCCAATATCTCGTAAAAGTCGCGTTTGGTGGCCATGGTGGTCAGGATCTGAAAAGTGCCAACGCCGCGCCAACCCTGATGGGGGTTTGGACGCGGCGCACGTGATTGAAAGGTTTAAGGTTTTTTGACTTCTTTGACCTCAGCGTCCACCACATTGTCGTCGTGGGGTTTGTCTGCGCTGTGCTCACCACCGGGGGCAGCACCGGCGGCTTCTTTGGCTTGCTTGTCGGCATAAACCATTTCACCCAGCTTTTGCGCGGCGGTCATCAAGGCCTCGGTTTTGGCATGGATGGCGTCTTTGTCGTCGCCTTTCAAGGCTTCTTCCAAGTCTTTCACAGCCGCTTCGATTTTCTCTTTGTCTGCCGCTTCGACTTTGTCGCCGTGCTCGGTCAAGGATTTTTTGACGTCATGCACCGCCGCATCGCCTTGGTTGCGGGCTTGAACGATTTCGAGTTTCTTCTTGTCTTCGGCCGCGTTCAACTCGGCGTCTTTCACCCTCTGTTGGATCTCGGCTTCAGACAAACCTGAGTTGGCCTTGATGGTGATTTTGTTTTCTTTGCCAGTGGCTTTGTCTTTGGCGCCCACATGCAAGATGCCGTTGGCGTCGATGTCAAACGACACCTCGATTTGGGGCGTGCCACGAGGGGCTGGCGCAATGCCTTCGAGGTTGAACTCACCCAAGCTCTTGTTGCCAGAGGCCATTTCGCGTTCGCCTTGGAACACCTTGATGGTCACTGCAGGTTGGTTGTCGTCGGCGGTGGAGAAGGTTTGCGCGAACTTGGTGGGGATGGTGGTGTTCTTGGCAATCATCTTGGTCATGACACCGCCCAAGGTTTCGATGCCCAGTGACAGCGGGGTCACGTCCAGCAGCAACACGTCTTTGCGGTCACCAGACAAGACCTGGCCTTGAATCGCCGCGCCCACAGCCACGGCTTCGTCAGGGTTGACGTCACGACGGGGCTCTTTGCCAAAGAATTCTTTGACCTTGTCTTGCACCTTGGGCATGCGGGTCATGCCGCCAACCAAGATCACGTCATCAATGTCGCTGACCGACACGCCAGCGTCTTTGATGGCGGTGCGGCAAGGCGCGATGGTGCGCTCAATCAACTCATCCACCAGGCTTTCCAGCTTGGCGCGGTTGAGTTTGATGTTCAGGTGTTTCGGGCCAGAGGCATCGGCGGTCACATAGGGCAGGTTGATGTCGGTGCCGGTAGAGGAGGAGAGTTCGATCTTGGCTTTTTCAGCGGCTTCTTTCAGGCGCTGCAAGGCCAACACGTCTTTGGACAGGTCAACCCCCGAATCTTTTTTGAACTCGGAGATGATGAAGTCGATGATGCGTTGGTCGAAGTCTTCACCACCCAAGAAGGTGTCACCGTTGGTGGACAGCACTTCAAATTGTTTCTCGCCGTCGACATCGGCAATCTCAATGATGGACACGTCAAAGGTGCC
>JACCEC010414101.1_pt1 | contig 10285 bp, 12 predicted proteins | sample 7450121 | NCBI WGS metagenome assembly JACCEC01 (sample SAMN15323455, study PRJNA562643) | freshwater metagenome | isolation source: river surface water | place: USA:Blue River Watershed | collected 2017-08-18 | reverse complement strand
CGCCTGACGATTCAAAATATTAGAAAATTCTTCGATAAAAGTTTCGAAGCGTATGGCTAGTCTGTCTACATCATGTGAGTAGCGGTTATAAGCCACAACAGCAGGAATCGCAGCGAACAAACCTATCGCTGTTGCAATTAATGCTTCTGCAATACCAGGTGCAACAGAAGCTAATGAAGCTTGTTGTACGTTAGCTAGTCCACGGAATGAATTCATGATGCCCCATACAGTGCCAAACAATCCTACATAAGGCGAAACAGAACCAACGGACGCAAGAAAAGCGAGACGTGATTCCAAAGCATCCATTTCACGTTGATAAGCTGCACGCATAGCACGTCGTGCACTTTCTAATAATGCGCCAGTATCAATGTCACTTGCTCCAAATGATTGCTTGGCTTTGCGCTACTCTTCCATGCCAGCTTCAAAAATACGTTCTAGGCCACCTGCTTTACCACTGCGCTGACGCGAGATAGAAGTGGTTTCTTCATACAGCACATTGAGATTGGCGCCTGACCAAAAAATATTTTCAAATTCTTGTGTTTGTCTGAGTGCGCTACGAATCGCAAACATTTTGCGAAAGATATAGTTCCAGCTCATTGCCGAAACCATGAGCAATAAGAGCATCACGAGTTTGACAGGTACTGAAGCCTCGGAGATCAGTGAGAAAAAAGAAAGATCTTGGGTGACAGTCATAATAATGATTACTTTCTGTTTGAATAATGCGAGTCAGATTTTTTATTTACCATGCAATCCGGTCAGGAGTTTTGCATGCAGTGATTGCGGCATAGCTTTCGGACGCAAGCTGTAGGTATCAACACATGCAACGAGCACTTTCCCGCTACACAGTAGAACAGGTTCGCCTTTGTTAATGCGCCATGCTTGCTGCGCAAAATTCACAGAGGCACCGCCTATTTTTTCCACTGTCACACTGATTGCAAGCTCGTCATCGAGTTTCGCAGCCGCATGGTAATCGATGGACGTGTTTTTGACCACAAACATCAGCTCTTCTGTTTGCGCTAAGACTTGTTGACCGACTCCTAAATGTCTCAGCCATTCAGTGCGAGCACGTTCAAAAAATTTCAGATAATTCGCATAAAAAACGATGCCACCGGTATCCGTATCTTCAAAGTAGATACGGACAGGCCAGATGAATACCGTTTCTTTGTTTTCAGACATGCTGTTGTGAGTAATTTAGTTTTGACGTTTCACGGTGAAAGGCGAGAAGCCCTGACAAACTGGCATCATTTCTATCCCGTTAATGTTGACATGCGCTGGTAGTGTCGCAACCCAGTAAGCGGCTTCTGCTACATCCTCAGCTGTGAGTGGTTGCGTGCCCTGATAGACCTTGGCTGCAGAGGCATCATCACCTTTAAAGCGTACATTTGAGAATTCTGTGCCGCCGGACATGCCTGGTGCAATGTTGGTGGCTCTCACACCAGTGCCAACCAAATCTGCCCGAAGATTTAACGTGAATTGATCTACAAAGGCTTTGGTCGCGCCATACACATTCCCACCTGGATAAGGGTAGGCGCCTGCCACTGAGCCCAGATTAATCACTAAGCCGCGGCCTCTCTCCACCATGCCTGGCAGGACAGCGCGAGTCATCGTGACCAGACCTTGGCAATTGGTAGCAATCATGGTGTCCCAGTCATGTAAATGCGCTTCATGGGCGGGCTCTAGTCCGAGTGCCAAACCTGCATTGTTGACCAGCACGTCTATGGCCTGCCATTCAGTGGGCAAGCTGGCCATCATATGGTCTATGGATGACTTGCTGGTGACATCTAGCTCTATGGCCAAGAGTGCATTACCAAGTTCTGCTGCGAGTTTGTCTAGTCTGTCTTTACGTCTCGCTGCAGCGATGACTTTATGACCATGCGACACGAATTTACGTGCCATGGCTGCGCCAAATCCGGCACTTGCGCCGGTAATCATTACGATCATGGGGAGGGCTCCGCGGTGGATAAGTTGTGTTCAGAATTCCAACTATGGAATTGTAGCCGAAACACCATGCTAAGTAGGGGCGGATAACGCACCTGACCTTGCTCAAACACAGCCCGCAAACTACAATGACGCTCTATTTTCTGTCTTAGATCCCTAGCGCGCACGACAGTTGTAGCGCTGATTTTCCACCCATAAGACTAGATGGCTTTTCTCAGATTTCCCTGATCAACCGGAGTCCAGCATGTTTTCCAAAGAACACACGATTGCCCATGTCGACCCAGAATTATGGTCTGCAATTCAGCTTGAAAATGAACGTCAGCAAGAACACATTGAGCTCATTGCTTCAGAAAATTACACCTCGCCAGCTGTTATGGAAGCGCAGGGATCACAACTGACGAATAAATACGCAGAGGGTTATCCAGGCAAGCGTTATTACGGTGGTTGCGAATTTGTTGATATCGCTGAATCATTGGCGATTGAACGTTTGAAAAAAATCTTTGGTGCAGAAGCAGCAAATGTACAAGCTAATTCAGGTTCGCAAGCGAATCAGGGTGTGTTCTTTGCTATGCTTAAACCTGGTGACACCATTATGGGCATGTCCTTAGCAGAAGGAGGTCATCTCACCCATGGTATGCCATTGAATATGTCAGGTAAGTGGTTCAATGTGGTGTCGTATGGTTTAGATGCGAATGAAGAGATTGATTACGCTCAAATGGAGCGACTCGCGCATGAGAAAAAACCTAAGCTCATTATTGCTGGTGCTTCTGCTTATTCACTACGTATCGATTTTGAACGTTTCGCAAAAGTAGCGCGTGATGTTGGTGCTTATTTTTTAGTGGATATGGCGCACTACGCAGGATTAATCGCAGCAGGTGTTTATCCTAATCCCGTTCCACATGCAGATTTTGTGACGTCAACTACGCATAAATCTTTACGTGGTCCACGCGGTGGTGTGATTTTGATGAAGGCTGAACATGAGAAAGCGATTAACTCAGCCATCTTCCCAGGTATACAAGGTGGACCTTTAATGCATGTGATTGCTGCTAAAGCAGTCGCATTTCAAGAAGCTTTGCAGCCTGAATTTAAACTCTATCAACAACAAGTCATTAAAAATGCAGATGCCTTAGCGAAGGCATTAATTGCACGTGGGTTGCGTATCGTATCTGGTCGTACTGAATCGCATGTCATGTTAGTAGATTTGCGCTCTAAAAAAATGACGGGTAAAGAGGCAGAAGCTATTTTGGGTTCAGCTCATATCACCTGTAATAAAAATGGTATCCCGAACGACCCTGAAAAACCTTTTGTCACTTCAGGGATTCGTTTAGGTAGTCCCGCAATGACCACACGTGGATTTAAAGAAGCAGAAGCTACTAAGGTAGGGAATTTAATTGCTGATGTATTAGACAATCCACATGATGCAGCGAATATTGAACGCGTAAAAGCAGAAGTCAAAAAACTGACCGCAGCTTTTCCTGTTTATGGCGCCTAAGTTAAGTCAGTTGACTGAGGATTACTCATCATGAGATGCCCGTTTTGCCAGCATGAAGATACACAAGTACTGGATACACGGGCATCGGACGAGGGCGATAGCGTACGTCGTCGTCGTCGCTGTGGCCAATGCGATAAACGTTTCACTACTTATGAACGCATAGAATTAGCTATGCCTGTGATTGTCAAAAAAAATGGCAGTCGTACAGAATATGAAACTGGAAAATTACGGTCTAGCCTCATGCTTGCTTTGCGCAAGCGTCCCGTTTCTGCAGATGCGGTTGATGCAGCTATACATCGTATAGAAGAAAAGCTGTTATCAGCTGGAGAACGTGAAATTCTATCTGGTCAGATAGGTGAGTTGGTAATGCGCGAACTCAAACGTCTCGATAAGATCGCATATATACGCTTTGCTTCTGTCTATCGTAGCTTTGAAGATGTGGCAGAGTTTCTGGATGTCGCCAATGAATTTGATTCAGGGGCTAAGCGCGTTGCATTGGTTGATAGTTTAAAGAAATAAATCATTCCTTAGATTTATTGGCTTTTCAAAATCCCTCCCCCTCATGACTAAGGTCAGGTTTTCTTAGCAGAAGCGGCATGATCTTTCAGAAAATGCTGAGCTTTTCTAGGCATTTATCGACTTAATAGTTCATAACGCCATGAGATAAAAACCAATTGTTAAGTCGATCTTAACTTTTCATGGCGAATTCTCGTCTTGCATGCAGACTCCTAGTTTTAGTACTTATGGCTAGCGAATTAGTCGCCGACTCTATCTCAACGGAGTGCAGATGCAAAAGCAAACAATATTAGGATTTACTTTCATAGAAATTTTAATTGCTATGGGTTTGGTTGCAACTGCCATGTTAATTAGTTTGAGTGGTCAATTCATTAGCAGACAAGCAGCGCAAGAATTTCAGTATAAAAGTATCGCTATGCGTCACGCTGCTGAGCTTGCAGCGTGGATGAGATTGGTGGATGAATTTTCTAGGCATGATGTTGATAATGCAAAGTCTATCCCTGTTTTAATGCATGAAATTATGAATGGGGCAGTAACGCAAAGTCAGACTAACTGTTTTTATGCTGAATGTAGTTTGACGCAACAACTAAGATTTGATTACGCGAATTGGGCACAACGCTTACAAATACTCGTACCAGGTGTGCGAGTTGTGGTTTGTCGCGATGATCAAGCTTGGGATAGTGCAAGCCAAACATGGCATTGGGAATGTGATGGCATAGATGAGCTAACGCCTACAATCATTAAGATAGGTTGGCCTCATGCGCCTACGAATCAAAATTTTGCACCAGCTATCGTTTTAACTGTAGGGCCAGTTTTTACATGAAGCGAAGCTTTGCTCTCGTGTCGCACGAAGGCAGTATGTTGGTTGAATGTTTAATAGCGTCCACGTTAGGCATTACGGTTGTTTTAGCAGCGATTGCAGTGATGCAGCATGCTAATGCGGCATATATCTGGCAACAAGAAAATGCAGCGATGGAAGAGCACGCAAACTATGCAATTGAATCGATAACACGAGCAGTAAGGCAGGCCGGTTACCGCGATTATGTAGTACCCATCGCGGGCTACGACGCAATTGCTAAGGGCGATTTCATTCGGGGTGCGGATGACCGAACCATGAAGGCTGCATCTAAAGGTTTGGAAGAACTAGAACTCAACGCGATTAATGGCAGTGATGTACTTGCTATCCATTTTTCTGGTTCTGCACATGCGCAAGATCTCAGCATGATTAATTGCGCAGGTTTTGCTGTTACTAGAGCCACCTCGGAAGCAAGTGATATGGGATGGAGTATTTTTTATGTGGCGAAAAATACGGTAGGTGAAACGGAATTGCGTTGTAAATATCGTGGCGCGCAACAATGGCAATCACAAGCCTTGATTGATGCTGTAGAAAGTTTTCAAGTCTTATATGGGATTGATACAGATGGTGATGGTTTTTGTAATGCCACCCTAAATGCAATGGCAATTGAAGAACATGATAGTCATAGTGATGTGATTAACCAACCGCACAGTTCATGGTGGACGAGAGTAGTGTCAGTCCATGTCTCCCTACTTTTGCGATCTAAGAATCATTCCAATCCACTATCTAAGGCAGTTTTTTTTGATTTATTTGGTAAAGAATATGCCTATCACTTTGCACAGCGCGATCCTGGCACACATTTGTTACGGGAGAATTTCCCTTCTGACGCCCAATCAAAATTACGCCGTATTGTTAGTTCAGTGATTTATCTAAATCAGCCGTTAACTGCATTTGATTAAAAGTGTAGAAAACTATGTCAATTAGATCTTATAAAAATCATCTACTATGTCGAAACCATGGCATGGCCATGCTGACTTGTGTAGAGATTTTATTTGCAGCTTCTTTACTCATGGTGTCATCAAGACTTTTGTTAACTGAATCTGCCATCTTGAGTTCACATGTGCAAGAAAAACAGATTGCGCTCCAGTCTGCACAATTAGCCTTAGATGATGCGAGAGAGGTGGTGAGTAAAGGTTTGCTCGATGTGAGTTCAAATAAAAATATAGCTTATGGCAGCTTAACGGGTAATCGTTTGCAGTTGCATGGACGTTTGCAGCCAAAATTACTACCTTTGTATCGTATTCAAGCCATAGCAATCGCTGCCCCCAACAATAACTTAGTCAGTGAGGGTGACGCTGCTAAGGAAAATAAAGAAATGATTTATAGAGTGACCGCCTTGGGTTATGGTGCGCAGTCAACAACACAAGTGATGTTGGAATCAGATTTTTCTAAAATCAATTGTGATCCACAGATAGTTTGCGTAAATTTTTCTTGGCGTAGATTAAATTGGCGACAGTTACATCAACTACCAGTAGATTGGTAGTGTGTTGATGCAAATGAAATCCTATTTTGACTCGTTGCCAGACTCGACGCGGGGATTTGGATTATTGGAGTGTATGACGGTCTTAACGATCACTGCTATTTTAATTTCCATGTTAAGACCTTCATTCAGAGATCTCATCGACACAGTCAGAGTAGTGACAGCAGCAAATCAACTTTATTCTGCAATAGGGCATGCGCGGTCTGAAGCGATGAAGCGAGGAATGCGCGTGGATTTAATTCCATTGCGAGCTAAAGATTTTTCTCGTGGATGGGTGGTCATTGTTGATAGCAATACGAATCATGTTGCTGATGCAGGTGAAATCATCGTGCAGCGCAGTTCTGGCTTGCCAGATAATTTAGAGATTAAGTCGCAATTACGTGATAATGCCTTTCCTTATCTCGCTTTTGATCCTAGTGGTCGTCCACGTAGTAACGCAAGCAGTGATTTACCGCAGATAGGCTCTTTACTTCTCACGGTAGGACAGAAAAAACGCAAACTCATTATGGCTTTTCTGGGGCGCGTCAGAATATGTGATCCGGATAAGTCTTCCTCAACTTGTTAGAATAGCGCTAGCATTTTGTTCTTTTAGTCCCATTTGCAGGACTAGCATTTAATCTGAAATCTCTTAGATCATGACAAACGATAGTGATGGCATGCGCCTTGCGTTGGAGCAGGCTGCAAAAAGTCTATTAATAGCTACGCCGAACCCGCGTGTGGGCTGTGTCATTGTGCGTGATGGTGAAGTTTTGGCGCTAGGGCATACGCATGCACCTGGTGAACCACATGCTGAAGCGGATGCTTTGCGTAATGCCGCAGCAGCAGGCAAGGATGTGCGAGGTGCGACAGCGTATGTCACATTAGAGCCTTGTAGTCATCATGGTCGTACGCCTCCCTGTGCCGATGCATTGATTGCTGCTGGTGTTAAGCGTGTAGTGATTGCTACGTTGGATTCCAATCCTTTGGTTGCAGGTGAGGGTGTTAGTCGATTACAGCAAGCTGGAATAGAAGTAGTCACGGGCGTGTTGGAAGCAGAAGCGCGTGAAATGAATATCGGTTTTTTTTCACGCATGGAGCGTGGCCGTCCTTGGGTGCGCATGAAGATTGCTGCTAGTTTGGATGGTGGTACAGCGCTTTTAAATGGCAGCAGTCAATGGATTACTTCTGCAGCAGCACGCGAAGATGGACATTTTTGGCGCGCGCAATCTTGTGCCATCCTGACTGGTATTGGTACGGTAGTTCAAGACAATCCGCAAATGAATGTAAGAGCGATTTCCACATCACGTCAACCTAGACGGATGGTGATTGATAGTAAATTACAGATTAATCCAGAAGCAAAAATTTTAGCTGGTGGTGGAACGTGGATTTTTGCAGCGGAGTCAGATGCCAAACATATCGCGCGACTAGAAGATCAAGGTGCAGAAGTTATTTTGCTACCAGATGCACATGGCAAAGTCGACTTGCCAGAAGTAATGCGTGAACTAGGTCGACGTGAAATCAATGAATGTCACATAGAAGCAGGATTTAAGCTCAATGGCTCTTTGCTTAAAAGTGGTTGTGTAGATGAATTACTGATTTATTTAGCACCTTGTTTGTTAGGCCAGTCATTTGGTATGGCAAATTTACCTACTCTGATTGATTTGGCTGACCGTACTCAATTCACATTTCACGAATTCAAGCAGATAGGCGCTGACTTACGTTTGCGTGCACGCGAAATCTCATCTCCTTTGACTTCTTCATCCGGAAAATAAAAAATATGTTTACAGGTATTGTTGCAGCAGTTGGTCGTATTACTACTATCACAGCATTAGATGAGCATGATGCTCATGCAGGTGTGCGCTTACACATAGCAGCAGGTGATCTCGCGCTAGAAGATGTAGCGATCGGAGATTCGATTGCTATCAATGGTGCTTGTATGACGGTGACACAAAAAACAGAACATGCATTCACTGTGGATGTCTCACGTGAAAGCTTGAATTGCACAGTAGGCTTGGATGCAGTAGGTGAAGTCAATTTAGAAAAAGCACTGACGTTAGCGGATCGCTTGGGTGGTCATTTGGTGTCAGGTCATGTGGATGGCTTAGGCAAAGTCATGCGTTTTGAACCGATTGGGGAATCCTGGGAACTGGTAATCGAAGCACCAGCATCACTTGCTAAATATCTTGCTTACAAAGGATCGATAGTGGTGAATGGCGTTTCTCTCACCGTGAATCGTGTGAGTGATAGTGAAACAGCCTGCGCAGTGTCGATTAATCTCATACCGCATACGATTGCGGCAACCACCTTAAAGCACTTAAAAAGTGGTTCGCAAGTGAACTTAGAGATAGATTTAATCGCGCGTTATGTAGAGCGCATGCTCTCAGTGACGGGCTTACAGGCATCGATGCCAAATTAGCACGCTTAATATTCAAATAATACCTTGGGGTTAGTTGGCCGAAATCCTATAAAATGTGCGTCCATTCTGGATTAGCTCATGTCACTCTCAAGCACAAAAGAAATTATTGCCGAGCTACGCGCCGGCCGCATGGTCATCCTCGTTGACGAGGAAGATCGTGAAAATGAAGGCGATCTCGTTTTGGCCGCCGACTTTGTTACGCCTGAAGCCATTAATTTTATGGCGAAATTCGGTCGTGGATTGATTTGCTTAACACTCACGGAACAGCGTTGTGAGCAGTTAAATCTATCCATGATGACGACGCGCAATGGCACATCCTATGGCACTAACTTCACTGTATCGATAGAAGCGGCAGAAGGCGTCACTACCGGCATATCAGCAGCAGATCGTTCACGCACCATAGAAGTTGCGGTTGCACGTCATGCTAAGCCTACAGATATCGTCCAACCTGGACATATCTTTCCATTACGCGCACAACGTGGTGGCGTGTTGATGCGTGCAGGGCACACCGAAGCAGGTTGTGATCTAACTGAATTAGCGGGATTAACACCAGCAGCAGTCATCTGTGAAATTCTGAAAGATGATGGCACCATGGCGCGATTGCCTGATCTGATGGAATTCGCGCGTGAACATCAACTCAAAATCGGTACGATTGCGGATTTAATTCATTACCGCAGTCAAAACGAAAGCATTGTGGAACGTGTTGCAGAACGCATGATGCAAACGCCGCATGGTAATTTTCGAGCGATTGCTTTTCGCGATAAACCTAGCCGAGGCGCACATTTAGCCTTAGTGCATGGCGACATTACGGGTGACAAGGAAGCGGTAGTGCGCGTCCATCAACCTGTATCTGTGCTGGATTTACTCGAAATAGAAGCGACTACGCATTCATGGAGCATGGCAGCAGCCATGAACGCTATACAAAAATCCGAGCGTGGTGTTTTAGTTTTGTTGAATTGTGAAGAATCTGCCGACCAGTTTTTTACGCAATTTGATGCACTCACTTCACCACAACCAGAAAAACAAACTGCAGTGCTCGGTGCGCGTATGGATTTACGTACCTATGGAATCGGCGCACAAATTTTGCGTGATCTAGGTGTCAAGAAAATGAAGTTATTGTCTAATCCCAGAAAAATGCCATCCATGATCGGTTTCGATTTAGAAGTCGTGGGATATCAAAGCAGTCCGAATCATTGAGGGAGTCATCATGAGCGTAGGTAGCTATAAACCAGATTTTCAAGGTACGGATTTACGCATCGGTATTGTGCAAGCACGATTCAATGAAGATATTGGTCATGGATTACTCTCAGCATGTCTGAGTGAATTAATAAATCTGGGAGTGGATGAGGAAGATATCTTGCATGTAACAGTGCCAGGTGCACTCGAGGTTCCACTCGCATTACAAAAGATGGCAGAGACAGAACAGTTTGATGCCTTGATTGCCCTGGGTGCTGTGATACGAGGTGAGACGTATCATTTTGAATTAGTGTCGAATGAATCAGGAGCGGGCATTACACGCATAGGTTTAGATTTTGGTATCCCTATTGCGAATGCAATTCTGACCACTGAAACAGATGAGCAGGCAGAAGTGCGTATGCAGGAAAAAGG
>JACCEC010779923.1_pt1 | contig 10287 bp, 9 predicted proteins | sample 7450121 | NCBI WGS metagenome assembly JACCEC01 (sample SAMN15323455, study PRJNA562643) | freshwater metagenome | isolation source: river surface water | place: USA:Blue River Watershed | collected 2017-08-18 | reverse complement strand
GCTCGGTGTTGGTGATGGCCGGGGTGAGGATGCCTTGCAGGTCCATGCCCGTGTGGCGCTTGAGCGCCTCGATGTTCTCGCGGTAGAAGGCGCGCTCCTGCGCCTCGTCCATGCCGTAGAGAAAGCGGGTGTTGTACAGGCCGTGGCTCATCACCGCCCAGCCCCGGTCACGAATGAGGCGGCCAATCTCGGGGAAGTGGTCCAGCATCCCCAGGTTCAGGGACACGGTGGGGCGGACCGGATAGTCCTGCAGCACTTCGTCCATGCGCCACAGGCCCACCCGGTTGCCGTAGTCGCGAAAGCCGTATTCGCGCACATCGGGGTGCTGGGGCACGCGGTCCCAGGTCTCGCGCCCCACCGCCGGCGGCGGGGTGTACTCGTAGAACTCGATGTTGGGAACGATCCAGACCGCCAGCCGCTTGCCGCCGGGCCAGCGCACCGGTGGACGCCCCGGCACCGGCGCGTAGCGCACAAAGTCGCGGATCGATTTCATCGCGCAGCCTCTGCGCCAGCATCAGCCGGCGTCGGCCAGCCGAGCGCGCGGACATCCGCGTGCTGGGGCAGACCCATCCAGTCAAGATAAACCGCCTCCGCCTGCGCCGCCGACAGGCCGCCGTAGCCGGCAGCGTCGATGAACTTGGCACGCACCTGCTCTGGCGACATGGGCAGGTCGGCGTGACCGCGCGGCCGACGCACCTCGGGCGAGGCCAGCACCTGCCCGTCCTGCAAATGAACCCAGAGCTGGTCGAAGGGAGCCGCGTCACGCCAGCCCGGCTCGAAGTCCTCGGTGGTGTCGAGCTCCACACAGGCCATCAGCCGGCGCATCTCGGGTGCGCGCACCCACGCGTCATCAAGTTCGCGCAGGCCAACCTGGGAGCGCAAGAGCGCGCAGGCCAGTGCAAAGGGCAGGCTGAACTTGGCCTGCAGTGCGTCGTCGGGCATTGCGTAGGGCATGACCGCTGCATGGCGGGCGCTGACCCGCACCCGGATGCGCGTCACCGCGCCAGCCGGCACATTCGGGTGCGCTTCGCGCCAGCCCAGCATCGCCTCGATGCCGCGCTGTGCCGCACCCACGACCGGAAAGCGCTTGAGGTTCAGGCGGTAGCGGGCGATCCAGGGGCCCTGCGCTGGCGGGAACTCGGGCGCCAGGTCGACGCGGCCCTGAGGAGAAAAGGCGCGCAGCATGCCGCGTCCGCCTTCGAGCGCGTGCTCGCTGGCCCGCAAGCCAGCCCGGGCCCATTCGGCCGCGGTCACGCCCACGCTGCTGGCCCGGCCGCCATGCATCGGCTTGGCCATGGTTCCGAAATTCTCGAACACGCCACCGGCGCTGGAAGCCGCCAGAGCCAGCGCGTGCAGGGTCTCGTCTTCAGACAGACCGAGCACCACGCTGGCCGCGGCTGCCGCGCCCAGCGTGCCGAGAACCGCAGTCGGGTGCCAGCCCTTGTCGTAATAAAGATCGGGCTCACGCACAAAGGCGTCGGCCCAGACCTCGTAGCCAATCGCATAGGCCAGCAGCGCCCGCTCGCCAGAGACCGGGCTCGTGCAGGAATCTGCCGCGGCGAGGATGGCCGGGCAAAGCACCGCGCTGGGATGGTTGGAAAAGGCGAAGTCGTCGAAATCGAGCGCGTGGGCGGCGGTGGCGTTGACCAGCGCCGCGGCCGAGGCGGGCAGGCGCTGCCCCTCGCCCAGGCAGCGGGCGGCCGGCTTACCGCCCTGCTCCAAGGCCCAGCGCCGCAGCACCGCGACGACGGGCTCGCGGGCGCCGGCCAGGGCCACCCCCAGGCAGTCGACAAAACCCAGGTGGGCCACCTCCAGGGCTTGCGGCGCCAGATCGCGCACCTGGGTGCGGGCGATCCAGCGCGCGTATTGGCGGGTCAGCGGACTCTGTTTTGTATGCAATCAGGCAACCCCGGCAGCGGCATTCCGCGCAGTTTCATTGACTGCGGCGGATGCAACTGCAAATGCTAGTTTGAACTTCGATGGCATTATGCATACAATTTTCAAAAGCAGACAAGCTGCGAAACCCTCTCCGTCACACCCTCCGCCCCGCCCAGCGCCCCAACCGAAACCACCCAGCGATGGCCCATCCCCTGTGGCAACTCCCCGCCAGCGAGGCCTCCCGCCGGATGGCGCGCGGCGAGCTCTCCAGCGAGTCCTATGTACGGGCCTGTTTGGCGCGCATCGAGGCGCGTGAGCCCGAGTTGTTGGCCTGGACTGCGGTGGACCCCGACCAGGCGATCGCCCAGGCACGGGCCTGCGACGCTGCGCCCCGGCGCAGCCCCTTGCACGGCCTGCCCGTGGGGGTGAAGGACGTGATCCGCACGCGTGACCTGCCCACCCGCTTCAATTCGCCCCTCTACCCCGACTTCCAGGCTGGGGAGGACGCCCACTGCGTGGCGGTGCTGCGGTCCCTGGGCGCAGTGATCCTGGGCAAGACCAGCACCCTCGAGTTCGCCAGCGGCGGGCGCATCCCACCCACCCGCAACCCCTGGGACCTGGCGCGCACGCCCGGCGGCTCCTCCTCCGGCTCGGGCGCGGCGGTGGCCGACGGCATGACACCGCTCGCCCTGGGCACTCAGACCGGGGGCTCGACCATCCGGCCGGCCGCCTTCTGCGGGGTCTTCGCGCTCAAGCCGACCTGGGGGCGCGTGCCCTTTGACGGCATCAAGGGCTTTGCGCCGCACCTGGACACGGTGGGCTTCTACGGCCGCAGCGCCCTGGACCTGGCGCTGCTGGCCCAGGCCTTCCACCTGGTCGACGCCCCGCCCGAGCCCCTGCCCGGCCCGCTGCGTCTGGGCGTGTGTCGCACCCCGCTCTGGGCCGAGGCCGAGCCGGAGGCCCAAGCCGCCTTTGAGGCCTTGCTGGAGAAGCTCGCCCGCGAAGGCGTCACGCTTCGGGAGGTGGCCTTTGCGACCGACGAGTCCGACATCAACCGCTGGCAAGACGAGGTGATGCAAGACGGCGGCCGCTACGCCTTCCTGCCCGAGCTCCTGGCAGCGCCCGACCTTCTGCACAACGACTTCAAGACCAAGCTGGGCAACCACCTCGGGCTCACCCCCGAGCGAATGCGGCAGGCCCTGGACCGGATTGCCCAAGCCCGCGTGGGCTGGGAGGCGCAGCTGGGCGGCCTGGACGGCGTGCTCACGCTCAGCGCGCCCGGCGTGGCGCCCCTGGGCCAGCACACGCAGGGCATGGCCACCTTCAACCGGATGTGGACCGCACTGCAGGTCCCCTGCATCAACGTGCCGGCCCTGTGGTCGCAGACGGGTCTGCCCATGGGCCTGCAACTGGTGCACCGCCGCTATGAGGAGGGACGCCTGCTGGCCTGTCTGCTCGCCCTCCTGCCCCACCTCGACACCGAACGACATCCCTGGAGTGACCATGCCGACCATTGACCGCGGGCACGAGCCCGAGCTGGCGATTCAACAAGACGACGCCCGTCTGGCCTTCGAGGCCATGACCGGGGGCGGCGTGGCCATCTTGCCCCTGAGCGTGTCCTACGCGATCTTCGCGCACACAGCCGAGGGGGTGGAGCGCATCTACAAGCTCAAGCAGCGGCCCATGACCAAGCCCAACGGCGTCATCGGCAACTGGGACATTTTTCAGGATGTGTTCGAGGTAGGCCAGCGAGATCGCGATTTGGTGCGCTGCCTGACGCTGGACCATGATCTGCCGCTGTCTGTCGTGGCCCCGTTCAACCCGCATCACGACTGGCTGCGCACCGTGGAATGGGGCGCGCTGCGGCGTTCGACCAAAGGTCAGACCATGGACCTGCTGATGAACGCGGGTCCGCTGCACAACGCGCTGGCGGCGATGAGCCTTGAGCAGGGCAAGCCGCTCATGGGATCGTCGGCCAACGCCTCCGGCTCGGGCAGCAAGTTCGAGCTGCTCGAGGTGCAGGAGGAACTGCGTGCCGGCTGTGAGTTGGTGCTGGGCTACGGGCGCTCACCCTACGCCAACGAGTTCGGCATGGGCAGCACCATCGTGGAGCTTCCGAGCTGGCGCATCCTGCGCTGGGGCGGCTGCTTCGAAGCGCAGGCCGCGATCGTGGAAAAGACCTTCGGCGTTCGCTGGCCCGACCGGCCTGCCGACGGCAAGTGGTCGCTGGTATGAACCGGGCGCTCTCGGCGGCAGTCGGGGCAGCCGCCCTGCCCCGCGCGATGCAGCAGCTGCAGTCGCTGGCGGGGATGATCGGCCAGACACCGCTGCTGCACCTCACAGTGGGTTTCCGTGGCAAGACCTACACGCTCTGCGCCAAAGCCGAGTCGTACAACCTCACCGGCAGCATCAAAGACCGCATGGCCTGGCGCATCCTGCGCGACGCGGTGCTCGAGGGCCGCTTGCTACCCGGCGCCACCATCGTCGAGGCGACCAGCGGCAACACCGGCATCGCCTTCGCCGCCCTCGGCCGAGCCCTGGGCCACCCGGTGCGCATCCTCATGCCGGACTGGATGAGTGAGGAGCGCAAGGCGCTGATCCGCCTCTACGGCGCCGAGGTCGAGCTGGTCTCGGCTGCCGAGGGCGGCTTCTTGGGCAGCATCGCCCGGGCTCGGCAAATGGCCCAGGGCCGGGACGATGTGTTCCTGCCCTCGCAGTTCGACAACTGGGCCAATGTGCAAGCACACGAGGACGGCACTGGTCCGGAGATCCTTGAGCAGCTCGCGCGCAACGGGCTCACGCCCAGCGCCTTCATTGCCGGCGTGGGCACAGGGGGCACGGTGATGGGCGTGGGCCGGGCCCTGCGCAAGCGCTTCCCCGGCCTGCCGGTCCATCCGCTGGAGCCGGCGGAGTCACCTACCCTGAGCACCGGCTGCAAGCGCGGCAAGCACCGCATTCAGGGCATCTCTGATGAATTCATCCCGGCGATCTGCCGGCTCGACGAGCTCTCCCCGGTGGTCGCCGTGCATGACGGCGACGCGATCCGGATGGCGCAGCGCATCAGCCGTCAGTGGGGCCTGGGCGTCGGCCTGTCCTCGGGCGCCAACCTGCTGGGCGCGCTCAAAGTGGCAGAGCGCCAGGGCCCCGGCTCCCTGGTCGTCACCGTTTTCTGCGACGACAGCAAGAAATACCTCTCCACCGATTTCGCGCGCACGCTGCCGGCCGAGCCTGGCCACTTGTGCGACGAGGTTGAACTGCTGGACTGGCGGCCCTTGCCAGCGGCCGGCGCAGGACTGCAAGCGGCATTGAACTGATATGGCACTCGAACACCTCACCATCCTCGACCTGACGCACATGCTCTCAGGCCCCTACGGCAGCATGCTGCTGGCCGATTTGGGCGCGCGCACGATCAAGGTTGAGCCCCCCGGTCAGGGCGAGGGCACCCGGCGCCTGCTGGAGAACGACCCCGACTTTTCGCGTCTGGGCATGGGGGCCTACTTCCTCACGCTCAATCGCAACAAGCAAAGCGTGTGCATCGACCTCAAGAGCCCGCGCGGTCTGGAAGTGTTCAAAGACCTGGTGCGACATGCCGACGTGGTGGTGGACAACTTCAGCGCGGGCGTCCCTAAGCGCCTGGGCATCGACCAGGACAGCCTGGCCAAGGTCAATCCGCGCATCATCACCTGCTCGATCACCGGCTTTGGCGAAACCGGCCCGGCAGTGCAGCGGCCCGCCTTCGACCAGGTGGTGCAGGCCATGGGCGGCGGCATGTCGATCACCGGCTCGCCCGAGACCGGGCCCATGCGCGCCGGCATCCCGATTGGCGACCTGGGCGGCGGCCTCATGGCCGCGATTGGCATCCTGGCCGCGGTGGCCGACCGGGAGCGCAGCGGACGCGGCCAGCATGTGGACATCTCGATGCTCGACGCCCAGGTCTCGATGCTCAATTACATGGCCACCATGTACCTGATGTCCGGCCAGGTGCCCGAGGGCATTGGCAACAGCCACTTCGTCCACGTGCCGTACAACAGCTACCCGACGGCCGACGGCCACATCATCGTGGCCTGCATCGGAGACCCTTTCTTCAAGGCCTTCCGCGACCTGATGAACATCCCGGGCCTGGCCGACCCGGCGCTGGAGCGCCAGCCGGTGCGCTATGCCCGCAAGGCCGAGATCGACGCCTGGGTGAGTGAGGCGCTGCGCCAGCAGCCCACCGCCCACTGGCTGAAAGTTCTTGGAGAGGCCCGCATTCCCTGCGGCCCGGTGAACGACTTCGCCCAGGCGCTGTCTGACCCGCAGGTGGTCGCCCGGGACATGGTGGTTTCGGTGCCCCTGCCCTCGGGTGAGTCCGTGCGCATGCCGGGCAACCCAGTCAAGCTCGAACGCGCAGCCCAGGGCTTTACCCCGCCGCCAGCGCTCGGCGCGCACACCGACGAGGTGCTCACCCATCTGGTGGGCTATGCGGCGGACGAGGTCGCAGCGCTGCGCGCCGCAGGCGTGGTGGGTTGAGGCGACACACGCACCGGACCCCCTGGCCATGACCCAGCTTCTCATCACAGACGTCGCCCCGCGCGACGGCCTGCAGAACCAGCCGACAGACCTGCCCACCGCCGACAAGGCTTGGCTGGTCCAGGCGCTGGCCGACTGCGGCCTGCCCAGGATCGAGGCCACCAGCTTCGTCTCGCCCCAGGCGGTGCCGCGCATGGCCGACGCGCCGGCGCTGATGGCGGCGGTTGCGCCGCTGGCCGCCAGCCACCTGTGCGTGCTGACCCCCAACCTCAAGGGCCTGGCGCGCGCCGCGCAGGCAGGCGCGCAGGAAGTGTGCGTGGTGCTCTCGGCCACCGAGACCATGAACCGCCGCAATATCCGCATGGGCCTGGACGAGGCCGAGGCCACCTGCCGGGAAGTGCTGGCCCAAGCCCGCGACATGGGGCTGCGCAGCCGGGCCTATGTGGCCGTGGCCTTCGCCTGCCCCTACGAGGGCGCAACACCGCCCGAGGTGACGCTGCGCCTGGCGCGGCGCATGGCCGAGGGTGGCGCCGACGAGGTGGTGATTGCCGACACCATTGGCGCGGCCCACCCCGGCGAAGTGCAGGCACTGGCCCGAATTGCAGTCGATGAACTCGGAGCGCAGCGGGTGGGCATTCACCTGCATGACACGCGGGGACTGGGTCTTGCCAACGCCTGGGCGGCCATGCAAGCGGGCGTGCGTCGCTTCGACAGCAGCGCCGGCGGCGTCGGCGGCTGCCCTTTCGCACCGGGCGCTGCGGGCAACCTGGCCACCGAAGACCTGGTCTGGCTGGCGCAGGCGAGCGGCTACGAGACCGGGGTCGACCTTCGGGCGCTGATGGGGGTCATCGAAGAATTCGGCCGCAGACTGGGCCAGCCCTTGGGCGGCCGCAGCCATGCCTGGCTGCGCCGGCATCTGGGTCTGGCAGACGCCGGGAGCCTCCAATGACTGGGCCAAACACCCCCGCCGCGCAAAGCAACGCCTCCCCGGCACGGGTACCGGCACTGTCGCTGTCGCTGGATCATGTGGGTTTGATCGTTCCGGATCTGGAGGCCGCACGTGCGCTCTGGTCCGACCTGGGCTTCACCCTCACCCGCCGCGCCGATCACACCCGCACCGGCCCCGACGGGCAGCGGGTACCCGCTGGCAGCGCCCAACACTCGGTGATGCTGGAGACCGGCTACATCGAGCTGATGCAGATCACCGACCCGCATGCCGGCCACCCGCTCACCCCGGCCATGCAGCAGCGGTTTGGCCTGCATATCCTGGCCCTGGCCACCGAGGATCCGAAGGCCACCCACGCGGCGCTGGCGGCGCGCGGCTGCGCCCTGAGCCCGGTGATGGATTGGTCGCGCCCCGTGAGTGAAGACGGAGCCGAGGGCCTGGCCCGCTTCCAGTTCTTCGACACGCCCTGGCAGGCCAGTGACGCCTCCTACCTCTGCTGGGTGCGGCACATGACGCCCGAGCTGATGCGGCCGCCGGCCCTGCTCACGCACGCCAACGGCGCGCAGGCCTTGCGCGGCCTCACCTACGAAGGGTCTCCAGCGTCCTGCGAGGGCTGGCGCGCCCGCCTCGCTTCGCTGGCGGTCGACCTGAGAGACGGCCTGCGCGTGGTGGCCACCGCGCCGTCCAACCAAGTGCTGCCAGTGGCCATCGAGGTGGCCTTTGCTGACCTGGGCGAACTCGCAGACCGCGCACGCCGCTGCGGCATCGAGCCCAAGACGGTCTCTGGCGGGCTGCAACTGGACCTGGGCCCACGCAGCCCGATCCGGATCGAGGCGCGCTCGGCCCCGTCAGCCTGAGCCCCTTTGATAGAGGGCGCGTCTGTAGAATCGCCAGCGGCCGCCGCCGTAGTTCAATGGATAGAACGAGCGCCTCCTAAGCGCTAGATGTGGGTTCGATTCCCGCCGGGGGCGCCAAGTCGTCGTGCGTCGGACCGCTCCCCTACCAAAAGCCGCAGGCCGGCTGGCGCCGCCGGTCAGGTCGCGCACGGCAGGCCCCCTCAGGCGTCGAACTGAGTCTGGGACAGCCACTGCGCATAAGCGAAGGAAAGCCGTACATCGTCGACGAGTCGGTCCATGCGCGAGGCATCTTCGATGATGGGGCTTGCGGATTGACGCAACAGAGCTTCCCACCGGTGAGCCACAAGCTTGGCGGCGCCCTTGAGCCACTGGCGGGCATCTTCGCGCTCAAGCCCCAGCCATTGGGCTGCCTCGATCAGTCGCCGGACGCTTGTGCCGGATCGCCCGTCAGGGCTGGTGGCCAATGAGAGATGAGGCCCGTCCTCCATCTTGAGCGGCAGACTGGACATGTTCGGGGTGATATCGAAGGCAGGCGAGAGGCCCCAGGCCATGCGATCGCTGTCCTCGTCAACCCGATTGAATAGCAGGCCGGTATTGAGCGCGTGGTCATCGGTGTTGCCGACCAAGGCATTGAAGGCCATGCGCCGCCACAGTTCCTGGAGTTGCTTCTCCAGACGCGGGTGATAGTCGGCTGCGCCGTCGTTCGTCCAGATCCGCAGGCGGTCTGCCAGTGCCAGGTAAGAGCGCTCCGGGTCGCCCTTGACGGAATCCAGGCGCAAGCGCAGGGCCGTATGGGCGCTGGCGTAGAGGGTTCGCGTCGGCTTGAAGGGGTCACCCCCTCGATCGAAGCGCTGGACCATCAGGACCTGGTGCGCGCCGAAGGTGTGCAGCTTTACGGGCGCCACATGGAGGCCAACCTCTTCGGCCAGACGCATCGTCACAAACTCGCGCGCGGGCATGGCAGGCTTGTCTCCGCGTGCCTGCATTTTGACCAGCCATAGTCGCCCTTCGCTGGCCAGTGTGGCCTTGGGCCGCTCGCCCCCTGCGCTGGTATCGAGGTCTGCGTTCAGGCGCCGGAGCGCGCGGCTGGATGGCTCGTGCGCCTCCAGATCCTCGGTGAGCTTGCGCAGGTCTTCCAGGCCCTTGGGTCGCCATTGGAGCTTGCGCTCGATGTCGTGACAGGCCTCGAGGGCGCCTACGCCGTCGGGAACCCCCAGCTCCAGCAGTTGGAGTGCGTCCAGGTTCTCCCCGTGAATGGCTTTCAGCCGATCCTCGCCATAGCCCGCTGGCTTGGCATCTCGAACCACTCCGGGCAGGCCGTCAGCCCCCAAGACCGCCGAGCCTCTGGAGGAACGGGACAGGCGCAGCGCCACAGGGTCCAGCGCAACTGAACCTGCAGTCTTCAAGTAGTCGGGGTGGTAAATGAAGCGTGAGCCGGTGCCATTGACGAGCTCACCTGCTCTGCAGGGCTCGTTCTGACCCGGCATCCAGACCCAGACAGGGGTGACGACCGTCATGGCACCCCCAAATGTCTCCGCGCGTAGGCCACCGTCTCAGGATCATCGCGCGGGTCGAGCAATTTCTCGATTTGCCCCAGAAGCCCCAATGCTTGCAACACCTTCAAGAAGTTGCCCAATGCAACCCCTTCGGCACCGTCTTCCATGGCTCGGATGGTCGACGTGGAAACGTCGGCCAGGTGCCCCAGCGCTTCCTGCGTCAGGCCGCGCAACTTCCTGGTCATCATGATCCGGGTGCCCAAGCGCTCCAAAGCGCTGCTGACCACCACGGGGACGGGGTGTGCTCTTGGGCGGCGAGCGTGTGAGGAAGACTGCGGCATAGCGAAATTCTAGGGGTTTTCGTTTTTTTGTAAACGATTTAAAGATGAAAATGATTGAGATACTCCATATATCCCCTAGATTTAGCTATGTTTAGCAATCCAGCACCCCCTCTCGGACGAACTGCGGGGTCCCGATGGCAGGACTTACATGATTTGGCGTTGATTTCTGAATTTTTTCGCTGCAATATAAACCAATACCCCTTGCTGTACAGCTTAGCTCCTCTGATTTGGCGAACGGCTTCGCCCGGCCTCACAGCCCT
>JACCEC010300615.1_pt1 | contig 10287 bp, 11 predicted proteins | sample 7450121 | NCBI WGS metagenome assembly JACCEC01 (sample SAMN15323455, study PRJNA562643) | freshwater metagenome | isolation source: river surface water | place: USA:Blue River Watershed | collected 2017-08-18 | reverse complement strand
AATAATGGCACTCTTATCAAATGACATTGAAGTGACTTTTTCTGGATATTTTAAAACTGGATAATTAATATCAATAATTGATTCACGCTCTAAAAATTCTAAACTTAATCCTTCATATTTATTTTCAAGTGCATCTAGATCCGATGAAAAGTTTTCAAAAACTTCATCTCGCATTTCTTCTAAAGACAGCTCTACTCTTTCACCTTTAAGCATTTTTCGCCAGTCAGTTTTATCTTTTAACTCACTACTTAATAACTTTTCAACTAGACCAGAGTGATACCTGGTTTTCACCCGAATAATCGGTAAAGCTTCTACAGCTCCTTGATCTATAAAGCGCGTAGGAATCTGAGTATGCCGAGTAATTCCAACTTTTAATCCCGAAGAATTGGCGAGATAAACAAAGTGATCAATCATACAATGTTCTAATCCCCAAGCAGGTTCTCGACAAGTTCCCAAATGGTAATGACACTGCTCCGGCCTTAAAATACACATATCGCATTCCGCGAGCTTTAAAGTACATGGATAGCAATAGCCCCCACCGTAAGATTTCTTCGTTTGCTTTCCACAGGAACAGCAATGAATTTCATTGGCAAAAGACAAACGAATTGTTTGCCCAATGTGCGGGTTTAAATAGGTTTCATTTTCTGATTGAACAAAATAATAATGGGCTTTGCCATCAATTAATTCTGTTCGCATTTTATCTAGATTTCCTTCCATAATTCCAAGCATTTTACTCAAGCATAAAGGACTTGTAATCAATAAATTTTTACTCAATAATTTAAGTTAAGTTCCGAATACTAAATAAACTATGACAGAAAAAAAAGATCCAAACAAAAAGCATTACTTTCAAGTGGTTTCAAACGAAGAGTTTGCAGAATCTATGTTAATGCACTGTCAATTAGAAGAAGCACAGCACCTCACTATTTGGGAAAAAGGCGAATCTGAAGATCAGGCCGAATTATATAAAGCGGTTGAGTATTTTCCAAATCCACGCATCATTAAGCTAAAGCCGACGGGTAAATTAATGACTAAAATTACAGGTTCAACAAAGGCCGGTAAACAAGTATTAATCAAGGTACCCATTGAAGATAAAATTAATTATTTTTCTGGTGGTCGATTAAAATTTCATCCGGAAGATCTCACTTATTCAATTGAAATTCAGCAAGAAATATACAAAAGTCAACAACGTGGTAATTATCGATTGCAAGCTTCTAACGTTATTCAAATACAATTTAAAATTGATGAACAAGTTTTTGAGGCACTGGATATTTCAGTTGGCGGTACTAGTTTTGTTATTGAAAAAACAGAAATGGAAAGATTTCCTAAAGGAAAATTATTTCAGGACTGTACTCTACGCTTTGATATGAAAAACTATTATATTCCCATGGCCCAAATTGCTGGACACTTCCCCTTTAAAAATGAAGATGGCTCAGAAAGTGAAGATAAAGTGAAAGTGGGAATTTCATTTAAAGGTGTTCAAAGAAAAGTTGAAGATGAACTTTATATAAAAATTTCAACTTCCGCACGTGGCGAAGAAATGAAAAAGAAATTCGATGACATTCTTGCCAAGAAAGATGGCGAACCCAAATAATTAAAATTAAAAATGTAACAAACTGCCCCAGGACAATGGGGATACAATTTTTCTTTTCTTGATTCAATATTTTTCATAGATCATTTTAGTGCTTTAATTTTCAATAACTTAAAATTCTCTATACAATTTCAACCTTGCAAGATGGTCAGTATGAAACAAGGCTGCCCTAATACTAATTGCAAATTTTATCAACGAAATGATTTTGTTCAAAAAGATGGACGATTCTATCGTGCCGATGATCGCCACTTTATTCAACGTTTTAAATGTAAAATCTGTAAGAAAAAGTTTTCCTATTCGACACATACACTAGAATATCGTCAAAAAAAGCGAACTATAAATTCGATTATTAAAAATGAATTGGCATCGGGACTTTCACAAAGAAGATGTGCTCGAAATTTAAAGATTGATAAAAAAACCGTAGCGAGGAAATTAATTTACCTTGCAAGAAAAGCTCGATTAAATCAAGAATACTTTTTAAAGAGTATTCAAAATGGGATTATTAAAGAAGTTCAATTTGATGACTTGATTACGAGTATCCATACGAAATTAAAGCCGGTTTCTATATCAGTGATTATCGATTCAAAAAATAGATTGATTTTAGGTGCAAGAGTTTCAGAAATTCCCGCATTCGGAAAAATTGCAAAGATATCACGAAGAAAATATGGGCGAAGAGAAAATCATCATCGAAAAAACTTAGATGAGCTATTTAAAAATATAAGTTCTAAAATTGATCCAAAAGCAAAATTCAAAACAGACGAACATCAATTCTATCCCATTATCCTATCGAAATATTTTCCACAGTGTTCGCATCAGCGATTCAAAAGTATGCGAGCATCCGTAGCTGGACTTGGAGAGCTCAAGTCGAAAAAATACGACCCATTATTTATGATAAACCATACCCTTGCAATGTTTCGTGCCAATATCAATCGCCTGTTTCGAAAAACCTGGTGCACTTCAAAATCTGAAGAATTGCTTCAAGATCACGTGGATATTTTTATCGATTACTTCAATCAAATGAGACTCGAAGCTTTAAAATAAAATGCTTTTTTTATTTCACTGAAAATTGATTCTTTTTTCGCCCCGGCCTAGTCAGGCAGTTTAAAAATGTAATCCAAAACCTAGTGTTGGTGAATATTCGAAATCAGATAATCCACCTTTAGTCGTTGGTGCGTAGACAACAGTCACTCCTGCGTCTAAAGAGAAATAGCTCCCAACATGGATTCCCAAACCAGTCCCAATATATGGTTGTACTTTAGAAATTGAAGTGCTCGTTGTAGATACTCCGCTCACTGTTTTCGTTTGTTTATTTTGTCTTCCTTGAGCCCCACCGCGAAGATAGGCACTAAAAAATCCCGAACCAACAGTTCCTCTTAAGCCAATTCTCGCTTTGAATTCTTCGTCTTTATATTTAACCGTAGGTGACACTCCTAAATCAATTGAGTCATCTTCAGCACGAGTAACTTCTGCTTCTGCATTACCAATTGGCAATTTATAAATGGCCTCAACACCGTAGGTTAATCGCGTTTTCATCGATGGACTAGGTACAAATTTTTGTACTCTTTCAAAACCAACTATTGGTCTGATGGAAAGGTTGTCACTTTCTTTGGCAGATAAAAATGTTGAAGTAAAAACTAAAAATAAACCCAAAAATATTTTCATAAAATTTCCTTTTAAGTCGTTGCTCCACCACAACTTGATCCACTACTAGCGGTACAACCGTAACAATGAACATTGGTTACAATTTCTCGCTCTACAATTTTATTATAATCAAAATCTTTTAGCTTTGATTGATTTATTTTTACCGGCAAATTAAGCATCTGATTGAAGTCACAATCATATAAATTCCCGTCAAAATCGACACTAATGAGACTTTTGCACATAATATTTTTAGCTGCAGATGCATTAAAATTATCGACTAATTTTTCGATATAGCTCTCGTAAATATTTAAGCGAATTAGTTCATTTTTAAAACGATTGATAGGCATATTGGTAATGGTAAATAATGCATTAAAATATACCCCGTATTTTTTTTCCAACTCTTGTTTAAATTTTAATTCTAAACTTTTTTGATCATGGGGTAAGAAAGCACCGTTTGGGTTATAAACTAAGTTAATGGTTAGCCCACTTCCCAAAATACCAAATCCCAGTTGATTTAATTGTTTTAAAGATTCAATGGATTTTTGAAATACTCCCTTGCCCCTTTGCCTATCCGTAAAATATTGATCGTAATATGGCAGAGAAGAAATCAACTCTACTTCTTGTTCACGAAAAAATTTTGGCAAATATTCCATCGAATTTAAAGTTACAGGATGTAGGTCAAGGCTTACCGTTAAATTATGCCTAACTAAAACTTTTTTCTTTAAAGCTCGAGCTTCCCTTACCAAATATTGAAAATGTGGATGTAATTCAGGTGCTCCACCTGTGATATCAATCGTAGTTATTTGCGGATGATTGTTTAAAATTGAAATAATCAAATCAATATTTTCCAAACTCATCATTTCTGTACGCTTAGGACTAGATTCCACATGACAATGCGTGCATGCCTGATTGCACAGTTTGGTAATATTAACTTGCAAGGTTTCTATCGATCGAGCCTCTAAACCAATTCCATTTTGATTTAATTGCTCATTAAAACTTAACATAACTACATAGCACCTTGTTTCTTTAAAACGTTTTGCATTTGTACTCCGTGAACCAAAGTAATCCCCGCCTGCATCGCCGCTGCCACATGAATCGCTTCAGTCATTTCTTCTGGATTAGACCCAACTTCTAAAGAAGTCGTGGTATAGGCATCAATACAATAAGGGCACTTTAACGCATGGGCTACTGCAAGTGCGATTAATGATTTCTCACGTTTAGTTAATGCTCCTTCGGTACTGGTAACCGCACCGTAATAATCGAAAAATTTTTTCATCAGCTCTGGACTAAATGCACCGACTTCCCCAAATTTTTTTAGATCTTCAGATTCATAATAGTTCATACCTAATCCCCGGTTAGTTTTAGATGTAATTATGATAAATTTTCAAACACTTAACAAGTCTATATTTATTACTGAGGTGAGGATATTCATTGACGGTTCTAGTCTTTTTCGCTACCTTGTGCCTCTATTTCAAGACATTAAGGTGCATAATTATATGATCGAAAAACAAAAACTACCGTTCAATGAAAGTAAGGTTTTAGAAAAGGCCAATCTACTAAGAAGCAACGACTTATATCCGTTTTTTAGGGCGATTGAAGAAACTAAAGCTTCGACTGTAACTGTTAAAGGTAAAAAGCATATCATGATTGGTTCTAACAACTATTTAGGACTAACTCACCACCCTTATGTTCAAGAAGCAGCAATTAAAGCGATTGAAAAATACGGTACAGGTTGTACTGGTTCAAGATTTTTAAATGGTAACTTAAATATCCACGAAGAATTAGATGAAAAATTAGCTCAATACTTAGGCCATGAAGCGGCGATTGTTTTCTCAACAGGGATGCAATCTAACCTAGGTGCACTATCAGCTTTATGCGGACCTAAAGACTTAATGCTTTTTGACTCTGAAAATCATGCCTCTATCATCGATTCATCGCGATTAGCGATGGGAACGACTTTTAAATATAAACATAACGACATGAATTCTCTGGAAGAATTACTAGATAGTAACGTTCACCGCTTTAATCGCGTGATCATCGTTGCTGACGGTGTCTTCTCGATGACTGGTGACGTGATGAAACTTCCTGAAGTTGTAGCGTTAGCTAAAAAATACGGTGCATACGTTTACGTAGATGATGCTCATGGATTGGGAGTTATGGGTCCACAAGGTCGCGGAACCATGGCACACTTTGATCTTGTAAAAGACGTTGATTTTAACATGGGTACGTTTTCAAAATCATTTGCCTCAATTGGTGGTGTGATTTCTGGAACAAAAGAAAATATCGATTATGTTCGTCATGCAGCGAGATCATTTATGTTCTCAGCTTCTATGCCACCATCAGCTGTTGCTACGGTTTCTGCATGTATTGATATGGTAACGAGTGATCCAACAATCCTAGAAAATCTTTGGAAGAATGTTGCTTTCATGAGAAATGGTTTCCAAGAATTAGGTTTCTATACTTATGGATCGCAAACTCCGATCATCCCACTATTTATTGGTGACGATTTCAAAGCTCTACAAATGACAAAATACTTAGAAGAACACGGCGTATTCTGTACACCAGTACTTCCTCCAGCAGTTCCTAAAGGTGAAGCACTTATTAGAACTAGTTATATGGCCTCTCATAATCTAGAAGATTTGGGTCGAGTTCTAGAAGTTTTTAAAGAAGCTAAAAAATTATTCGAAATACCAAATAACATTCACTAAGAGATTTTTATGACTGTAAAAATTGAAAAAATCGATCTTACTAACAAGAAAGATCTGAATCGCTTTATCAATCTTCCATGGAAAATTTATAAAAATGACCCTAAATGGGTACCGCCACTAAAAATGGCCGTCAAAGATGTATTAAACGTAAAGAAACATCCTTTCTACAAAACCGCTGAAGTCGAAGCCTATATCGCAAGTATTAATAATGAAGATGTTGGAAGAATCTTAGCCGTTAATAATATTGCTTATAACGAATATCAAAATACTAAAATTGGTTATTTTGGTTTTTATGAAACCATCAATGATCAAAAAGTTTCCGACGCCCTTTTAGATGTAGCAGTTAAATATGTTAAATCGAAAGGCTTAACTTCGATTCAAGGTCCAATGAATCCTGGAACGAATTACGAGTGTGGGTTACTCGTTAACGGCTTTGATGATGAACCGCAAATCATGATGACTTACAATCCTGAGTACTACATTAAACTTTTAGAAAACTATAAGTTAAATAAAGCGATGGATTTAATTGCTTACGATACTCCTGCACACTTTGATATGCCAAAAATTATCAAAGACATCGCTGCTCGAACTATAAAAAAAGAAAGCGTTACCTTTAGAAACGTAAACATGAAAAAATGGAAACAAGAATTAGAATTAATGTTTGATATTTATAATTCTGCCTGGGAAAAAAACTGGGGCTTTGTTCCGATGACTAAAGATGAATTTTTGCATACGGCAAAAGATTTAAAATCTATTATCAATCCAGAACTAGTACAAATTGCCGAAGTTCAAGGAAAAGCAGCTGGCTTTATTTTAACTCTTCCAGACTTAAACCAAGTTTTTAAACAAATCCCAAGTGGAAATCTTTCACCATCAGCAATTTATAAAATTTTGACTGCGAAAAAACGTATGACTCGTTGTCGAGTTATCACCATGGGAATTAAGAAAGAATACCGTAAAATGGGGTTAGAAACAGTTCTTTATACTCACAATCATGAGTCGATTAAAAAAAATCCGCTGATGAACCACATCGAAATGAGTTGGATTTTAGAATCAAATCTTGAAATGAATAAGCCTCTTATTAGAATGGGAGCTAAGCCATACAAGACTTATCGAATTTTTGAAAAGACTATCTAATGAAAATATTTTTGACGGGAGCTACCGGCTTTGTTGGCTCCCATCTTTTAGAAAAATTATTACAAGACGGCCATCAAGTTTTTGCCTTGGTTCGCAGTCCGGCAAAAGTTTCAATCCATTCTCCTCAACTAACTTTAATTAAAGGTGAACTAAATTCTCCTTTTGCCTTAAGTGATCTCGATATCAATGCGATGGACGTGGTCATTCACACTGCAGGAATCGTACACACATATAACGAACAAGATTTTTATAAAGTGAATAATCAAGGAACGATTAACCTCATCAACAAATTTCAAACCAATACGAAATTAAAATTCATTCTTATTTCTAGTTTGGCCGCGAGAGGCCCCTTTGAGAACGAAACGATTGATCAACCTGTCAGTGACTATGGAAAATCTAAAAAGGCAGCGGAATTAAGTTTAAGTCAATTGGCACCATCAACTTGGACTAAAATTATTATTCGACCACCCATGGTGATCGGGCCACGTGATACGGCCGTCTTAGATATTTTTAAAATGGTTAAAGACGGATTCGTCTTACTACCAGGGCTTGATAGCAAAAATAAAGCTTACAGCTTTGTCTGTGTTTATGATTTAGTGGAAACGATTGCACAATCAATGAGTTTAAACGATCATGCCACCATTTATTCAAGCTATGATCAATCTATTACTTTTTATGAATTAATTAAAATGATCCAATATAAATTAAAAAAATCTTGGATTATCTTTTTACCTGTACCCAGTTTTATTATTAAACTTATTGCCAACTTTCTTGCTTTTATTCATCAATTCTATCCCCATCATATGCGACTTACACCTGATAAAATAAACGAATTACTACCGAAGAAGTGGGTTTGCGATAATCAGAAATCTAAAACAATTTTAAAACAGCATTATCAATACGATCTTGATCAAACGATCGAAATCACCCTCAAAGATTATCAAGCAAAAAAATGGTTATAATCTTAGTGATGCTCTTTAGGGCCAGTTACTGTCTTAAAGATATAATCCCATAGTGGATTACTCACTCCGTACTTACTCGCCTCACCTGAATAATGATGTTGCAAATGATACTTACGTAAGTATTTTCCTAACGGAGAAGTCATTGGAAAGTGATGAGTGGCATAATGAATATAATCATAGCAAAGATAACCAATTAAAAAATTGGCCATGAAAACATTCATAAATTGCCCAGGAACAACTAAAGCAAATATTTGCCATAAAACTGAGACAATTAAAATTGCAGGTACTGGAGGCATTACTAAACGTGTTGGATCTTGAGGATCATCATGATGAAGTCCGTGAAACATAAAAACAAAACGCTTTCCTAATTTTGATTTAGCATTAAAGTGAAACACATAACGATGAAGTAAGTACTCTGTTAAAGTCCAAACTAATAATCCTACAATAAAAAAAACCACAAAATACGTAGCTGTTAAAGAATCGATAGTTGCTGCTCGATAAAATAAAAAAAGAATAATTGGACTCCAAACCACTAAAGGCATGATTGGATGAACGTGTGATAACGATTCTAAAAAATCATTTTCAAACAAACGAATTGATTCTCCACTGTGCTTTCTCATTATTATTTCTCCTCACAAACTGAAGATATATCAGAATTTCTCTAAAATTTAAAATCATCTGACTCATTAAAGCGGATAATTACAGGTCTTTTTATTTAATAATAATCTCCTAATTTAGGTTTCTAAAAAGTTTTCTTAAAGTTAGATTGTTTTAATATTAAGCACTTGGGCTAATACCCCTAAATATGTCAGAAAATAGTAATGAATTGTAAGAAAAAAGATGTATTAAAAAATCAGGCCACACCGTAGAATTTTAACAAGAGACAAATCGGATACACGAAGATAGTCGACGTTTTTAAAATGGATTTTACTAGCGTCGATTTTTTTTGCCCAATTACTTCTAAAATCAATATTTCCAAATACATTTTTTCTCTTTACGATAGTAACAATCATTTTATTCAAGGAGAGAAGAATGAAAAAATTATTAGTACTTTTAGCATTATCATTTTCAAGCTTAGCAATGAGCGCAGGTTTTACTGATTTAGAAAAAGTAGCCGTTAACACTACTGAATCTAAATTAGTTTGGTTAGGGAAAAAAGTAACAGGTGAACACACTGGAGAAATTAAACTAACAAAAGGTCATTTAAATTTTAAAGGCGACACACTGACTGGTGGGGAATTTGAAATCGACATGACGACAATTACTAACACTGATATTACTGACAAAGAATATCATGGTAAATTTATCACTCACATCAATTCAGACGACTTCTTTGGAACTGAAAAATTTAAAACTGCGACTCTTAAAATTAAATCAGCTAAAAAAGCAAAAAGTGGAAAATATAACATCACTGCTGATTTAACGATTAAAGGTAAAACAGCTCCGGTTAAATTTGAAGCTGAAGCTACAAAAGAAAAAGCATCAGCAACTGTAGTGTTTGATAGAACAAAATACGGAATTAAATTTAAATCTGGAAAATTTGACCCAGGTTTAGGTGATAAATTAATTTACGATGACGTAAAATTAACTGTAAACCTAGTTGGAGCTCCGGTTAATACACCTGTTCCAGCTGGTGCACACAAATAATTTAAATTTTTAAAAATATCTTAAGGAGAGAACATGAGTGACTTAACGAAATACATTAGAACAATTCCCAATTATCCTAAAGAAGGAATTATGTTTCGCGATATCACCACTCTCCTGAAAGATCCTACAGGATTTAAATTAACGATCGATCAATTAGCTAATAAATATCGCGGGCAAAAAATTGATGTCATTGCTGGCATTGAAGCCCGCGGTTTTATTTTAGGAGCAGCACTCGCCTATAACTTAGGTTTAGGATTTATTCCTATTAGAAAAAAAGGAAAGCTTCCAGGCAAGACCGTTTCTCAAAGTTATGAATTAGAATATGGTACAGACACCATCGAAATTCATGACGATGCTCTAGAAAAAGGTGCAAGAGTGTTACTGATTGATGATCTAATTGCTACTGGTGGGACTGCCTTAGGTGCCATCACCTTAATTGAAAAAATTGGTGGAATCGTTCACGAGACTGCTTTCATTGTCGATTTACCAGAATTAGGTGGAACAAAAAAAATTGAAGCAAGAGGAATTAAAGTATTCGCTCTTTGCAATTTTGATGGCCACTAAGAATTTACCAAAATAATTTTTGATCTTTAAAATATTTTTT
>JACCEC012650679.1_pt1 | contig 10289 bp, 7 predicted proteins | sample 7450121 | NCBI WGS metagenome assembly JACCEC01 (sample SAMN15323455, study PRJNA562643) | freshwater metagenome | isolation source: river surface water | place: USA:Blue River Watershed | collected 2017-08-18 | reverse complement strand
GCAACCACAGTTTGCAGTCCCATGTTTGCCACCACCAACACCGCCTGCTCGCCTAAATGGCGGGCATAGCCACAAATCTGGGCTTCATGGGCCCACAACAATTCAAACCGCCCATCGCGCAATATCGGCCATTGCTGCCGCAACGCCACCAGTTGTCGGTAATGGTGAAACACAGAATCCGGGTCGGCTTGAGCAGCCGCTGCATTGACTTGCCGATAGTCAGGGTGCAAACCGATCCATGGTTGGCCTGTCGTGAACCCAGCATTCAAACCATCATGCCAAGGCATTGGCGTCCGGGCATTGTCACGTCCCACCGCATGCACAGACGCCATGATCTCGGTATGGCTTTGCCCACGTTCTGAAGCCACACGGTAATAGTTGAGCGTCTCGATGTCACGGTAATCCTCGATACGCTCAAAGGCCACATTGGTCATTCCCAACTCTTCACCCTGGTAGATGAAGGGAGTGCCCTGCATGCCATGTAACCACGTAGCCAAGGCCTTGGCTGACGCCACACGGTATTCGCCGGGGTGGCCAAACCGCGAGACCGAACGGGGTTGATCGTGGTTGCAAAAATACAAGCTGTTCCAACCCGCGTCTTGCAAAGCAAATTGCCATCGGGCCATGCAGGCCTTCATATCGCGCCAGTCCAGTGGCTTGCGTGCCCATTTACCTTGAACATGTCCCCCCACGCTATCAAGGTCCATGTGCTCAAACTGAAACAACATGTTGAGCGCGCCATTGACGGGGTGAGTCAGGTCGCGACCCTGTTGCACGGTCGCCAGTGGCGCCTCACCCACCGTGATGGTGTCGTAATGGTCCAGCACTTGGTGGCGCATGTCGCGCAAAAATACGTTCAACCGAGGCCCATTGCAAGTCATTGCAAATGAGGGCTGTAAAAAGCCCTCGCGCACCACGGGAGCTTGGGGCAAGCGTCCTTGAGCATCCCAAGGCTTGCTGATCATGTTGATCACATCCATTCGAAAGCCATCGACCCCGATGTCCAGCCAATAGCGCATCAGGTCATGAACCTCTTTTCGGACTTTGGGATTCTCCCAATTCAAGTCCGGCTGCTTGGCACTGAACATGTGCAGGTAGTACTCGCCGGTGGCTTCGTTCCATGTCCAGACTGAGCCCTGAAAAGCCGCCTCCCAATTGGTAGGCGGTGATCCATCGGGCTGCGGCTCTGCCCAAATGTAGTAGTCGTGATAGTGGTTGCTTCGGCTGCTGCGGGCTTGCACAAACCAAGGGTGTTCGTCCGAAGTGTGGTTGACCACCAAGTCCATCATCAAGCGAATGCCGCGGACATGCATGCCGGCCAGCATCGCGTAGAAGTCCGACATGTTGCCAAACTCCGGCATGATCGCTCGGTAATCGCTGATGTCGTAGCCATTGTCGTCGTTTGGCGAGGCATAAATGGGCGATAACCAAACCACCTGCACCCCCAAGGCTTGCAGATAATCTAAGCGCGAAGTAATGCCGGGTAAATCACCAATGCCATCGCCATTGCTGTCGCAAAAACTGCGCGGATAAATTTGGTACACGACGGCTTTACGCCAATCGAATGTCGAGTCAATAGAGGGCATCCGAGGGGTCAGGAATAGACTAAATAGATCAGTTCGGCAAGGTCACCGTCCGCTCGAAGGCATCGCCTTTGTCATTGAAAAGGTGCAGCAAATCCGGCAAAATTTGTACGCACACAGCTACCCCAGTTTGCTGACTGGTAGTGCCCTCCACCTTCAACGTCACCAACTCGCTACGCCCCTCGGGTGCGATGTAAAGCATCGACGATTCGCCCAGTTTTTCAATGTGGGCGATGGTGCCACGGAACGTGTTGGGCTGATCGGCTTCGCCCACCAAACGCATGTCCTCAGGTCGCAGCCCCAAGTGCACTGCGTCCCCAGTTTTGCCAAAGCGTGCATCAACAGCCACCGTGAAGGGGCGTCCATTCACCATGACTTCTGTGCGATGACCATCCGAGGACAGCCACTGCGCGGGCAATATGTTCATCTTCGGCGAGCCGATGAATTCGGCCACAAACAAGCTGTTGGGTCGGTAATAAAGGGCCATGGGCGAGCCGACTTGTGCCACGCTGCCATGGCTTTCAATACGGTCGCCGGTGTTGAGCAGCACGATCTTGTCGGCCAAGGTCATGGCCTCCACTTGGTCATGCGTCACATAAATCATGCTGGCGGTGCCGATGTCGTGGTGGAGTTTGGCGATTTCCAAACGGGTCTGCACCCGCAAAGCGGCGTCCAAATTGGACAGCGGTTCGTCAAACAAAAACACCCGCGGTTCTTTCACAATGGCACGACCAATTGCCACGCGCTGACGCTGCCCACCCGAGAGGGCTTTGGGCAAACGGTCGAGCAAGGGGGTGAGTTGCAAAATTTCAGCAGCAGCGCGGACCTTTTTGTCGATCTCACCGGCATTTGAGCCCAACACTTGGAGTCCAAAGGCCATGTTCTGGCGCACCGTCATGTGCGGGTACAAGGCATAACTTTGAAACACCATGGCCACCCCGCGCCGGGCTGGTGGTAGATCGTTCACACGCTCGCCACCGATCAGCAAGTCGCCTGCACTGATGTCCTCCAAGCCGGCCACCATGCGCAGCAATGTGGACTTGCTGCAACCCGATGGGCCGACAAATACACAAAACTCACCGTCTTCGATCACCAAATTGGCATTGTTGATGGTCAGAGGGGCTTGTGGGTTGTAGCGTTTGCTGACGTTGCGAAATTCAATTTTGGACATAGCAGGCCTCAGAGTCGTGTGGGCGGGGGTCAGTGGTCAACGGGTTGGCGCAAGAATGCACAACCCCAAGGCTCAAACTGCACTTGCTGCGCAACGACGCGAACACCGCTGGTACCGCTGCCTTGCAGGGCTTGAGCACCAACCCAGCCCGTGGGCAATGTCAGCTCGGCGGTTTGGTCGCTGAAGTTAAAGACACACAAGATGCTTTGTTCGCCATGCTCGCGCACAAACGACAGGATTTGCGCATGGCTTTCCCACAACTGCATTTCCCCATGGATTAGTGCCGGCTGCTGTTTGCGCCAAGCGATGAGCTGCTTGAAATAGGCCAACAAACTGTCTGGCGCGGTCTGCTGGTCGACGGCCAAAGCGCGGTGCCGGACGTCCAAGGGCAACCAGGTTTTTTCGGCGATCGAAAAGCCGGCATGGGGTGCTTGGGCTTCCCAAGGCATGGGCGTGCGGCAACCATCGCGCCCCTTGTACTCGGGCCACATGGTGATGCCATAGGGGTCTTGTAAGTCTTCAAAAGCCACTTGGGCCTCGGGCAAGCCGAGCTCCTCACCTTGGTACAAACAAACGGTTCCCCTCAAACCCATCTGAAAAGCCGCCGCCAATCGCAACAGGCGCGGATCAGGTTGCAACCCACCCCAACGTGTCGCAGACCGCACGCAGTCGTGGTTGGACAAGGCCCAGCAAGGCCAGCCGTCCCCCACCACTTGGTTAAAGCGCTGTAACACGCCGTGCAAAAACTGGGCGCTGCGGGCCTCACCTAAGAAATCAAAGCAGTAGGCCATGTGCAAGCGACGCTGGCCTTGGGGGCCGGTGCTGGTGTACTCGGCGACACGGGCCAGTCCGTCGTCGTCACCAATTTCACCGACCATGGAGGTGTCGGGGTATTGGTCCAGCAAGGCTCGCAAAGTTTCTAAAAATGGCAGATTTTCAGGCCGACTTTTGTCGTAAACATGGGCTTGCCACGCATACGGGTTGAAGGGGTTCACGGCAGGATCGGGGTTGTCGCGGCTGGGCGCCCCTTTCCCTGGGTTGTCGCGCAACTGTGCATCGTGAAAATAAAAATTGGCGGTGTCCAAACGGTAACCGTCAACCCCCATGTCCAACCAAAATTTCACTGTTTGCAACAAAGCCTGTTGCACCTCGAGATTGTGGAAGTTCAAGTCAGGTTGGCTAGACAAAAAGTTGTGCAAGTAGTACTGGCAACGCCGGGTGTCCCACTGCCATGCACTGCCGCCAAAAATTGACAGCCAATTGTTGGGCGGGCTGCCGTCTTCGCGCGCATCGGCCCAAACAAACCAATCGGCTTTGGGGTTGTCGCGGCTGGCGCGGCTTTCGACAAACCAAGGATGCTGATCGCTGGCATGGGAGAGCACTTGGTCAATCATGACTTTGAGACCCAGTTCGTGCGCGCGAGCCAGCAAGGCCTTGAAATCGCCCAAGGTGCCGAACATCGGGTCGACGTCGCAGTAGTCGCTGACGTCATAGCCAAAGTCTTTCATAGGGCTTTTGAAAAAGGGAGAAAGCCAAATGCCATCGGCCCCCAACTCGGCCACATGCGCCAAGCGTTGGGTGATACCGGGCAAATCTCCAATACCGTCTCCGTTGCTGTCCTGAAAACTGCGGGGGTAAATTTGGTAAATGACGCCACCGCGCCACCAATTGCTGTTAAGTGCTTTGTGAGACATCGTGAATACTGGAAAAAATGGGGAGTCGCGTGCTCAGCCTTTGACGGCGCCAGCGGTCAGGCCTGAAACAATCTTTTTTTGGAATGCCAGCACCAAGGCCAGCAACGGCAACGTGACCAGCACGGAAGCGGCCATGATGTTGCCCCAAGGTATGTCGTATTTGCTGGCGCCCGAGATCAGTGAAATTGACACCGGGACAGTGCGTTCATTGTTGTCCAGCACAAAGGTCAGGGCAAACAAAAACTCATTCCAAGCTGCAATAAAAGCCAGCAAGCCCGTGGACACCAAGGCCGGCCACAACAACGGCATAAACACATCTTTGATGATGCGCCAGGGGCTGCAACCGTCCATGATGGCTGCTTCTTCCAGCTCTTTGGGCAACTGTTTCATAAACGTCGTGAGCACCCATACTGTGAAGGGCAAGGTAAAAATCATGTAGGGCAAGATCAAGCCCAAAGCTCTGTTGTACAAGCCCAAAAAGCGGATCAGCTCGAACATGCCCGCCAACACGGCCACTTGAGGGAACATCGACACGCCCAAAATGGCGGTGAGCAACAGACCTCGGCCTTTGAAATTAATGCGCCCTAAGGCATATGCGGCCGACACGCCGAGGAAAAGTGAGAGTGCAACCACCAAGACCGAGACCATAACCGAGTTCAGGATGTGTCTGCCGAACGGTTGTTCAGCCAAAGTGAAAAGTGAGAGGTAGTTGTCCAGCGACAGGCTGGTGGGCCAAAGCCCGGGGTCAAATAATGCGGAGCCCGATTTGAACGAGGTCGCCACCGCATATACAAACGGGAACACCGACACCACCACCACCACGATGGCAGCGGCATACAGAGCCAAACGGCCCAAAGAAGGGAATTTCATGCTTCGTCTCCCATCTTCATGCGACTGGCTTTGATGGCCAGCACCGTGCACAGGCCGATGATCAGAAATAGCGCGGTCGATGCCGCTGAGCCGTAGCCCATGTAGCCGTTGTCAATCATTTCGCGGCGCACAAAACCCGACATCGAAATCGTGCTGTTGTTGTTGGAGGTGAGCACATAAATCAAATCGAAAACGCGCAGCGCATCGAGCAATCGGAAAATCACTGCGACCATCAATGCCGGTTTGATCAGCGGCAAGGTGACTTTCCAGAACACCCGCAAAGGGTGCACGCCATCGACTTGCGCCGCTTCGTAGCAGTCTTTGGGCAAGGTTTGCAGTGCGGCCAAGATCAGCAATGCCATAAAGGGTGTGGTCTTCCAGACGTCCACGGCGACCACGGTCCACATGGCGTACTCGGGTTGCGCGGTCCAAGCGATTTTTTCGGCGATCCAGCCCAGATCGAAGAGCCACTGATTGACCACGCCAAATTGGTCGTGCAGCATCCAGCCCCACATCTTGGCGGACACGATGGTCGGAATGGCCCAAGGCACCAGCACGGCGGTGCGCACCCAAGTGCGGCCTTTGAATTCTTGGTTGAGCAACATGGCCACGGCCAAGCCCAACAGGGTTTCCAGCGTCACCGAGACGACGGAGAACTTCAGGGTGTTGAGGATGGAAATGCCCCAATCACTGGCAAAAAAGCCCTCCGTGTTGTTGGGGTTAGCGAACAACCCAAACTCGCCAAAGTAGTTGTCCAGGCCGATGAATTGGGTGGCATCAAGGTTGTTGATGTTGGCATCTGTGAAGCTGAACCATATGGTTCGCCCCAACGGCCACACCGCCACCAACAACAGCACCACCAACATGGGGGCCAAGAACAGCCAGGCTGTGCGCGTCTTGTTGTTCATGATGTTCCAAGAGGTAAATGGCAAAAAGGTCCGGATGCTCCGCACCCGGACCTTATCGGGCGCTAGCTACAGATCACCACTGGTTGCGCTTAACCTGCTTGAGCTTGCCTTCCAAGCGCTTCAAGCTGTCTTCAGCAGTAGCCTTGCCCGACAACACGTCGTGCGTAGCATTCCAGAATGCCGAGCTGACTTCAGGGTACTTCAAGCCGGTGGCTGTGGCAGGGCGTGGGACGGCGTTGGTGAAGACATCAAACAAACTGCCAAAGAAGGGGTTGGCTGCCAGCACGTCTTTGTCTTTGTACAAGGCCGCAATCGTGGGGTTGTATGAGCCCTTGATAGCGCGCTCTTTTTGCACTTCTGGGCTAGTCATGTACATGACCAAAGAAGCGGCTGCTTCAGGGTTTTTGGAGTACTTGGACACCGCCAGTTGCCAGCCGCCCAGTGTGGCCGCATTTTGACCGTCTGCACCGCCTTTGGGCAGCGCAGCCACGCCGATGTTGCCTTTGATCTTGGAGTCAGCACCATTGCCCAAAGACCAAGCGTAAGGCCAGTTGCGCATGAAGGCGGCATTGCCGTTTTGGAACACGCCACGGGCCTCTTCTTCAGCGTAGTTCAGCACGCCTTGGGGGGCGATGGTGCCAATCCACGAGGCAGCTGTTTTCAGCGCCTTGACCGCGTTGGGGTTGTTGACGGTGATGTTGCCTTTGGCGTCCACAATGTTGCCGCCTGTGTAGCTGTGGATCCATTCCACGGCATCGCAAGTCAGGCCTTCGTAGGCTTTGGCTTGGAACACAAAACCTTGGAAATCTTTGTTGCCAGCGGCACGCTCGCCATCTTGAATTTTCTTGGCCGTGACGGCCAAGTCTTCCCAAGTGGTGGGGGCTTTGGCACCGTATTTCTCGACCAAATCTTTGCGGTAGAACAACAAGCCGGCGTCGGTGAACCAAGGCATGGCCAAGAGCTTGCCGTCGGCAGAATTGTTGGCCACGATGGCTGGGAAGTGGGCTTTTTCAGCACCTTTGCTGTAAGGCTTCAAGTCCAGCAAGTGGTCCTTGATCACGCCGGGCCACACCACGTCCACGTTGATCACATCCAGATCGGTGGATTTGGCCGCGAACATTTGGCGGAACAAAGCCAAGATGTCGGTGGTGCTGTTGGGGATGGTGAAAAGCTTGACTTCATGTCCTGTCTTTTGAGCCCATTCGGCGGTGTGCTTTTTGCAGAACTCGAAATCTTGACCGACCGAGCCGCACGAAATCGTGATGGTGGCGGCTTGCGCTGATACAGCCATCAGGGGGGCTGCGACCCAAGCTGCCGCCAATTTGACCGCTGAGCTCTTGAATTTGAATGTCATGTGTTTGCCTCTATCAATTGTGGGTTAGATGTCGCTCCCAAGCCGATTTGCTGGTCAGCGCAAACGCATTAAAACACTCATGCAATCGATTGCATTATCGGGTTTTCCCTGAATTTGAGTCGATTGAAACCAACTTGTAACTTCAGCGGGAGCTCTCGCGCTCGATCAATTCGGTAGGCAAAATCATCGTGCGCGGGGCTTGACCCGACTGCGCCTCGCTCAGCAATGCGACCAAAGACTGGCCAGCCAACTGCGCGGGCTGACGGATTGAGGTCAAGCTGGGATAGACGTGTCCCGCCATCTCAATGTCGTCGTAACCCACCACTTTCACATCACCCGGCACATCAATGCCCCGAGCGTTGAGGGCGCTGATCAAGGCAATGGCCGCGACATCGCTGGTGACAAAGACAGCGTCAAATGTCAGGTCTTGTGACAGCCAGTCGTTCACCACTTGACGCAAGTGCGGCTCACCAAACAACACCGAATGACGCAAACGCTCATCGGGCTGAACCCCTGCCTCGCGGTGGGCGCGCAAATAACCCGCATACCGCAAGCCCGCCTCAGGGTGGGTGATGTCTCCAAAAAAGGCTATTCTTTTACAGCCGCGTGACAACAAATGTTGAGCCGCCAAATAACCGCCCTGCTCGTTGTCGCCACCCACCACGGGATACCGGGCATCGGACAAAGCAGCACCCCACACCGCCAACTGGATGCCCTCGCTGTGCAGGCGGTTCAGGTGCTCGTGCCAGGTCAACTGACCAATCACCACCAGCCCCGACACCTGACCACTGGTCACCAAGGCCTGCATATTGGACTCGCGCGATTCGTGCAAGCGGGTCAGCAGCACATTGCTGCCTTGCGCGTCCAGGGCATCGGCCACGCTGCCAAACAAATTCAAGATGAACGGGTCAGACAGCGACTGCATGCTGTCGCCCAACACCACCACGCCAACGGTTTGAACCGAGCGTTTGCGCAAATTGGCGGCGCCCACATTGACCTGGTAATTGAGTGAACGCGCCAAAGCCAAGATGCGCTCACGGGTCGCCACTGGAATCAGAGCACTGCCACTCAATGCCCGCGACACCGTTGAAGCCGAGACCCCCGCCAAACGGGCAATGTCCACCATTTGGGTGCGGCGTGGAGTTGAAGCAGGTTTCATGATCTAGATTATTTCATGCGCCCGAATCATGGCCTGCTGGGCTGGCGACAACCCCTTCATGGCTGCCGACACATAAAAAAACCGCCCAAAGTCAAAAGACTTTGAGCGGTTTCAAACTTTGGAAAAACCAGTGGGACTATCAGAATGCGTAGTTGAAGCGCACTTTGACAGCGTTCAGGTTCGCAAAGCCAGTGGCTTTGGAAGTGCTGATCGCGGGAGTGATGGTGGCACCCTTCACATCCAGCAACGGGAGGCTATAAGCAGCGTAGTATGTTGTGGCTTTGTTGGTACCAGTTTTGTCTTGCACCAAACCCAGGCCTGCATCGCCAATGACCGCATTCAAACCGAACGACGAAGAGTCAGAGTCGTTGTTGCTGCCGTAGTTGATGTTGAGTGTCGTGCTGCTAGACACAGCGTAGCCCAAAGAGGCGCCTTTGCCGTTATAGTTTCTGCCGGACACTTTGTAGGACTCAACACCAGCGCGCAATGTCAAAGCGCCTGCGGTGTAAACCAATGTAGGACGCATGCCATTGGCATTTGCTGCGTCGCCGTTGTCAGCCACCAAGCCCAGTTCCACGCGGAAACCATTGCCTGCATTCAGGCCACCCACAGCGTGCAATTGACCAGTTTTGATGCGGCCACGCAAGGCGTTGGTGCGATAGCCCCAAGCTGTACCAGAGGTTTGTGCAGACTCAACCACTGTGTCTTTGCCAACGGGAAACAAGTCAGTCGCTTCTTGGCGGCCGATTTTCAGGTCCACCGAGCTGTTGCCGAATTGCAGCCAAGCATCGTCAATACCGACATCAGCACCGCTGCCAGTAGGCACGGTCAAAGTGGCCTTGGCGTTGACGAAGTTGTCGCCCGATTTAGCCAAAGCGGCATTGGCGTTCAGTTCAACGCGACCGCCGTTGCTGGTGGCGCTTTTGGTTGTGCCTTGCTTGCCCTTGTGCAACACATCGTGTTCCAAATTGGCATCAAATGTCACGCCTGCTTGAACAGCACCGGCTGCGACCAAAGCGGCGGCCACAGCCACCATACGAATTTTAGTTTGCATTTTTAGCTCCAAAAAATGAGGGAATCATCACGTTTGATAAAACCAATCAGACTTTTAATTGCCAGTTGGTTAACGCATGGTAATTAAACAACTATGCAAACGATTGCATTTAATGGTTAACCCTATTTACAGTTACGAATTGGGAACAATCGTATTTTTTTGTGGAAAAAACAACAAAATCATCAAAATTTCACATTAACGACACAATCACCAGACGTTGCCGCGAGGAGTCTGCCGCTGCGGCCAAGCAAAAAAGTCTGATGATTCGCATCGGGCTCGAGTGGTTTGCTGAAAAACTGGGCAACGTGGGCAGTGTACGGTTCGCTTATTGAATACACCATCTGCTAAAACCTAAGTTTTATTGATTTTGACAATGTCAGGGGTAGCATGAACACCCTTATGAATGCTTCTGGGCCCACTCCGCACGCACTGCTCATCGTTGATGATCATCCGGTTTACCGTGAAGCCTTGGGAGAAGCCCTGTCCAGAGATTTCG
>JACCEC013040120.1_pt1 | contig 10293 bp, 6 predicted proteins | sample 7450121 | NCBI WGS metagenome assembly JACCEC01 (sample SAMN15323455, study PRJNA562643) | freshwater metagenome | isolation source: river surface water | place: USA:Blue River Watershed | collected 2017-08-18 | reverse complement strand
TATACAAATTTCCTAAAAGACGTAGATAGGCATTGTACTTAGTAGTAAATTCATTTAATTTGCCTTTGAATTCTTGAATTGCTGATTCCATTCGGCTCGTCGATAGATGATTTTAGGAAACAGAAGAAAAAAATTATGAAAAAATGTGGCGAAAAAAAAAGAAGAAGAATAATAATAATAATGAAAGAAATTATATACTACTATATGATGATAATATTATTTTTTTTTTCGCCACATTTTGTTATATCTCGTTGGTGGCGTGCGTTTTAATCGAAGAAGGGAATACGTGGAATATTGAACCCACTTGCTGCCTTGGTGGCACCTTTGGAAGAGAAATACAAAATATATACTACTAAGAATATCATGGCGATAATCATGGACGCGATCACATACATCATGTTGGTATAGAGCGATTTACCGTCTTCAAAGAGCTTAGTAGCAGATATTTTCTGGTGATCCGCGTCGATCAAATCATTGCCATATTTTGTCATGAACCCATTGATTTGAGTGATTTTAGGTTGGAGACATTGGTTAATTTGATTCTTCAGTAGAAGGCCATTATTATAGACACTACTAAGCTTTTCCTGATCGGTTGATTGGTCGATCGCGTCGGTATGAAATGATTCGATTTGGTTACGGATTCCTTCGATATCGACGACGGAATTCGAACATTTGATATTGTATTGTTTGGGTTGTGTTTCGGATGGCATGATGATTTATCAATAAAATTTCGATTCGAAAAAAATTTGATTTTTGTTGTTTGTTTTTTATGTGTTTGATAATATTATATATCAATAACATAAAAAAAAATTATTTGCGTGATAAGTTGTTGTCATTCGAGTTTATGCTATGTAGAGGATTATTCATCGATCTGATGTCGGTATCATCCATCGCGTTGGACGTGGCCATACCGTTTGACGTGGAAACCCAGTTGATGATCGAAGCGGATCGGTTACATGCATGTAATATGTACTTAGTAATTTCGGTGGGATGTTTATCGTAATTTCTTTTTTCAACTGCATCGAGGTATTTTCTTCTTCCACAGCGATCACGATCGCCACCGACGCCACAGCGATCACGATCGCCACCGTCCAAATATATTGAAAATGGAAAAGAAACCTCACTTTGAAGAATGTAATTCAATAAAATCCTGGCGGTTCGACCATTTCCATTGATGAAAGGATGAATCAAAAGAAATTCGGAAAAGAAAAAAGAACCCAATGCTATCATGAACAATAATCGATCTTTTTTTCTTTGATCTCTGTCTCTGTCTCGGTCTTCTTCATTGACCTCGGTGATCATCGAATTAAAGAAATAAATCAATTCTTCTAAGCGTTCAGGAATCGTTTTCGCCGTCGCATAGATAACGGATGATGATAATCCACAGACATTTTTTTTACGAAAACTACCTGCGTCTTCGATAACGTCTTTCCCAATGATGGAATGTATTTGTTTGATCAGATCGACGGAAAGGATAACTCGAACAGGTTTTTTTCTTTTGATAAAATCGTATTCGTATTCTTCTTCATCTGGGATCAAATATTGTTTTATTGCAAAATAAATATTTCGTAGTTTAGTCCATAGTCGTATATCGATATCCTTTTCATATGGTCGAACTAATCCTTTCGTTTCTACTAAGTAGTCAGTTATGGTGGGTTTATCGACGCCTTCACATCGATCTGATAATTCACTGATCCATACTTCTTCGATATATTTTGATATGAGGAGATCGTTGATTTCATTCTTCGTAGTAGTGGTCCCACTGTATTTCGAATTAGCCTCCAGAATATTGTTGAGCTCGCCTTCTAGACATTCGTGGTTGGATAAATCGATTTTGTTAAAAACGGATAAATAATAGTGTTGGTAGGATGATTCCATTTTGCCTTTAATGAAATGCTGAGAAAAAATATATTTTTAGTTTTGTAATATCTATAAAATAAAAAAAAAGAAGGTTTATTTCGAAGATGGTACCACAAGGAAGTTATTAAATCCTTTTAATAAAACCTCGCGTAGCTAAGGAGGTTCCACAAGGCCCGACAGTCCCCACAAGGCCCGACAGTCCCCACAAGGCCCGACAGTCCCTGTCGGGACTGCCTTTGGTGTCGGGACTGCCTTTGGTCAAGGAACGTAGTCCAAGGGCAACGCCCGGGCCGTTGTGTCCTTGATTATACACATACTCGGTAGTATAAGCTTTGGCCAGCGGATTTGCTATCACGTATAATTTCGCAAACCTGACCGGGACGAAGAAGAATCATTTGAGCAACAGGGTCGAATCGACTGATTTCCGGAATTTCGGTTTCAATTTCCTTGATTCCGTATTTTCGTTTGAGTTCATCCGTTTGTTCACTACTAAGTACAGTATGTTTAGGAACTAATTGATGATTGAGAATATTGAATTGTAGACGATCGAGAGTAGTAACAACAACATAAATCCCCCATTTTTCATATAATTGTTTCAAATTCAAATAGACCGTTTTTTTGTTCGAATCATTCATTTCGTCGGTCAATATTAAAATGGCGGCATCATTTTTCTTAGTATCGAGAATTTGTTCGTCAAATATTCTATGGACAATCTGTTCCATGGCTCTCCATTTGGAATCTTCCGGTAATAAGTACTTTACTAATACCCTTGGAGCACGTGTATCGCTTTTGCTGTCGGTCGACGTCGATTTTTCAATCACCATATCCATCTCATTATTTAAAAATCGACAATGCACGTCTGTCATGTCAAATCCTTTGTAGATGGATGTGTCATATCCTGCGGTTTCTAAGATATCGAGAATATTGATACGTGACTTATAATATCGATAGATGGAATTAAAATTATTCAACTCGGATGATGACATAAAATATGAATGATTATATTATAAAATGTGTTTTTTTAAATAAAATGAAAAAGTAAAATCCGGGGTTTTTGTTTTTTTTTATTGATTTGAATTGAATTATTGGAAATAAAAAAAATTATCGGAATTTGCTTCAATTTTTTTTATTAAATTATATTATACTTTGATGATATTGAATCCTTCTTTTCCAGTTCCTGTTCCTTTTCCTTCTTCTCCAACATCATTTGATCCTCCTCCACCAGACATACCGCTTTCGTCCGTCTTTTTGATTACAAGGTTACTGAATTCAGAACGTGATTCAGGATCAGAGGAAGATGACATATTTTGCGTGTCTTCTTCGGATGCTTCTGCGTTTGATGATCCGATATGGATGACTGGAGAAAATGAAATATTTTGACTTGGATTTGATCTTCTCTCCTCCTCCTCCATATCCATATCCAATCCACCACTTTGTAGAACATCTTTATTGATATCTCCGAAAGTTGAAAAAGAGACTTCTTGAGGGGGTAATACCAATCGAGTATGATCCACTTCATGTCCTTCGCCATAATCCCTGTTTGCGATGACGACCTTTTCTGGACGTCCAGGAAGATTGATTTCTTTGATATACCACATTCTTCCGCTCACATCATCATCTAACCAAACGACATCTTGAAAAAGCTGGAATTGATGTGGTGGAACTGTCACTTCTTTTTCTTGTTCAAGCTTGTGCTCAATATGATCTTCTCTTGCACGAACTTTGTAGGGTCTTAATGAGATTGCTGCATCCGCATCTCTTACCGCTTGTTCATATTTTTCTTGTTCGATATTTGCTTTGAGCCGGTTCATTTTTCCTTCAATGAAAGTTTCAAAATTATTTTCCTCTTCTTCTTCTTCATTTTCATCTTCTTCGCCACCCTTTATTTCTTCTTCATCCGTTGTTGCGGCGACAATAGCAGTAGCAGAAGCAGTAGCAGCAGATGGCAATTCACGTATATCATATAGATTTTTCGCAAGAGTTTCAATGTTGCGCGAGTAACCCATGTTTTCAATCTGGTCGATATTTGCCTCGGTGATGATTCGCATATGGACATTCATCACTTGCAATTCTTGTAAGATGAGCTTGAAGGCATATGGAATGCGGACAATACTGAAATCACGTCCGTATCTCGTCAATTGCTGTACTGAGCTTATTTCCTTCATATTTCCTACATAGCGTAATGGACCATCCACCATCGGACTCAAGAAGATGTCCTTGGCATCATTATATGCGGCGATCATGCCTGATTTATTACAAATCGCTACGTAGAATTCATCCCCGCGAGTCATCATGGAATCATTCAAGAAACCAGCTAATCCGTGGGCTTCAATCGCCCAACTTTCCATCTCACCTATACGTAGCCCACCATCATTCGCACGGCCTTGATTGGTTTGTCTCGTCAAAGAGGTTCTCTTACCGGTCGTTCTGTAATTGATTTTATCTTGGACCATGTGTTTGAGACGCATATAGTAAGTCGGTCCCATGAAAATTTCCGACTCGATTTGTTCGCCCGTCATGCCGTTATATAAAATCTCATTCCCGGAAGAATGATATCCATGTTCTACTAAGATTTTCCCGTAGACATCGTATGGTTTTTTCCCGTGATTTACAAATGGAGTACAATCACCAAAACATCCTTTCGATACTGCGCCTTTACCCAAAATACATTCGATCAATTGACCGATCGTCTTACGAGAGGGAAGGGCATGCGGATTGATGATGATATCGGGACGAACGCCTTCGCGTGTATAAGGCATGTCTCTCTCCGGAATGACTTGTCCGACGATACCTTTTTGACCGGCACGACTGGCCATCTTATCACCAACTGCGAGTGGACGATCTTGGCGAATACGGACTTTTGCCATGTTATATCCGGCGGATTTTGAGGTTATGAACGTTTTGTCGACAAATCCGAGTTGTCCCTTTTTCGTCTCAACCGACGCGTCGGAATATGGATTGGTCTCTACTGAGCTCATTGCAGCGATGGCGGCAGCGGATCCAGCGGCTACACCAGTTACGCCGTTGCGTTGTTTTAATCCGATCAGACATTCTTTGCGATCATCGAGTTGTGTGTTTTCACGAATAAGCCCGCGTTCATCTAAGAAGTCATACATGATGTTGGGTTTTAAGTTTTTGACCTCGTGTTTCATGTAATCGTCTTTCACATTGGAAATGATGACTTCGCGATCAGAATCGAGAACATCGAAACTCTCCTCCGTCGCCTCGTATTTGGTGAAATAAGTACAACGGAAGAGTCCTCTTTTCACCGCACCCTCATTCACCAAGATGGCGTCTTCCACGTTGTATCCTCCGTAGCACATGATGGCGACGATGGCATTTTCTCCGTAGGGAATTTCTTCGTTGTTGATATACTTCATATATCTCGATTTCACGACAGGGATTTGTCCATAATTGATGGTCAGACCGAATTTATCAATACGATTATGGAAATTGGTGGAATAGATGGAAGCGGCTTGTCGACTTTGTGAACAAGAAAAGACATTGCGAGGGAAATCGTTATTTTCCGGAAATATAACTAAATTCGATTGGGTTCCAAGACAAAGAGAAGGATGAATTTCAACATGGGTGAATTTCTTTTTTCGAGCGTCGTCATGAAAGGTATCATAATCGATTGCTACTAAGCTTTCCTCGGCTTCCATGGAGTCGACATAATCAACGATCCCTTGATGTTTAATCAACCATTCAGTTTCTGTGGAAGAACTTGGTGTATCATTATATAAATCGCTTATCTTATCATACGCGATATTCGATATCGTAAAATGTGGTTCGTCCTTCTTCTTGGTACCAGTGCCGGTTACCATCTCTTCCCAAGTCATTTCTTCGACCTTTTTGCCTTCCTCATATTTATTATCCAAAGAGACCTTCCTAGCAGCAGCAACACCGTTGCCAACATAGAATAAAGGTCGAGTAAGACGTCCGGCGTCCGTGAAGATCGACACGACGTTTTCCGCCACCTGATGTGAAATGCTGGTGTAGACAGGAATCATTCCATTTCGTCGATAGAGTTTGAATGTCGCCACCATTCCAATCGGATCTTCGACCACGCCAACCCAAGCACCGTTGACGAAGATTTTCGCACAACTGTACATATATTTTCTCTCACGACATTCTACTAAGTAGATCATGTTACCGTGTTTACGGAGCCAATCGATGATCGGATAGCCACTTGTGCCGCTAGTAATGTGAGTGCTCATGGCCAAATGTTTATGGAACCCGACATGACCACCGTCAGGACTGTCTATGAAATCTATGATTCCCCATTGGGAATTGTGCAACAGATGCGGTTCTTTCCTTTTCGATTTTTCCGATATTTGAAGCACGGTTTTTCGCAAATGAGAAATGAAACTATAATACGATAATCGGTTCAAAGGTTGGACGATACCGTCACGTTCGGTGTATTCGAGCGATCCCCAGCGACCTTTAAATCCGCGTAAATAACCAGTTTCCACAACTAGGTTGCTGAAAAAATTTTCCTGAAGATAGGTATTTGACGAATTCAATATATCTGATTCGAATAAATTTCCGTTATTACTGTTCTTTATATTTCCCGACCCCACATTATTATAGGCAATATCGAGCTTAGAACGGAATTCCTTCATCATGATTTTATAATATTCGTTGAAGAGAGACATGAGAAGATCGCCGGTTTGTTCGACACGACGGAATTTAAAATGGTCGCGGTCCGTCGGTTTTTCATCTCCCACCGCCATTTTCAAAAGTCGGAAAACCATATATCCCAAATAATAGGCCTTCTCTACAAAGTTGAGTTCGCCAATATGTGGAAAGAGATAATCCATCATGATTTGCATCACGACCGCCACTCGTTCTTCATCATCTGGAATATCCTTATACTTAGTAAACCTCGATAAATAAAGCAATGCCTGTTCTTGAGAGAAAATGTATCCCGCATCATATACACATGGAAGAAACATGTCGACGAATTTCTCATTCTTCTTGAGATCAAGGAGACAATATTCGATAATGTCGTGGTCCGAAATCACCCCGAAAGCTCGGAAGAGAATAAAGAGGGGAACGGGTTTCATGATATTGGGAACATCGACTACAATATTGCCACGACGAAACTCGACATCATCATCTACTAAGTAGATTTTCGTGTTTCGGTTAACTGGTTTAGCGGTATTTTCCGAGGCCGTTCGGACTTCGATGGAATATCGGTATTTTTGTTTCGAATCGTCGTTGATTTTAAGGGGGGTCTTAAATTTCCTTGTATAAAGCATATTTTGACTGAAGCTTTCTTGTGGGACGACGACCTTCTCTTTTCCTTTTACGATGAAATATCCTCCGTAGTCATGTTTACATTCACCCATATTGAACCGGGTCATCGGATCGAGTCCGTTCAAAATACATAAATCGGATTGCAACATGATTGGAAAACGACCCAAATAAACCTTCTTCAAAGTATATTCCAGGTTGCGTATCGTAGGATGGAACTTCAAAGTTCTTCTTTTTTCCTTAGAATCTTCCTCAATATATTTTTGGACAAGTTCTTTCGACACAAGTCTACTGTTGACCTCATTCTTATAAGATTCAATGATTTGTTGTTCGGAGAATCCAAGAGCGAATATATCCGTCGTGATTGGGAGTTCTTCGACGGAATATTTTACAACAATGTCGTAATGGATTGTGATACCGTAGGTCATATTACGAAGACGGGCCTCATTCGGAAACATGAAATGTGTCGCAGGTTGATTATTCAAAGAGGGATTTTCTTCATCATATATAATCGGACGACCATAATAGAGCTTAGTACCATCTTCGCCACCGAAATATATTTCGGCATTCAGAGTACTTCCTTGAATATAATTCTGGTGTTTCATAAAATAAATCGGATTTCTTTCACGGAAAATCTGCGGAATTTTTTCCTTCATGAATTTATTGAAAGAATCGAGATGATGGATGACCAAATTATTCGTCGGATCTTTCATGAATGTATCAATGATTGTCCAGATTTTCTTATCATGATCGAAGGTTTTTTGAGATAAGAAGGTCGATGCTTCAGATTCTCTACTTAGTAGCGATTCCAAAGTCCCTTCTGTCGTTATTATTCCAGAAGTGTTTTCCAATGAATTCTCAATGGATGACTCGATTGCTTCATCCATTTCATATGAAGAAGGAGTCATGCTTTCTTCGTTTCCATTTGGTTCTCCGTCATCGTCCATTCCGCCGACTTTTGTCGGAGACTTGACGATTTTTAATTTTCCAAACATTGTTTGATTTTATATTATTGGAATTCTTTTTTTTTTATGATTTGGGGTTTCCGGGTTTTTTTTTAAAAAAAAAAGAAAATATTTTTGTATTTTATATTATAAGATGAGTTTTTTTAAAAAAAAATGCGAAAGAATAAATTCGGGTGTTGTTTTCTTGTTGTAAAGGGGTTTATATATTAATATCTTGTCTCGTGCGAATTATTATAAAAAACATTGAATCCCCGTAATTTGTTCTCTACTAAGCTCAGTAGGGAAATCGATGGTGAATTCGATAATGAGGTTGCCTTTAAATTCGCCACGACGCATTCCCATTCCTGGGATGACACGGCGATACCCTGGATGAATGATGTTCCCTACTGCATTATGAATTTGAAAGACTTTCCCGGATAAATATTTCATTTCCATGGTGAATCCACAAAGTGCATCCTTCAAAGAAATGTTTTTGCGGAAGATCAAATCGAGCCCTTGTCGAGTGAAATATCCATATTCTGGAACCGACGGAGGAATTGCTGAATCGATCTCTACAAAGAGTTTGAGGTCGCCTTTAACGGTGAGATTCACATTTCCTTGGTCCTCGAGGATGATGACTTCGCCACTGTCGATTCCTGGAAAGATATCTACGTAGATTACCACCTGTTCGTTTCGTTTGTTGAAGGAGGAGGAGGAGCTTTCCGCGGATGATGCAGTCGACGCCGACTCGATGATCCAACGATCAATGGTGACCGGGATCGAAGCTCCATTGAAAGCCTGTTCTAAGCTGATCTGGATGGTTTTCATGATAGGAATTGGTTTGTTTAATTGCTGTCTTCTTTGTAGATGTTCGAAAAATGGATTTCCTTGATGAACTGATGCGCTCATTCCCATCATCTCAAAAATGGATCTTAGTAGTTGATCATGGTCATTCGCCGACGATGTGGCGAATGGCGATTGTTGTTGTGGTGCATCACGGTGAGTCCGATTGTTGCTGTTGCGAATCATTTGATCGTACAAAGCTTTTTTATCGACATCACCTAATGTTTCATATGCCTCATTGATTTCTTTGAAGAGGTTCGCATCGTATGATGGATTGTTCTTATTATTGGCACGATCTGGATGATGGAGGAGCGATAGGCGACGATACGATTTTTTAATATCATCTTGGGCTGCTTCTAAGCTTACCTCCAAAATGTCATAATAGGTTTTCTGGTTCTTGTTGTTGTTGTTGGTCATTATTCTTGTTGTATCGTATTTCCAATAAATCAAATAAAAAATTGTTGAAGAACTAAAAAAATAATAATAATACTACTAAGTAGGTATGATGTTTTTTTTATTCATTTAAACACACACTGCCGCAATGAAAAAAAATTGAAATGCCTTCGCGCACCAAAAATCATTCCTTATATCCTTTTTTTCTCATCCAAAAAAATGTCATACAAAATAGCATTTGACATCGCTTGTTATGCGATGAAAACACGAAATTCTAAGAACAAATATCGATTATCGCAATTTATGATAGATCACCTACATAGAAATATATTAAGTTATAGCCGTAAAAACGCTCAGAACGAAATTATTTCGTATTATCTAGGAATTATCAAAGTGGTTGATTTGAATATCCAGATAATTGAAGATTATATTCTCCATTTTGAATTATCGGTAAAGCTTTGTAGTCGAACACACCCTAGAAATTGTCTACTAAGCGAATTATTTCGACCACCTTTAACATTGGACCACGATGATATTCAGCAAATTATATGGTCAGTGATTCCTGCATCATACTCAACTGATGGAATCATACCAATATCTTCTTCAGCGTGTTCAATCAAAATCAATCATCCTCCAATGAATATAAAACTTATATAAAAAAGAACACCGGATCCTCTCTCATAACTCATAATCGCTTAAACACGCACATCATTTTTTTTCTGGAACAAAGTTCATGATGACGACAGACCCATCCTCACTCAATATACCTCAACCGGTCTTCATTTATAAATGCCAGCCGAAATACTTGGAAGAGTTTGTGATGGATGAAGAATTGCTGACCGCGTTCAAGACATTCATTCAGATGAATTCGATGAATGTCCTTCTGTATGGTTCGCCAGGATCGGGCAAATCGGCGATTTCGCTCGCAATGATTCGCAACTATTATGGATTCTCTACTAAGCATTCCATCATCGGCAACGAAAATATCCTCTTTATC
>JACCEC011885876.1_pt1 | contig 10293 bp, 6 predicted proteins | sample 7450121 | NCBI WGS metagenome assembly JACCEC01 (sample SAMN15323455, study PRJNA562643) | freshwater metagenome | isolation source: river surface water | place: USA:Blue River Watershed | collected 2017-08-18 | reverse complement strand
TTATCTTTGGGCACAAGTACCGACGAAAGGCTTGTGGTTGCCCCTAAAGAAGCATTGATAATGGAGCGATTTTTCTTTCCTTTTTTTGCTTGATTATAAGATTTTTTCAGTTCGGATTCTTTTTCACGCATTTGTTCGAGCAATTCCCATCCTTTTTGTAGTGTTCCTCTATACAAATTGTATAGTTTCAAATCAGTTTCTACTTCATTTATGGCATTTTTCACCACAAAATGAATTGTCTGAACATCCCGGTTTTTAGTTTTATCCAAAACAAAAAAATCTATACTGAAAGTCACCGAATCCATTGGATCTTTTACGAAATCATAGCTTGGTTGCCAAGTAAATTCGTATTGATTTGCCGTATTTTTTATCAAAGACTTTTTACCAATCGATTGATTTTCACTCAAGAAATCGAATACCTGAATATCGTCATCACCATTCGGATCTGATAGATAAAATCTTATATTCACCGTTTGGTTTTCTTTGATTCTAAAAGTATTTTCTCGAGGGACAACCACAATTTCGGGCGGTAAGTCAATTTGAGTAGCTTCAATTTTCAATCTTCCCCTGCTTTGAGATTTAGCAGGTTGATCTTCGACATAAAATTCTAAATACAAAGGTGACCCCTCGCTTGATTTTTCTTTTAGTTTTTTGAATTGAGTGAAAGAAGGCGACCAAGAAATTTCGCCTTGCGAAGTCATTTTCATTCCTTCAGGCATACTTTCAAATGAAGGAATCATCACGATTGGGTCATTATCCTCGTCAAATACAAAATCGTGGTCGATATTATATACATTTTTTGTATTATACTGCACATAGAACGGTTTCATGTCTCGAACAATCGGGCTTCTATTGACATGTTGGATACGAAATTCTACTTTTACCGATGCAGATTCATTACTTTGCTCGCATTTTGCTTCAAACAAAACTTGGTGTATCTTCGACATTTCGAGCCTATCGACTAGTTCATAGCTTGGAGTCCAAGAAAATTTCCCCAAAGAATCCAAAGACATTCCCTCTAGTTTTCCTTGAATGATAGAGAATTTGATTTTATCACAATTTTTATCCTCAGTGCCTAGCTGAAAAGTGATTTCCTCTCCCTCTTTCAGCATATTCCAATCGGAGGAGCTAGGAAGAATAATTTTTGGAGCATCCTGAGCAAACAATAAGAAAGGAACAAACAAATAACTCAACAATAACTTTATTTTCATTACTGAACGGTTTAATATTGACCAAAAAAAGGGAGCAATAAGAGAAATTTCTCCTATCGCTCGAATTTTATGTAAATTTACTGATAAATTTACGCAATATTTTGGGAAGATAATTGATTCAAGAATTAGTTTCTACCGATTGGGGTAAAACCACACACGGATAGCCAAATAAACAACGGTCTTTAATGATTTTTATTACCTCATCTGGTACATTTTCTTCCCATCCACCTTCACCTTGACGAATCAAATCCAGCGTTTTATTAGTATCGATATTGATATTTACCTCATTATAATGATGAATATCTTCGATTTTATTATTGGCAATCAAATATCTATACAAATCAATCAAATGAATCGGCGGATTAAATCGCATACAATTCATGATATTATTATTTTGATAGGTCGGATAAACAAATAATTTAAGGTTTCGGCTAAATAAAGTTGCAAAAGACTCTAAAATACCGCCTGATAAATCTTTATAATGACTTTCTTCAAAAATATATTCCAGATTCGGGAAACCGATAATCAAACCCATTTTGAGCTTAGTCAATTTAGATAAATAAGCTACTAATTTGTAATATTCTTGATAATTCGAAATCATTACCATCTGCCCAAGTGAGCATAAAATATCTACACGGTCTAAGAAATCTTTTTCGTCAATGGTCTGACCTTCATTTTGCAAACCTTGTAGAGTAATTTCAGAAAGAACTACCACTTTATCTTTTTCAACATCAGGCTCACGCATGAATTGTTTTCGCCCATTTTCGAGCATATCCAAATGTACATTTACCAAAGGGCGGAAGCGTCCTCTCAACACCAAGGCATGCTTTTTAAATAATACTTCTGATGGCTGTAAATTTTTACCATCTGCCCCAAACAAAGCAATATCTGAAAATCCATTTTTCACCAAATGCAAGCTCATAATTCTATTATCAACATGCTGAAAATCAGGACCTTCAAAACGAATCATATCTATTTGTATCCTATCTTTGCTCAAATCATCCATCAAAGAAAGCAATAGAATATCAGGGTCTTGGTGATAAAAATAGCAACCATAAAGCAAATTAACGCCTAGAATACCCAATGCTTGTTGCTGTAAGATACTATCATTGTCCAACATCTTAACATGGATAATCAAATCGTTGAATTTTCCGAAAGGTGTGAGCTGAAAACGCACCCCCATCCAACCATGTGCATCATTGTTTTTATGATAATTCAGTGCTGCCACTGTATCTGAGAAAGCAAAAAATGTAGATTGAGCCCCTCTTTTCTCATTCAATCTCTCCAACAGCAAGCCATATTCATGATCGAGCATACTCATCAAACGAGGTTCACAGACATATCTATTATTTTCCATGACACCGTAAATAGCATCCGAAAAAGTCATATCATAAGCCGACATGGTTTTCGCAATGGTATTAGAAGCACCTCCAGCTTTGAAGAAATTGGCGGCAACATCCTGACCCGCCCCGATTTCTGCAAAACTACCATAGATTTGCTTATTCATATTGATTCGGAGAGCTTTTTGCTTTGTTCCTAAGTTTTTATCATGTACGATTTCCACAGTTTCTAAAAGATTAAATGTACAACAAGAAGAATTGTCTGATGAAGATTTTTATTGATTCAAAATTAATTCAAAAAAATTAGAAGCAAGCAGATTTTTACAAAATCATTATTAAATTACCGATTTTATAACATTTCCGAAAAAATCAAATAAATCTTCTTCAATCTTAATCATAAAAAAACTTGTAATAGTACAAAATACTTTCAAAAAATCTTCAAAAAGAATAATCATAACCAATTGCTAACATTGACTTAACATTTAGTTAATATTCAGTATCGAATTTTGTGGCATAATCAAATACACCAATATTTTTATGTACTCAAAATCAATTTTATCTTTATTTTTCAGCTTAATTTTATTTAGTTCTATTGCCCAAACAGGGGTCATTAGAGGAACTGTCAAAGATTTCATTACTAACGAAGATATTATCGGAGCAACAGTCAGAATAGATGGAACTACCTTAGGGGCAGCCACAGACATTAACGGATTTTTCTCAATTTCTAAAGTACCAGTCGGAAAAAGAAAATTAATAATCAGTTATGTATCCTACAAAACCAAAGATATTGAAATAAACGTAGAAGCGGAAAAAGTAATAGAAATCAATACTACATTACAAGAAGATAAAGTTGCCCTTCAAGAGGTGAAAGTGGTAGCCAATCGTCTAACAGGAACAGAAATATCAGTTATATCAGAAATAAAAGCTTCACAGATGGTTGTGAGTGGAATTTCATCAGCACAAATTGGAAAAACCCTCGACAGAAATGCTGCTGAAGTAGTTAAAAGAGTACCAGGCGTAACAATTTTTGGAGAAAGATTCATCAATATTAGAGGGCTAAACGAACGATATAATACAGTACAATTAAATAACGCTTTCGCTCCTTCAATGGAAACTGATGTTCGTTCTTTCTCATTTGATGTAATTCCTTCAGGACAAATCGATAGAATATTAGTTTATAAAAGTCCATCTGCAGAAATTCCAGGTGAATTTGCTGGAGGTGTTGTTAAAATATTTACTAAAAGTGTTCCAGAAAGTAATTTTTTGACAATAGATATATCTACTGGATACAGAAATGGTACTACTGGTAAAGCTTTTGAAACAAGTCCAAATTCTAATCTTGCATGGACTGGTTTTAATCAAGGTTATTTTGATTTACCCAAATCATTTCCTGCCAACAGAGCCGCTTTACTATCATTGCCTGCATCAGCCTTAGATGCTACAGGAGCATCTTTAAAAAACAATTGGGTACCAACCGAGCAAAATGCCATTCCCGATTTAAGAGCATCTATTTCAGGTGGATTTAAGTTCAAGATTAAAGAATCAACTTTCGGAAACGTAACGGCATTAAATTATTCAAATACCCGCTCTATTTTCAGTATGGAAAGAAACGATTGGGGTTTTAGTCAATTCGAATCAACGGGTAAACCTGACGATGTATTCAATTTTGTTGACAGACAAAATAATAATGCTATCAGAGTAGGTGTATCAAACAATTGGTCGCTAAGATTACCAAGCGGAACTACTTTTGAATTCAAAAATCTTTTCAATCAATTAGCCAATACACAATATGTACGTAGAACAGGATTCGATAATGGAGCAAATTGGGATATACGTTCTTTTGACCAAGTATATAGAGGTATATATACAGGGCAATTAATTGGTAAGCATGAATTCAAGGCACAAAACCTTAAAATGGATTGGATGGTTGGCTACAATACTGCTTATAGAAATCAGCCTGATTACAAAAGATTCAGATATAATGTGGATGGAGGATCACTAGCATTGTTTGTACCAAATGGAGCAGCACAGACTTTTGTATTGGGAAGAACTTTTATTGACATGACAGAAAACTCTAAAACAGCAGCGTTGAATCTAAACAAATTATTCGTAATCAAGGGTAATGTTGAAAAAGAGTTAGAATTAAAAACAGGTTTTTTCTTTGAAGACAAACATAGAGATTTTAATGCTAGAAATTTAGGATATATTAAATCTACACCAACATTTAATACTAATTTACCTATTGATATGTTATTTAATGCTCAAAATTTCAATTCAAGAACGGGAATTCGTATAGATGAACAAACCAATCCAAATGACTCTTATCATGCTTCTAATCAACTGATTGCTGGATATTTATCCATGAATTATGCCATCGGTAAAAAATTCAGTACTAATGCAGGTATTAGAGCCGAACAAAATGATCAAAGACTCACGTCTGCTGATTTAGTAGGAAACCCTATCAATTACAGAAATAATAAACTTAGTTTGTTACCTTCAGTTAATCTAAGCTATAATTTTTCTGAAAAATCATTAGTAAGATTGGCCTACGGTAAAACTTTAAATAGACCTGAATTTAGAGAATTAGCCCCCTTTAGTTTCTTCGATTTTGTCAATAATAGAACAGTTTCAGGAAATCCGAAATTAAAAAATGCAGAAATTCAAAGTTTTGATTTGAGATATGAATATTACCCAACACCAAACGAATTATTTAGCATTGCCGCATTTTATAAAAACTTCAAAAACCCTATCGAAGTAATATTTGTATCGGGTGCTAATCCAGTTTTAAACTTTTCTAATGCCCAGTCTGCTTACTCAACAGGGTTAGAAGCTGAAATTAGAAAAAATTTAAATCCTGCAGTTCCTAACTCAATTCTTGGAAAAACAAGCTTAGTATTTAATGCTTCATATATATTTTCTCGTGTAAAACTTGATCCTTCATTGGCAGCAGAACAATCGGATAACCGTCCGTTACAAGGACAAAGCCCGTATATCGTCAATGCTGGTGTCAACTATACGGATACAAAAAAGGACTTGCAAATCAATGTGAATTATAATGTAATTGGAAGAAGAATTTTTGCAGTAGGTAACAACTTTGGAGCACCATATCCAGATTGGTATGAAATTCCTCGCCATGTAGTTGATTTAAGTTTCTCTAAAGGATTGAGCAAGAAATTACTATTGAAAGGTGGAATTACTGATATCTTCAATATGGGTATGATTATTCTACAAGACGGAAATCAAGATAAAAGTTTTGATAAAAATGTAGATCAAATTATTCAATCATATAAACCCGGACAAGTTATATCTATCGGAATTGTTTACAGTCCATTTTCAAAAAATAAATAATTTAAGAATTAAAAAGTAAACCTTTAACATTCATCAAAATGAAAATTGTACAATCAAAATTATCAAAAGTACTAGTACTACTTGCTTTTGGTCTTAGTATGTTTACTTCTTGTAAAAAAGAAGACGAGGTTTTCCCTATCCCTTCAGTAAGTGTATCGGGAACTTTTGCAGGGACTCCTGGAACGAAAATCACTGTAAAAGCAATGATAAACGCTCCTGCTGGTATCAAATCTATCATTGTATTGAAAAATGGTGCTCCTTTTGATTCACAGACATTAGCAGGAACCGAAACATCGAAAGAATACGCTAAAGAATACGAAATTGAAAATTTACCTGCAAATACTGTTGTAAATTTCACTATCCAAGTAACTGATTCTCAGAACCAAGTATCTGCATTAACTCCAATTCCTGTAACAATCTCTGCTATTCCTCCGAAAGAAATAGTAACTGTAACTGGAGTTATTGAGGGTAACGTAACATGGTCTGCCAAAAAAATCTACAAATTATCTGGTTATGTACGTGTTGGTGAAGAAGCTGAAGCTGGCAAAATCACTAAAACAGGCGTATTGACTATCGAGCCAGGTACAATAATTATCGGCGAGAAGGCCACTAAAGGTACTTTAGTTGTACATAGAGGGAGTAAATTAATTGCGGAAGGAACAGCTTCTTCTCCTATTGTTTTCACTTCTGCTGAAGCAGTTGGAAATAGACTTCCAGGAGATTGGGGTGGTGTTGTACTTTGTGGAAAAGCTCAAAACAACATCGGCGAAACTGCTGAATTGGAAGGTGGATACAAAGGATTCCATGGTGGATCTGAAAATAATGATAATTCTGGTTCTTTAAAATATGTTCGTATTGAATATGCAGGTATTCCTCTAAACCCGAATCAAGAAATTAACTCATTGACTTTAGGTTCAGTTGGTTCTGCTACTAAAATCGAATATATCATGGCTTCTTATGGATTAGATGATTCTTTTGAGTGGTTTGGCGGTGCTGTAAATGCCAAATACTTGGTTGCTTACAAAGGCACAGATGATGATTTTGATTGTGATAATGGTTTCTCTGGTACTGTTCAATTTGCATTGGGATACCGTGATGGAAATTTAGCTGATGCCTCAGGTTCTAACGGATTTGAAGTAGATAACGACGCAGCAGGCTCATCTAAAACTCCATTTACTTCGCCAACATTTGCTAATGTATCTATCATTGGTGCTAAAGGTGACGCTGCTTCTTATCTTGATGCAAACTTCCAAAATGGTATGCAATTGCGTAGAAATTGCAAAATTAAAATCTATAATACTTTTGTGACGGGCTACCCTACAGGTGTATATATCGACTCACAAAGAGGTGCAGCAAAAACAAATGCTACAAATGGTGAATTGGTTCTTCAAAACATAGTTGTGGCAGGTACTAAAGGATGGGGATCTGCTGGATTTACTTCTCTTAACTCAAATGTATATGGATTTGGTGCTGCTGTAACTGATGTTGAGCAGACAGCAAGAAATGGAGCTACAGGTGCTTTAGATGCTAAAAATATCGAAATTGATGGTAAAAAAGCTTCTGAATGGTTTGCTTCTATTGCTGGAAACAAAATCTTGTCAAGCACTGAAAATACAGGTATCAGCTCTTCTCTTTGGTCGTCTCGCCCTGTATTAACTTTAACAGCTGGTAAATCTGAATCGCTAATTGGTTCTAATTTGCCTTCATTAGCTAATACAAATGCTACCGATTTCGTAGGTGCATTCAAAGATTCTGATTGGACAGCTACTTGGGCTGAGTTTAACCCACAATCTATTACTTATATCAAATAAATATAATTTAGTATTAATCAGGCAGTATCTAATGTGCTGCCTGATTAAATTAAAAACACCGATATGAAAAATACATTCTTTTTCTTCATTTTATTGATACTTTGTATTGCTTGCCAACCAAAAAACAACCAGATTTCTCAATATTTTGATAATTCGGATAGAGATACTTTATTAACCAATATCATTACTTATATCTATAATAAGGCTCCTTATGCCACTAATAAAACCCGCTTTGAACCACCATACAGAAAATTTTATGTCGAAAATTTACCAAAATTTTCATTTCAAAATTATTACATAGACAAAGATAGTACGCATTATTTCTTCTTGATTCGCCCAGTGGGTAACTCTAAAATATATAAAAGAGGTGTTTTAGGCAAATTCCACTTAAAAAGTGGCTCATTAATGCCTGAAAATTTTGAAGAAATCGTCAATACCCCTCACTTGCCTGAGGAGGTTGTGAAAGAAAGAGGAGCTTTCCTTTTTCAAGAATTAATCAAAAACAAACAATTAGACAAGTATTTAGGAATGAAGCATTACATAGAATGGCCAGATTCTACGCTTGTCTATGATAAAAATATAAATGAATGGGTTGGACGAAATCAAATTTCAAAAGACTCTATTCAATAAAGTATTTGTGTACAAACAAAAAGAGTATCAGCTTATGGCTGAGAATTTGGATCAGGTTGCATTTGCAGCCAAATTGATTCATATTGGTGTTAAATATCAAAAAAATCGGAGGCTTTGCCACCGATTTTTTTTTACCAATTGCTTTCAAAAAATTAATTTGATTCTGATTGAGTAGCTTGTACCTCCGACAAAGGCTTGAAATTCCCAGCTTTCAAAATGGCTTCTTCTGGTTTTTCGTAAGGAATTACTTCTAATATATTCGTAATATTGATATCAGTAATTTGATAATCCTCCACAGTACCGAGACGCTCCTCAATCAACTGGTATGCTTCCAAAGGGGTTTCGGCATTAATTAGCATCATATATGCTGTTCGTTTTTCTTTTTGCGATTTTTCATCAAAACTGATAAAATTCACCTTTACTTTAAACCAAGTTTCTGCCCCATCTTCTACAAAAAATACTTCATGAATCCTCAATTTACTTAATCCAAATAACTGAAAATCAGGTGTATTTGCTGCCACAGTTTCATAAACTCTTGCTTCTGCATCGGTGTATGAAACAGCATCTACTAAATATACTTCCGTAATTTTTATAGTGCGGTCTTTTTCATCTACTTTTTGATAACGTATTTTGCCTTGATACCAATTTGACATAATTTGTATGAATATTGATTATGAATTAATTTCTCGGCAATATACGTCCTTTTTTGTTTATTTTATAATAATTTGGTTTAATTGGGCAAGATAAGACGGCTACGTTTAAAGATATTTTTTTGCAACCAAGAATATTTATCGGATAAGGTCGTACGACGGGTTTTAGTATTTTCACCAAGCACAATTACCAATTCTCTCTCAATCATATCTAATGCTTTCGACTGCCAAGCTCTAAAATCGTCACAGCTTTCCTGTTTAGATTCTAAAAATGTTAAAAATGGACTTAAATCGAAATTTTTACTTGAAATCCCCGCACCTGCCCTCACGGCATCTAAGGCATTGCATTGTTGTTCGTAATGCTTTGGAATTGGTATCATCATACAAGGCTTTCCTAAAAACATGGCTTCACAGATGGATTCAAAACCTGCAGTAGAAACCAAACCTTTACACTTTTCCATCATTTCGACAAACTTGACGGCATCAATTGGATGAAAAGTTAGGGTTTCGTCGTATTGAAGTGCTTCTTTTTTATCGGGTAAATGTAAAAAACAATGTAATGCTGTTTCTAAATTTTTCGAGTGCCACTGTATAATTTCTTCTGCAAAAGATGCTTGTGTTACATAAATCAATATAAAATTTTCGCTACTTGGTTTGTCTTTTTGGGTAATCTCTCGACGTAACAAAGGCGGAATAACAACTATATTTTTTTGATAATCTGGCAACATCTCACTAAACGACAAGGCAAGTTTCCGTGATGAACCAAATGCTGTTACAGCGGTATTCATATCTACTATCAAACGGTCAAGCCACTGGTTTTTGGGATGAATGAAATCCCGATGCAACAATAAATATTGGTGGGCAATGCAAACCATCGGAACATTCGGACGAAAGAAAAAACGATGAATGCCTCCTAATAATTCATAAAAGTTAATAATAATATCAGGTTTAGTTTTGGCAACAAAATCGTTCATCACCTTCAAACTATCTACATACTTCGATATACGTCGGGTATTGTTTAAAAGAGTCTTCCCAATAGCTAAAGCTTTTGCCTTGGTAGAATAAACCAAGTATGGACTGAATACTTTCTGTGTTGGATAATTAAAATTTTGTGTAAAGAAAGCAGGTAAGTCATGGATATTTTCTCCACCAACCAAAGCTCCAACAACTGAATGTTCACGAGCTTGTAAAAGAGAAGCGAGAGCAATGGCTTGTGTCAAATGCCCTCTCCCCTCACCTTGAATGATAAATAAACATTTCATCGAATAAAATTATAAAGCCGCCACTCTACTCATGGCAAATT
>JACCEC010741468.1_pt1 | contig 10293 bp, 6 predicted proteins | sample 7450121 | NCBI WGS metagenome assembly JACCEC01 (sample SAMN15323455, study PRJNA562643) | freshwater metagenome | isolation source: river surface water | place: USA:Blue River Watershed | collected 2017-08-18 | reverse complement strand
GCTGGTGCAGATGTTTTAGTTGTAGACACAGCACATGGACATCAAAAGAAAATGATTGAAGCGCTTAAGACTATTAAGGCTCTAAATCCAAAGGTTCCAATTGTCGCCGGAAATGTAGTTACTGCATCTGGCACAAAGGAATTAATTGAGGCTGGTGCAGATATTATTAAAGTTGGAGTTGGACCTGGTGCAATGTGTACAACACGTATGCAAACAGGTGTTGGTCGCCCACAATTTTCTGCCGTTTTAGAGTGCGCAACAGAAGCTAAAAAGTATGGCAAAACAATTTGGGCAGATGGCGGTGTTCGCCATCCAAGAGATGTAGCACTAGCACTGGCAGCAGGTGCATCTCAGGTAATGATTGGTTCATGGTTTGCCGGCACATATGAATCTCCAAGTGATCTGCGAAAAGATTCCGATGGCAGGTTATATAAAGAATCATTTGGTATGGCGTCAGCTAGAGCAGTTGCAGCTAGAACTGCAAGTGAAGATGCTTTTGATCGTGCTCGTAAATCTCTTTTCGAAGAAGGAATTTCATCCTCACGAATGTATATAAATCCCACAAGACCTGGCGTTGAGGATTTAATTGATGAAATTATTGCTGGATTAAGATCTTCATGTACTTATAGTGGAGCAGCAAATTTGATTGAGTTTAATGAGAAAGCTGTAATTGGTATTCAATCTGCGGCAGGTTACGCTGAAGGTAGACCCCTATTTACATCTTGGAAAAACTAAATACTCTGCTTCTTAATTTTATTCTTTGATAAAAGAATATGTCCGATAAAACCGATTACTAAAGCAAATAAAACACCAAGATTTGCATAAGCCCAACTTCCATCACGACCACCTAGTGGGCCTAATAGATAACCTTGCCAAGATAGCCAACCTGCTAAGGAGTTTGTTACAAATCCCCAACCTATAATTGCGCCAAAAAATATCAATCCAATTGATCTTAAATTCCAACTTCCATATCTGCCTTTTGGGTCAAATAACTCATCTTCTGCATAACCTTTACGCATTAATACATCGGCAACAAATATTGCAGACCAAACAGCAACTGGTACTCCTAATGTAATTAAGAAGCCTTGGAATGGAACAAAAAAGTCACTTGCAAACCAGACTAAATAAATTACTCCGATTGTCATAATCAAGCCATCTATTGCTGCTGCAGTATGTCGTTTAACTGGCACCCCAATTGAGACTAGAGTCAGACCTGAAGAGTACAAATTAAGTATTGCACCACCTATTAAACCTAATATTGCAACCAGTGCAAAGGGAATTAAATACCATGTTGGTAATAAAGTAGTTAGTGCACCAATAGGATCAGAGGCAACAAGTTCACTTAACTCTGGACTGCTTGCTGCCAATAATGAACCGTAAATTACTAGCGTTATTGGGACAATTGCTGCTCCAAACACTGTCCAAACAACTACGGATTTTCCTGATGTGCTTCTAGGAAGATATCTAGAGTAATCAGCTGCGCAACCCACCCAACCCAAACCAATACCGGTCACACCAAATATTAATGCGCCAATAAAACCTTGGGTTGTGCCATTTGGTATTGAAGACACCTTAGACCAGTCAACTGTATCAATTGTTAAGATAATATAACCAAAAGTTAAAATTAAAGTTGAAATAGTTAAATACACTTGTAACTTCATAATTACTTTAAAACCTAAAACACCACCAACAATTGTCAGTCCGCCCGCCAGAAGAAAACCCAAAATTCTTGATAGATCTGGATCGATATTGCCAACTCGCGTAAACACTGTTTCTGATGCAAGTGTTGCCAATGAAACTAAAACTATTTCCCAACCAACAAAAATTAGGTATGAAAGAAACCCTGGGATTTTATTTCCATTAACTCCAAAGGCTGCTCGAGAGAGCGTCATGGTTGGTGCGTTAGCTCTTTTGCCCGCAAGAGATGAGACTCCTACTAGTAAGAAACTTCCGACAGTTCCGATAATTGCTGCGGCGGTTACTTGCCAAAATGAAATTCCAAATCCTAGAAAAAATGAGCCATATGAAATAGCAAGAAATGAAACATTTGCAGCTGCCCAAGGCCAAAACAATGACCGTGCATTTCCTTTACGTTCTAACTCAGAAATAAAATTAATTCCGTTTAATTCTAAGTTTGAAGAGATTTTTGCCATAATCTTATTTAACTATAAAAATAATTATCTTGGGCGTTTACGGCGTTCATGTGGGCGAGGACGTGATTTTTTTCTCCTACCGCCACCCTTGGATCGTGATCCTCTTTCATTACGAGATCTTCCTGACCCATCGCTATTTGCATGAACAACATCCTCTATTGGAACTCCAGATGGCTCAAGGGCGCCAGTAATTCTTACTAAAGTTGAATCTAACGGGCGAACTGTAGATTCAGTTAACTTAACACCAGCTCTAGAAGTTAAACCATGAACACCTTTGCGTTGTTTATGAGTAGCAAGTGTTACCACTGTGCCAACGGCCCCAGCTCTGGCAGTTCTACCGGCGCGGTGTAGATAATCTTTGTGATTCTCTGGTGCATCTACATGTACAACTAATGAAACATCGTCTACGTGAATTCCTCTAGCTGCAACATCAGTTGCAACCAATGCTGAAGTTTTACCAGATTTAAATGCCTCTAAAACTCTTGATCTCTGGCTTTGTGTTTTACCACCATGAAGTGCGCCTACTGCAACGCCTACTTGGTTCATTTTTTTAGCTAATTTATCTGCGCCGTGTTTGGTTCTAACAAAAAATATACTCTTCCCTTTTCTGGCTGCAATTTGGGCAGTGATTAAATCTTTATGAGCTTGTTCCATAATCAAAACATGATGAGTCATATTTCCAGCTGTAGATTTCTCATTTGCTAGGGAATGAGTTACTGGGTTTCTTAGATACTTCTTAACCAATGAATCTACATCTTTATCTAAGGTGGCACTAAAAAGCATACGTTGGCCGTCAGGTTTTGTTAAATCTAAAATTCTTTTAACGTCGGGTAAAAATCCCATATCTGCCATTTGGTCTGCTTCATCTAAAACTGTTATCAAAATATCATCTAGTTTGATATGTTTTTTCTGAATTAGATCAATTAATCGGCCAGGTGTTGCTACAACAATAGGTACACCTCTTTTTAGGGCTTGAATCTGCTTTGAATATGAAAGCCCACCAGCAACAACTTGAGAGTTCAAATTTACCGATCTTGAAAGTGGTGCGATTACATCACTTATCTGCATAGCTAGTTCACGTGTTGGCGAAAGAATTAAAGCTAAAGGTCGCATTGGGGCTGCGGTTTTTCCAGCAAGTCTTGATATTAAAGCTAAGCCAAAAGCTAGAGTTTTTCCAGACCCTGTTTGTCCCCTACCTAAAATGTCTTTTCCAGCAATAGCATCTGGCAGAGTAGCTTTTTGAATTGGAAAAGGTTTATCGATACCAGCCAAATTTAACGCTTTAATGAGAGCAGAGTTAACACCTAAATCTTTAAATGACATATGCAACCAATCAAGACATGATGCGTGTCTCGATAGTGATTAGAGATTAAGACTCGCAAGGTACTTACAAGTTGTAAGCACATGGGGAATTACTGACTTAAGTTTACCTTACTTTTTGTTGCCAAATTACCAAAAAAGATTAATCCAGCCTGATTTTATTTCCATTAACCGTTAACTCAACAGCCACAATACCTGTTTGATCATTATTTTCACTCACATCAACCCAAGCAATTTCAGCATCAACTACTGATTTTGAAATGTCAGAATCTAGCCAATCTTGAATCTTAGATTCATCACCAGCAATTTCTATCTTAGAGATTTTTGCTGTTGCCTTGCCATCAGTTGATGGGTGTTCTTTAGTTAGCCATTGAATAAAAAATGGTAATTGAGAATCTTCAAGTGTTGCCAGAACTCCAATTTGCTTCCAACCTAATTCGCTTCCATCTGGTCTGCGACGATTACCATCTACTGAAGTTCTTCCTAATCTTGATTCGACTTTCTTAATATCTTCAGTTGCTAATACCCAAGTAAGCCAGCCGCCACCTTCTTCAGCTTTTTTCTTAACTGCTCTACCAAACGGAGTTGAATCTGTTGCTGGGTGATCTAATGGACATACAATTTCAATGTATTGATTATTCAGTAATGGCGCAGTGAAATTTCTTGTACCAAATTTAGGATGTATTCCACCATCTATAAATGCTGTTCCTATTTGTGAACCAATTCGATTTACCACATCAGAAATCTGATCATGGGATGCAACATAGGAGATATGGTCTAAACGCATGGGAGTATTTTGCCTTACAAAACTAGGTGCTAATTACCACTTTTCTAACGTAATTCACACATTAATGCTTCAATAAGTAGCAAAGGGGCTGCATTTTGTGCCAAATTAGTGCGAGTTTTTAGAATTGCCTCAATTTTTTTTAGAGTCCGCTCTGGACCAAAAGAAACTGCTAATTTATTGATTTGCTCCTTTATATCTTGATTTATTAAAGAATCCGATGAGCCAGATTGGACTAGTAAAACATCCCGATATAAAGTTGAAAGATCTAGAAGTGCTCGGTCTAAATAATCTCTTACCATTCTTGTACTTCTTGATTTCTGTTCCTTTTCTAATTCCTTTATTGCCTTAGAACCACCAGCTGCTAATTTAGATCCGGTTGCACCCCATGCTTGCTTTAGTTTAGTGATTTCAACTTCATCTTTTTTCTCAGAATCAGACAATGCCTCGTTTTTTGCAGCGTCAACCAAAATTTGAGCTGCTTTAAATGCAGATGTGACATCTTTTAACATAAATGGTAATTTCAAAATGCTTTCTCTGTTTTGTTTTGCGTTTAAATCAGTAGCAAGATATCTAGCTCTTCCAATATGTCCACCGGAGGCTCTAGCCACAAAATCTGCGACCTTGGGGTCAATTGCATCTCGTTCGATTAATAAATTTGCTATAGCTTTTGTTGATGGAGTTCTAAGTGCTAAATGGCGGCAGCGAGATCTAATTGTTGGTAAAACATCTGTCAAAGTTGGAGCGCAAAGTAACCATACTGTTCTAAGTCCAGGCTCTTCAATAACTTTTAATAATGCGTTAGCTGCTGAATCTGTTAATCGATCTGCATCCTCAATTACGACAACTCGCCAGTTTGCAACTGATGGTGCCCATGAAGCTCTACTAATTAATTCTCTGACCTCATCTATTTTTATAGATAGTCCTTCGGTTTTAATCAATTCAACATCTGCATGTGAGCCAGTGATAGTTGACATACAATCATTACATTTACTGCATCCACTATCTTTGCAAACTAAAGCAGCCGCAAATGCGATTGCAGCATTAGATCGACCTGATCCGGGTGGACCAGTAAATAACCAGGCATGTGTCATTCCTTGAGTTTTATCAGCATCTTTTTTAGACGCTAAAACTGCATCTTTTAAGGCTCTAATAACCTCGGCTTGGTCAATTAATGAACTAAACACACTCATATTGTTTTTTGATTCTTCTTTAAACCTTTAATTGCGCCAACTCTTTCAACAATTAGTTCATGGATTTGCTCTATTGAAAGCGAAGCATCAATGACGGCAAATCGTTCTGGATCAGTATTTGCCAAACTTAAATACTCTTGCCTTACCCGCTCATGGAAAGCTAAAGGTTCACTTTCAAGTCGATCAGTTGATTGCAACCTTGAAAGCCCTATTTCTGCTGGCAAATCCATAATAATTGTTAAAGTTGGAGTTAAAGACTCAGTTGCCCATCTAGAGATTCTAGCGACTTCGCTAGGTAATAAAACTCTACCTGCACCTTGATAAGCAATTGATGAATCAAAATATCTGTCGGTTATAACAACCTCACCCTGATCAAGTGCTGGTTTAATCTTTGCAAAAACATGATTTGCTCTATCGGCAGCATACAAAAGTGCTTCAGCTCTTGGAGAAATTGTGCCAGTTTTATTATCTAGCAATATTTCACGAAGTTGATCACCCAGTGGTGTGCCACCAGGCTCTCTAGTAAGTAGAACTTTCTCACCATTTTTTTCAAGCCATTCTTTAAGTAATTTAGTTTGAGTAGATTTTCCTGATCCTTCGCCACCTTCAAATGAAATAAATACTCCACTACTTATTTGCCCAGTCATGGCACCCAATTCACCTCTAAGAGCAGATTTAATATCACTCCAAAGTGAAACTGTTGGGCGATCTCGCATATGCAAGTAGGTTAGAACACCGAAAGTAGTGGCAATTAATCCGGCAAAGAACATTGTAAAAGCTGCGCCATTGTAAGTAACTGTCGTAGTTCTAAATGTATAAGTGTGCTCACCAATTGCAGCTGCAACTAGTGGTGATATTGCAAGTACTAAAACAAGTGAAACTCTGATAAGGGATTGCACAAATGCAAAAGTTCTACCTCTAATCTCATCATCAACTTCCATGCCAAGCATTGTGAAGCCTGAAACCCAAGCCACTCCTGAAAAAATACCTAAAATAATGGTTATAAAGATAGCTAAAACTAAGTTCAATACTAAAGAAAGAATTACTAGTAAAATTCCAGAAATTGCTAAGGATGCGCCAAATAATCTTCTTCTGGTAAATTGTGAAAAAACCTTTGGCCCAAAGGAGATTCCGGTTGCAAGACCTAAAAATACTGATCCGAACAAAACACCATAAGCGGCTTCACCAGCTTGTAGTTCATCCACGAAAGTTCTAGCTAATCCAATTACCGCTCCTGCTGCAAAGAAAGCTCCTAGCATTCCAAAAACTAAGCCTCTAATAACCTTTGAACCTTTAATGAATACAAAACCATCAAGTAAAGATCTTGTAAAAGATAATTGCTTAACATTTGCAGCTGGACCTGCTGGTATTTCTTTTAAACGCCAAACTGTATAAGCACAAAATGCAAAACTTATTGAATTTATATAAAGAGCAAGATCTGCTGCACTAGCTGGTGTGGTGTTTCCTAAAATTGAATTTACAACTCCGGAAAAGACTGCCAGAATAGAAAAAACTAAGGCAGCAATTGGTGCTGTACCATAAGTTGCTAGTAAAGAAACTTGGTTTGCACTTTCTAATTTGTTTTTTGGCACAAGATTAGGAACTGAGGCTTCTTTTGCTGGTGACCAGAATAGGGTTACTATCTCAACCAATATTGTCGCGGTATAAAGCCAGAAGTAATTACCAACTACTGGAATTGATAGATAAAGTGAAAATCTCAAGATGTCACATGTAATCATTAATTTACGACGATCAAAACGATCAGCGATTACACCAGCAAATGGTCCTAAAATAACTGCTGGTAACAACCTGACTATAAATACTCCGGCGATTGCAAAGTTTGCTTTTGCATAATCACCACCAGCTAGTTGTTGTGCAAGAGCGGTGGATGCTAATAAACCTAACCAGTCCCCAAATGAGGAAAAAGCCATCGCCTGCCAGAATTTTCTAAATGCAGGTATTGCTAAAACGCTACGGGATTGTGCTTGCGCTGGGGCCGATGGGTATGGCAGTGACATGTTATAAGTGTACTTCTGTTGACAAAACTCTACTCAGGTAAGTTTCCAACGCCTGTTGCGCCCTTTTTTGCCTTTTTCTTAGCAGCTGCTCCTTTAATTGTTTTTTCAGTAAGTGTTGGAGCACTCTTCTTAGCTCTTTTGGCTTTCTTCTTTGAGCCATCTGGATTTTCAATTTCCCATGCTCTCCTGCCAGCTAATAGTTCAAGTGCTCTTTCTAATGTTAGAAGCTCAACTGCATCTCCTCTGCGCAGAGTGGCATTGGTTTCGCCATCGGTTACATAAACACCAAATCTGCCATCCTTAACAATTACATCTCTACTTGTTTGAGGATCTTTACCCAACTCTTTTAGTGGTGGTTTTGCAACGCCACGTCTTCTAACTTTTGGTTGTCGATAAATCTCAAGTGCTTCTTCGAAATTAATTGAAAATAGCTGATCTTCACTTGTTAATGTTCTTGAATCTGTTCCACGTTTTAAATAAGGACCATACCTACCATTTTGTACAGTTATAACTTCACCTTCATACTCACCTAAATTTCTTGGTAAAGACAAAAGCTTTAGAGCATCTGCAAGTTCGATCGTGTCAAGTGACATTGTAGAAAGCAGAGAAGCAGTTTTAGGCTTTGGTGCATCTTTTTTCTTTCGCTTCTTTTTTGCGCCCTCTTCTACAATCTCTTCTGGAAAAACTTCAGTTATATATGCACCAAATCGACCAGATTTTGCAATTAACTCTAAACCAGTTACAGGATCAATGCCCAACTTTCGCTCACCTGATGGCTTTGCTAATAATTCAATTGCCTTAGCAAGTGTTAATTCATCTGGCGCCATCTCCTCTGGAATATTTGCATATTTTCGCTCTTCGCCAACACCTTGTTGGATGTAAGCACCAAATCTTCCAACTCTAATCTCTATATCTTCACCCATTTTCATGGTGTTAATAGCTTGCGCGTCAATTGCGCCAAGATCTGCTGATAGATCTGCTAAACCTGGATTATTCTCACTTCCGTAAAAGAACTTAGTTAACCAAGCAACTCGCTCTTCTTCACCATTAGCAATTTTGTCTAAGTCTTCTTCCATAGAAGCAGTGAATTCGTAGTCAATTAATTTTGTAAAGTGTTGCTCTAGTAATCCAGTAACTGAGAAAGCTAAAAATGTTGGGACTAAAGCTCTGCCTCGTTTTGTAACATAGCCTCGATCTTGAATTGTCTGCATAATTGAAGCAAATGTTGAAGGTCGGCCAATTCCTAATTCCTCTAACTTTTTAACTAAGGTTGGCTCGGTATATCTTGCTGGCGGTTTAGTTTCATGACCTTCACAGTTGTATTCAGTAACTGAAATCTTTTCACCAACACTCATGGCTGGCAACCTGCGATCTACCTCTTCGACATCCACTTTTTCTTCAATAATATCCTCATATGCGGATAAAAAACCAGGAAATACAATTACAGAACCATTGGCTCTAAATATTGCATCATCACCTGTTTTTGTCTTCACATCAAAATCAACTCGCATCTGTTGCTTCTTTGCATCTGCCATTTGTGATGCAATGGTGCGTTTCCAAATTAAATCATAAAGTGCAAATTCATCTCTAGATAACTCTGGTGCTAATTCGCCCGGGGTTCTAAATGAATCACCCGCAGGTCTTATTGCTTCATGCGCCTCTTGTGCATTTTTGGTTTTACCTTCATAAATTCTTGGCGCAGATGGCACTGACTCTTTTCCATATAAAGACTGAGCAGAAGATCTAGCTGCTGATATAGCTGCTGAAGATAGCGTTACTGAATCGGTTCGCATATAAGTTATGTATCCGTTTTCATATAACCGCTGCGCAATTCTCATTGTTAATTGAGCACCCCACCCAAGTCGAGAACCGGCATCTTGTTGCATGGTTGAGGTTGTAAAAGGTGGCTTTGGTCTCTCAGTTCTTGGTGACTCTTCTAGTGACTTTACAACTAAGACCTGATTAGAAAGTGATTGGACTAATTGACGAGCACTAGCCTCATCAAGTAATAAAATATTTTCAACTGACTTTTCTTTAATTCCACCATTTGAATCAAAATCATTTGTCGCTGCAACTCGTTTACCATTTAATGATAAGAGCCTAGCGCTGAAACCTGGTTCGCACTGTGCGCTTAAATCCCACCAACTCGATGAAATAAATGCCATACGCTCACGTTCGCGTTCAACAATTAATCTTGTTGCTACTGATTGAACTCGTCCTGCTGATATTCTTGGCATTACTTTCTTCCAAAGTACAGGTGAAAGTCGATAACCATAAAGTCGATCTAGTACCCTACGAGTTTCTTGCGCATCTACTAATCGATAATCTAAATCTCGTGTTTCTTTAGCAGCTTTTTGAATAGCTTCTTTTGTAATCTCATGAAATACCATCCGTCTAACCGGAATTTTGGGACGCAATACCTCAATTAAGTGCCATGCAATCGCTTCACCTTCGCGGTCTTCATCTGTTGCCAGGATTAATTCGTCGGCATCTTTCATCAACTCTTTTAACTCAGCGACTTTGGCTTTCTTATCTGGGTTAATGACATAAAGTGGAGCAAAATCCTCTTCAATATTTACACCCTCTTTTGCCCAAGCAATTTTCTTATACTCTTTTGGGATATCCGCTGCTCGTTGTGGCAAATCTCGAATATGGCCAACTGAAGCCTCTACTACATACTCATCCCCTAGAAATGAGCCAATTTTGCGTGCTTTAGCCGGCGATTCAACTATAACTAATTTGGTGCCCAAAGTAATCCTTCTTTATCTAATTAGGGAAGAGAAAATAGTTAAGCGATTGCCGTTGCACGTTTTCTGTTACGGATG
>JACCEC012302561.1_pt1 | contig 10299 bp, 8 predicted proteins | sample 7450121 | NCBI WGS metagenome assembly JACCEC01 (sample SAMN15323455, study PRJNA562643) | freshwater metagenome | isolation source: river surface water | place: USA:Blue River Watershed | collected 2017-08-18 | reverse complement strand
CTCAGCATCAGCATGGAATTTTAATTGCCAGGCGTGGGCGATAAATTTTGCACTCAACACCAATGCACCCAACAAATAAATTAACCCACTCATGCCAATCAGATACGGCAACAAACAGACTACCGCCAACAACAACGTGTAGAGCAAAATCAGCGTTTTGGCAAATTCGATGCCGTGGGTGACGGGCAACATGGGAATACCCGCGCGCGCATAATCGTTTACGCGATGAATAGCCAGCGCCCAAAAATGCGGGGGAGTCCAGGTGAACACAATCATCATTAGCAGCAGTGCTTCACCACCTACCTGCCCGGTCATTGCGCTCCACCCCAATACAGGTGGCAAGGCGCCTGCGATACCGCCTATAACAATATTTTGTGGTGTTGCACGTTTTAACAGCAATGTATAAACGACGGCATAACCAAATAAACCCGACAAAGTTAGCCAGGCAGTAAGCCAATTAATACCGAGCGATAAAATGGCAAAACCAAGAATTGCCAGAGCGCACGCAAAGGTTACCGCTTGCGTAGTAGACAGACGGCCTTTTGGTAAGGGACGCATGTGGGTGCGGGCCATTTGCGCATCAATTTTTTGATCCAATACCTGATTGAATGCCGCCGCAGCGGCCGATACCAAACCAATACCGATGCACGCAAACACTATTTTGATAAGATCAGGTATGGACGGTGTTGCGAGCATCATTCCCACCCAAGCGGTAAGCACTAATAATGCAACGACTTTGGGTTTCGTCAGCTGATAGTAGTCACGACACAGCAATAAAAATTCCCTGCGCACATTGTGTGGCAATAATAATTTTACACTGGCCATAACACCTCCCAGCCGCATCAATAACTATTGATTAACAACTGTTTGATTGGTAACTGACTAATTAACAACTGATTGACTCGCACCCATAGCCACTTTGGTTATCGAATTTTCGGTTAATGCACCCGTACGCGTGCGCAAGTGCAATTGCCGAATAAATACCAGCGTTAACATCAACAAATTAGCAGCGACCAGATTGTGCGCCACCGCATTTGCCAGTGGTAGCTGCCAATAAATATTGGCGATACCCAAGCTAATTTGGGTAACCAGCAACAGGCCAATCATCAATACCAGTCGCCGAATGCCTGCCGTTTTCGCGTTGCGCCAGCTACACATCAATAGCAGCGCAACTATAAGTGTAGTCATCATTGCACCAACGCGATGAGCCACATGAATACTCATACGTGCGTCATAAGACAACACACCATACTCATAGGTCTCGTGCCCCAGCGGTAAATGAAAAATGGATTCCAGTGAAAAACGCGTTTGCCATCCCGCATCACAAACTGGCAATTGTGTACACACCAGTGCTGCGTAATTTGCCGACGTCCAGCCCCCTAGGGCGATCTGCATTAACAAAAACGTCGCGGCTATATAGGCAAGGGGCAAAAAGCGTCTTAACTCAGGTTCGGGAGCAAGGGAATATTGCGCATTGAAAATATCCAGTCGTAACAGCGCCAGCAAACCGAGCAAAAAAAATCCACCCAGCAAATGTGCCATCACTACCAGCGGAATCAAATTCAATGTCACTGTCCACATTCCCAACAGCGCTTGCATAATAATTAATGCCAGCAACAGCACCCCAAACTTACGCCAGCGTTTAATCACCAGGCTGAGCAAAAATATCGACAGCACCAACAACCCGAGCAAGCCGGCAATATAGCGATGCAACATTTCATTGTGCGCCTTGTGCGGCTCAACTACAGCGTTAGGAAATTTTTGTTGAATTTTAGCGATATGCTCCTCGTGCAAAGGGGCGGTCAGTTTCCCATAACAGCCAGGCCAATCCGGACAACCAAGCCCCGCATCGGTTAAGCGAGTGTAAACGCCCAAGCCAATCACTATTAGCGCTAACAACATCGCACTATTTACCAAACGTCGAAATACAATCAACGACGAATTCATAGACGGCTCCGATCGTAATTAAACAACCGCAATAGATCACTGCGCACATCGGCGGCCACTTGCGTGGCTATGGAATCAGTCAAGGGATAGCGCAAGAGTACAATTCCCTGCTGGTTAATAATGACAAACTGGTTATTCAATAGCTCCAGCGTAGAATTCATTGCTGCTGTAGAGTTTAATCCTTCAGAGGTCTGCACCATTTTTAGCGCGGAGAATTTCGACTTCAGGCTCGTAACATCTGTTGTATTGCCGGCAACCAACATGGCTTGCACGCCTAGCTGTTTGCGGCCAAGCCCGGTGTAGAGCTGTTGCAAAAGTGTCAGCGCGCGTTCGCATTCTTGAGCACAAGATTGCGCGCTCACATAAGCCACAGTCCAATGCAAATCGCCCTGCTCAAGTGCAGGAATTAATTTCACCTCCTGCGTCAGCCACTGGCCTTTATTGGTTGCTTCGCCTGTAAACCAGCCCATGGACAAACTTAATTTTGCAGCAGCAAAAGGTACCAGTGCACACAGGGAAAATAATAAAAAGAAATTCCGCGCGTTCATGCTAATGGCTCCTCGTTGATACCTTATTTTTAGAAAAGGCGGTTTTAGGTAAAGGATCTTCAAGCGCCGAATTTATTACCGATGGTTGTTCTCGCATTTCTTTAGCCGAATTTTCCGCTGTGATTGATTTTGAATTGCTCACCGTTTCACACTGATAGGCGGTTTCATGAGCGCAAGCCAAGCCCACCAGCAGCGCAGCAACAGCAAGCAACAACCATTGCAAGGCGTAAGCTTTGTGCCGCTCAGGAGGTAGGACCACAGGGCGATAATGCACAACAAAGGGCGATGATTGTTGCTGATAGATGAGTCCCGGCAATAATCCTGCAGGCAAGTAGCTCGCTAGTAGTTGGTTATCTATTTTCTGTATACGCATGGGCCAACGCCCCTGGTCTTCCAGATTTTTTCCAAGCAACAAGGTATCGGAACGCGCGCGATAGACACCTTGCACATTTATTTCATCGGAAATATTTACTTCAGGCAATTCTGTGCGGGACAGGGGCGCGGAGACCCAACCCAAATTAACCAACACAATTGCTGGCGGTGATGCGGAAAGTTCCTGCACAGGAATAACCACATCGTAACCGGGCCGTCCACTCAGCAACTGGTTATCCAGCAACCAAACATAGGGAGAAATCCAATGCCCAGTAAACGCGACTAATGCTCCATCCTGCGCAAGTAAATTAGTTCCCTCTTGCGCGTGTGTCATCAAGCCACCCAATGTGGTTGCGGGCTGTATTTGCCATTGTGCGAGTTGATCCAGACTCTGCTGCTTTTGCGCTGCCCGCTGCCATTGCCAGGAAGCAAGCGCCAATAAAATCGCAACAACCAACACATTAATAACTGCCCAGTACCAATGGACTACCCAGTTGCGTTTAAAGACTATAATGGTCATGTCACACATCCGTGGAGCCAATTATGCTCACTAAAATTATTCTGATTGCGCTGTTAATGCTCGTGATTATCAGTTTGTTCCAAGCGCTTTATGTCATGATGAAAAATGACGACGCAGCGCCAAAGATGTCCAAATTTCTAGGTCGCCGGCTGATTTTTTCAGCACTGGTTGTTCTGGCAATACTGGTTCTCCTTGCCACCGGGGTTATTACCCCCAACCCACGACCTTATTAACTAAAAACACCGAAATAAAAACATTTAACTTATAAAATTTTTACTTAAAAACTGTTAATTTAAAAACTGTTAACTGAAAAACAATGACCAATACCCTCAAAAGCGATTGCACTAATGTGCAATCGCTACAACACATACACAAAGACAAACAGGTTTAACCAAACCACATCCACAAAATGCCAATACCAGGCGGCTGCTTGAAAACCGAAATGGCGCTCAGGGGTAAAGTGACCTTTTACTGCAATGCGCAAAAAGATCACTGTCAGGAAGATCGCCCCCAGGGTGACGTGCAACCCGTGAAAACCGGTAAGTAAGAAAAAGGTATTGCCGTACACCCCAGAGTCCAAACGCAACCCCAACTCTTCATAGGCGTGAAAATATTCATGGCCTTGCAGTGCTAAAAAGCAGGCGCCAAGAATAATGGTCAACATCAAAAAGAAACCCAGCTGCGCCGGTTTCTTTTGCTCTATGCCAATATGCGCAAATTGCAAGGTAATGGAGGAGACCAGCAAAATAACGGTATTAATAAGCGGAATTCCATCCCACGGCATTGCTTGAGTTTCCGCGCCAGCGGGGGTTTTAATTAGCGGCCACATAGCGTCAAAATTGGGCCAGAGGATTTCAGCCGTCATAGCATTATTGCCAGCGCCATCCAGCCAAGGCACAGAGATAATACGCGCATAAAAAAGCGCACCAAAAAACGCAGCAAAAAACATGACTTCCGAAAAAATAAACCAGCTCATTCCCTGGCGAAAGGATTGGTCCATTTGCCTGCTGTATAGGCCATCCATAGATTCTTCAATCACATTGCCAAACCAGCCAAATAACATAATCAACAACAAACCAAAGCCAGCAATAAGTGCAAGCACGCCCCAGAGATTGTCGTTCACCCAGTGGGCAGCGCCATTGGCCATTAAAAATAACGCAATCGCGCCGACAATCGGCCAATGACTGTGATGCGGAACATAATAGTGTTGGTAACTGGTACTCATGGGATACCTCCATTCGCACACTGGATTAACACACTGAAGCTAACGGCTCGCCGTTTGCCCCTGACTTTTATACAAACGATAGGACAAGGTAATCGTGGAATATTCCGCAGGTAATTGCGGATCTATATAAAACTGCACCGGCATGGATTTTTCGCCATGGGCGTCCAGCGGTTGCTCAGAAAAGCAAAAACATTCAATTTTTTTAAAATAGCGCGCTGCAGCTCCCGGCGATACCGACGGCACTGCGCGGCCAACCATGGCCTGGGCCGATAAATTTTTCACATTAAAATAAATAACTTTTACTGCACCGGGATTCAGTTCGATTGAATTTAATTCCGGTGCAAAATTCCAGGGAATAGAGTCATCACGATTAGCAATAAATTCCACTTTGATCACACGACTTTTATCAACCCTTATAGATGGCGCTGCCGCCACCGCAGCGGTTTTTCCATTTAAGCCGGTCAAACGGCAAAACACATCGTAGAGTGGTACCAACGCAAAGCCGAACAAAAACATCGCAATGCAAACCAACAGGAGTTTGCGCAACAGCGGCTGATGCGAAACGGTTTGATTTGTCATCGATCCAGCTCCTTACCAACCAGGTAATCACTAATGCTTAACGTCCGCCTTTATTTCCGGTGGAGATTGAAACGTGTGATAAGGTGCTGGCGATGGAATTTCCCATTCCAACCCATAAGCGCCTTCCCAAACTTGCGTGCTGGCCTTAACACCCTTGCGCCTGATACACCGAAACACCATGGCGACAAATAGCAACTGCGACAAGCCAAATAAAAATCCACCAATACTGATAAATGCATTCATATCGGCAAATTGCAGTGCGTAATCCGGAATACGCCGCGGCATTCCCGCCAAACCGACAAAGTGCATGGGGAAAAACAACAGGTTGACCGAAACCAGTGAGCACCAGAAATGTAATTGACCAAGGCGCTCGCTGTACATCACGCCGGTCCATTTGGGAATCCAGAAATACACCCCCGCAATAATTCCAAACAAGGCACCGGTAACTAACACATAGTGAAAATGTGCTACGACAAAATAAGTATCCTGGTATTGGAAATCGGCGGGGGTAATCGCCAACATCAAACCGGATAAACCACCAATGGTAAACAACACAATAAAGGCAATCGCAAACATCATCGGTGTTTCAAAAGTCATGGCGCCGCGCCACATGGTGGCTACCCAATTAAAAACTTTTACCCCGGTGGGAACCGCAATCAGCATGGTGGTATACATAAAAAACAACTCAGCAGCCACGGGCATGCCGGTAGTAAACATGTGGTGGGCCCACACAATAAACGAAAGAAATGCAATGCTCGCGGTAGCGATCACCATGGACTCATAGCCAAACAGAGGTTTGCGCGCAAAACACGGAATAATGCTGGAGACAATTCCGAAGGCGGGCAAAATCATGATGTAAACTTCAGGGTGACCAAAGAACCAGAAAATATGTTGGAACATGACCGGGTCACCGCCCCCGGCAGCATTAAAAAAACTGGTGCCAAAATATTTGTCGGTTAACACCATTGTCACCACACCCGCCAACACCGGCATAACGGCAATTAATAAAAATGCCGTAATTAGCCAGGTCCATACAAACAGCGGCAAACGCATCCAGGTCATCCCCGGTGCGCGCAAATTAAAAATGGTGATGATAATATTCATCGCCCCCATGATCGAAGAAATTCCCATCATATGTACGGCAAAGACAAAAAATGCGGTGCTGTCGTTGGAGTATGTTGTTGAAAGCGGAGCATAAAAAGTCCATCCCGATGCAGGACCACCACCCTCCATAAATAACGTGGACAATAAGATCGTAAAGGCGCAGGGCAACAACCAGAAGCTCCAGTTATTCATGCGCGGCAGCGCCATGTCTGGCGCGCCCACCATCAGCGGTACCATCCAATTTGCTAAACCAACAAAGGCCGGCATAATTGCACCGAACACCATAATCAAACCATGCACTGTGGTCATCTGGTTAAAGAAGTGCGGATCGACAAATTGCAAACCCGGTTGGAATAATTCCGCGCGAATCACCATGGCCATGCTGCCGCCGATAAATAACATCAGCAGCGAAAACAACAAATACAAGGTGCCAATATCTTTATGGTTAGTGGTGTAGAGCCAGCGCATAATACCTGCGGGCTTTTCATCGTGCGCATGATGGCTTTCGTGCTCACCAATACTTGGGGAATGTTCCTGACTCATTATTATTCTCCCGCACTCAAGGCTGCATTAATGTCGGCAATCTGCACCAGATCGCCTGTATCGTTGCCCCAGGCATTGCGCTCATAAGTAATGACCGCCGCTAATTCGGCTGCCGTAAGTTGCTTGCCAAAAGCCTGCATGGCGGTGCCGGGTTTTCCAAATAACACGGTGTGGATATGCGCCGGTTTATCTTTCGTCACCATGGCGCTGCCTTTTAATGCCGGGAAGGCGCCGGGCAAACCTTCACCACCGGGTTGATGACATACAGCACAGCGCGTCTCATAGACTTTTTGCCCTTGGGCGAGCAATTCTTCTTTACTCATCAGGCCACGTGCTGCCGCTTCGGCTTTGGCCTTTTCTTGCGCGGCAATCTGTTCACTCACCCAGGTCTCAAATGCTTCCGGTGTTTTTACATCGACTACTATCGGCATAAAGCCGTGATCCTTTCCGCAGAGTTCTGCACATTGACCACGATAAATTCCGGGGTTATCTATTCTTGCCCATGTCTCGTTAATAAAACCTGGGTTGGCATCTTTTTTAATCGCAAACGCTGGCACCCACCAGGAGTGGATCACGTCATCAGCAGTGACTAAAAAACGAATTTTTTTACCGGTGGGCAGAACTAGAGGCTTATCAACATCGCGCAGATACAATTCATCTTTGGTCGCATTGTTTTCAATTTGCTCGCGCGGAGTGGCGAGCAGCGAATAAAATTCGATGGGGTATTCCAGATATTTGTAATGCCACTTCCATTGCGAACCAGTTACCAACACAGTCATATCCGCTTTGGATGCATCTTCCATCGCGATCAAGGTTTTGCTGGCGGGAATGGCCATCACCACCAGAATAATTACAGGAATTGCAGTCCAGAGAATTTCTATTTTTAAACTGCCGTGGAATTGCGCCGGCTCCGCACCTTTGGATTTTCGGTGATGGACAATCGCCCAGAACATCAAACCAAATACCACCACCCCTATCACGCAACAAATATAAAAAATCACCATGTGCAGGTTGTACACCTCATGGCTTATTTCGGTTACGCCGCGCGTCATATTGTAAGCAGAGTGAGCCGTATCACCAGCAGCGGTCATATTGGCCACAATCATAGACAGCAATGCAATTAATACCCGGGAATTAACAACCCGATTGCAATTATTATTCTGTTTCACTGCACGACTCCTTTTTCAAGCGTAGTGCCGATGGAAATCGCAACGAACAGATGAGCAAACACCTTCCAGTCTCACAAAGGGAATAAACCATTGCTCATAACTACTATTCATTAGCCACCGCTTTAACAAAGCTCAATGCTTTAAAACGGTCAGATTCCGGGACTACTCCCGGCAACGGAAATCAGGTGAAACTAACTGCCCATCTACAGAGGGCCAAGGCGCTACCTGACAACAGAACAGCCAACTGGCTACAGACGAGAACGCCAGAACACAGGACGCACCAGACTCTTACAAGAATTACCGGCCACCTAAATTCCAACTACGTAAATAAAAACCCTACTACATAAACACAACCAGTGTCACGTAAATTACTTTTCATTCAATAAATAAATCTGGATAAGCCCGCAAGATATATACAAAGCTACAGCTCACGTGTATTTAACGTTTTAACTATAAACCGCGCTTTGTAAAACGCAAGTTGGTTTAAAGAGATATTCCATTAGTAAAATACAAATTAAAAAGCCCGATCATAGACCGGGCTTTACTAACAAAGCATTTTAGAATCTCAGCGTTGCCCCTAAAGTCCAGCTACTTTCGTAATCACCATCGGCGTACTTCAGATTAACTGCGAGATTATCGGTAAAATATTGATTGGCACGCACAAAGTATTCATTTTCGTTTTCGTTGGAATAGTCACCATCATAGGTATAGTGAGTAACACCACCGCCCAGGCTTAAATGACTATCCAGATAATAATCACCGGCCATAGAAAAACTTTGTGAATCGTCCCCATCATCTTCCGTTGCTTCGTAGCGAGCTTCCAAATTCAGCCAATGCCCTTCCGCACCAATTGGCATCACATATTTTGCATTAATATTCCAGTAATCAGAGACATCCACATCCTCATAAAACTCCGACCAAACCAGCATGCCATCAACAGGTGTTACACCCGCTTTGACATACCATCGAGAATCCCAGTCCTCCGAAGAGCTACCCTTATTTTCACCATAGTTCCATTCGGACCTCGCCTTAAACTCCCTAACGCCGCCACCCAGATAAAAAACACTATTTGGAATATAAATATCTGCACCTAGTTCTCGCCCATAACCCCGAGCCTCGCTTGTGTAGTCCAATGAGGAATAACTACTTTCGTAGCGACTATAATCTCCCCTTACATAGACACTACCGGCTTTTTGCAAAAATGCAGATTCAGCCAGCGGACGATTTTTAGTATCAACCAACGAAAAATAATAAGTGCCACTTAGTGAATAATCATTTTGGCTGGTTGAATAATTGTCGACGTCAACCTCACCATAGGCCGCAGCCAATTCCATTTGATAAGTTGCGCCAAATGCAACGGGAACAGCGGCGAACGAAAGGCTGGCAATAATAGTGGGGAGCATTTTTGATTTCATAATCTATCCTCTGATATAAACACTCGCATCGTTGTTGATGCACGAGTTCATACTAGTGATAGAAAATTGAATTTAAACTGAATGAAACATTTTGTTACAGTTTGGCGAAATCAGCGCTATTTTTAACGCCAAACTGTATTGAATGCGATTAAGCAAGGCAGTTGCAAGAAAAACGGACACCGTCTTCCAAACGCATGGCGGTAAGCGAACCACCCCACACGCAACCGGTGTCCAATGCGTACAAATTAGGCAAATTCACCTTCCCTTCCAGCGCTGCCCAGTGACCAAATATTATTTTTTCGTCGCGTGTTTTGCGTTGCGCAAAGGAAAACCAGGGAGCAAATCCATCAGGAGCGGCATCAGCACTTTCTTTGGTTTGCAATTCCAGCACACCCTGCGCATTGCAAAAACGCATGCGGGTAAAATAATTGGTAATGACGCGCAAGCGATCAACACCGACTAGCGACTCGCTCCACAGGTTTGGAGAGTTTCCATACATACCGGCGAGAAAATTTTCTGGTTGCTCGCTTTTCAAAACGGTTTCCACTTCGCGCGCGCGCACTAATGCTTCTTGCAAATCCCATTGTGGTGGAATGCCGGCATGAACCATGGCGTATCCCAAAGCCGCGTCATGGTGAACCAGTTTTTGTTGACGCAGCCAATACACCAGATCCAAACGATCCGGCGCAATCAGCAATTGGTCGAGGGTGTCGCTTTTGCCTTTTTTGCGCAGACCGTAATAGACCGCGATAAAATGCAAATCGTGATTGCCGAGCACTATGGTAATTGAATCGCGCAAATTGTATAAAAAACGCAGGGTGGCAAGGGTATCGGGGCCGCGATTAATTAAATCACCCGCAAGCCAGAGCTTATCTTT
>JACCEC011394544.1_pt1 | contig 10299 bp, 7 predicted proteins | sample 7450121 | NCBI WGS metagenome assembly JACCEC01 (sample SAMN15323455, study PRJNA562643) | freshwater metagenome | isolation source: river surface water | place: USA:Blue River Watershed | collected 2017-08-18 | reverse complement strand
GCCTTGGCGATTGCCGCAGCCTTTCCCAATCACCCCCAAAAAGACCGGGCCACGCTGTTTGTGGTCATCAGTGTCAGCACGCTTTCCACCATCGCCATGATTGCCTACCCCATGCTGGCACGCTGGCTGGCGCTGGATGCGCAGCAGGCGGGTTTCTTTCTGGGCGGCACCATCCATGATGTGGCGCAGGTGGTGGGGGCTGGCTACAGCATGGGCCAGACCACGGGCGATGCCGCCACAGTGATCAAGTTGATGCGCGTGGCGATGCTGGTGCCGGTGATCGTGGTGGCCAGTGCGCTGGCCCTCAAGATGGCGCCCGCTGCGGCGGTAGACAACTTTCCTGGCACAGTGGCCAGCCGGCCACCTCTGCTGCCCTGGTTTGCTGTGGTGTTTGTGCTGCTCATCCTAGTCAACAGCTTTTTGCACCTGCCAGCGCTGGCGGTGGACACCGGCAACACCGTCTCGCGCCTGTGTCTGGTGGCGGCCATGTCGGCCATCGGCATGAAGACCCACCTCAAGGACATTCTGAGTGTGGGCTGGAAACCGGTGGCCCTGGTGGTGCTGGAGACGTTTTGGCTGGCCCTGCTGGTCTACGGCATGTTGCAGCTGATGCCGCACTGACCCTCAACCCCTTTGGTGAAAGGGGAAACGAGTTTGCAAAATATACCCCATAGGGTATATGCGTATAATGAACGCCAAGGAGAATTCCCATGCGTTCATTGTTTCCTGTGATCTTTGGTGTGGCCGTGGCCGCTTTGGCTTTGCCAGGGCGCGCCGCGCCCCAGGTGCCGGTGCTCACATTGGGCGCCAAAGCCGTCAGTACCGGCTACGAACTCGATGGCGTGGTCGAGGCGGTGCGCCAGGCCACAGTGTCGGCCCAGGCCACGGGCCGTGTGTCGAGTTTGCTGGTGAAGGTGGGCGACAAGGTCAAAGCCGGGCAGGTGCTGGCCACCATTGACGATCGCGACACCCAGACCGGCGTGGCCCGCAGCCAGGCGCAGGTGGCGCAGTCCGAGGCAGAGCTGGCCAATGCCCTGGCCAACGTGCAGCGCACACGCGATCTGCGCAAGCAGGGCTTTGTGAGCCAGGCCGCACTGGATGTGGCCGAATCGCAATACAAGGCCGCGCAGGCGGGCCGCGCAGGGGCCGGTGCGGGGGTGCAGCAGGCGCGGCTGGCGCAGTCGTTTACGCAAGTGACCGCGCCGTTTGACGGCTATGTGATGGAAACGCTGGCCCAGGCCGGCGATCTGGCCGTGCCCGGCAAGCCCGTGGCCACGGTGTACGCGCCCCAGCCTTTGCGCGTGGTGGTGCAGGTGCCTGCCAGCATGGGTGCACAGGCCCGCAGCGCGCAGCGCATCGAGCTGCAGGTGGGCGAGACCTGGGTGCAGCCCACCGCGCAGCAGGGCGTGACAGCGGCCGATCCTGTCAGCCAGACCTTGACCTGGAAAATGGATGTGCCCGCCGCAGCGGCAGCGCAGCTGATGCCTGGCCAGCAAGCGCGCGTGCGCTTTGTGGGGGGCAGCGCCCAGCGCATGGTGGTGCCGCAGGCAGCGGTGCTGCGCCGTGGCGAGTTGACCGGTGTGTATGTGGCGAGTGACAAAGGTTTTGTGCTCAAGGCCGTGCGCCTGGGCGTGCAGCACGGCGACAGTGTCGAGGTGCTGGCCGGGCTGAAGGCCGGTGATGTGGTCGCTGCGAATGCCATCCAGGCCGGCCTGGCCGGTGCGCAGAGCGCCAAGTGAGGCCACCCATGTCCAACACCTCAGAAAAAATGGGCGTCTCCGGGCGACTGGCCGCCGCCTTTCAGAGCAACGCGATCACGCCGCTGCTGGCACTCGTGGCCTTGCTGCTGGGCCTGTTTGCCGTGCTGGTGACGCCACGCGAAGAAGAGCCACAGATCAACGTGACCATGGCCAATGTGCTGATTCCCTTTCCGGGGGCCAGCAGCCAGACGGTGCAGAACATGGTGGCGCGTCCGGCCGAGCAGGTGCTCAGCCAGATTCAGGGCATCGAACACACCTATTCAGTGGCACGGCCCGGTGTGGCGGTGCTCACCGTGCAGTTCAAGGTGGGTGTGCCGCGCACCGAGGCACTGGTGCGGCTGTACGACGTGCTCAATGCCAACCAGGATTGGCTGCCCCGCGACCTGGGCACGCTGGCACCCATCGTCAAACCCAAGGGCATAGACGATGTGCCGGTGCTGGGCGTGACGCTTTGGAGCCCGGATGCCACGTCGGCGCTGGAACTCGAACGCGTGGCGCGCACGCTGGAAATGGAGCTCAAGCAGGTCAAGGGCGCGCGCGAAGTGCAGACCCTTGGCGGCCCGGGCCGCGCGGTACTGGTGCAACTGGACCCGACGCGCCTGCGCGAGCGCGGCATCGACCTGCTGTCGCTCAAGAGCACAGTGGCGGCGGCCAACTTCGGCATGCCTTCGGGCGCCGTGGTGCAGGCGGACAGCGGACAGATGCTGAGCGTCGAGACCGGGGAGTTTCTGACTTCAGCCGAAGACGTGGCCAGTCTGGTGGTGGGTGTGCACAACGGCAAACCCGTGTATCTGCGTGAAGTGGCGCAGGTCGAGGCTGGCGCGGCACAACCCCAGCGCTATGTGTGGTTCACGCCCGGCGCGGCCGATGCCGCTGCAGCAGGTGTGCATGCGGGACAGGTCTATCCGGCCGTCACGCTCACCGTGTCCAAAAAGCCTGGCGAGAACGCGGTCGATGTGGCTTCGGCCGCGCGTGCGCGGCTGGACATGCTGCGCAACACCGTGATTCCGGGCGACATCCGCACCACCGTGACGCGCGATTACGGCGAGACCGCTGCCGAAAAAGCCAACAAACTGATCCAGAAACTGGCTTTTGCCACCGGCTCGGTGATTTTGCTGGTGGGCCTGGCGCTGGGTCGGCGCGAGGCCGTGATCGTGGGCGGTGCGGTGATTCTCACGCTGACGGCCACGCTGTTTGCCAGCTGGGCCTGGGGCTTCACGCTCAACCGGGTGAGCCTGTTCGCTTTGATCTTTTCGATCGGCATCCTGGTGGACGATGCCATCGTGGTGGTGGAGAACATTCACCGGCATCAGCAGCTGTTTCCGGGCAAGTCGCTCGCCGAGATCATTCCAACCGCCGTGGACGAGGTGGGCGGCCCGACGATCCTGGCCACGCTCACGGTGATCGCCGCGCTGCTGCCCATGGCTTTTGTGTCGGGCCTGATGGGCCCGTACATGAGCCCCATCCCGATCAACTCCAGCCTGGGCATGGCGATTTCTTTGGCCATTGCCTTCACCGTGACCCCCTGGCTGGCGCTCAAGCTCATGAAAGGCCATGGACACGGCCATGAATACGATGGCTCGCCCAAGGGGCTGGCCGCACGCCTGCAACAGGTCTTTGCCCGCGTGCTGACGCCTTTCCTGGAAAGCAGCCGCAAACGCTGGCAGTTGCTGGTGGGCATTGTGGCTGCACTGCTGCTGTCGGTCGGCCTGACGGCGGTGCAGTGGGTGGTGCTCAAGATGTTGCCCTTTGACAACAAGAGCGAATTCCAGGTGGTGCTGGAGATGCCGGCAGGCACGCCGCTGGAAAACACCGCTTCGGCCTTGCACGAGATGGGCGCTTTCCTGTCGCAGCAAAAAGAGGTGCGTGACCTGCAAGGCTACGCCGGCACCGCCAGCCCGATCACCTTCAACGGTCTGGTGCGTCAGTACTACCTGCGTGCCGACGCCGAGCAGGGCGACTTGCAGGTGAATCTGGTGGACAAACACCACCGCAGCGAAAAGAGCCACGCCATTGCCCAACGCCTGCGCCCCGAACTGGAAAAGATCGGTGCGCGCTACAACGCCCGTGTCAAAGTGGTTGAAGTCCCCCCCGGCCCGCCGGTCATGAGCCCGCTGGTGGCCGAGGTCTATGGCCCCGACGAAGCCGGACGCCAGCAATTGGCCGCACGTGTATTGAAAGCCTTTGACGACACACCCGACATCGTGGCGCTCGACAGCACGCTCAAGATCGACGCGCCGCGTGCCCACCTGACGGTGCGCCGCCAGCGCGCCGAGTCGCTGGGCATTCCGGTGGCGGCCATTGCGCAGACGGTGCATGGCGCACTCTCGGGCATGGATGCCGCCTATCTGCACGATGCGCAGTCCAAGCTGCCGGTGCCGGTGCGTCTGCAATTGCCGCAGGTCTCGCAAGTGGGCCTTGACAACATCCTGGCGCTGCCGATGCGCGCCGCAGGGCCGAATGGCACCTCCGGTGCCGGCCGTCTGGTGCCGCTCTCCGAGCTGGTGCAGGTGGACAGGGGCACCATCGACAAGCCGCTGTTCACCAAGGACCTGATGCCCGTCAGCTATGTGTTTGGCGACATGGCCGGCAAGCTGGACTCGCCGCTGTACGGCCTGTTCGCGATCCGCCCGCACCTGAGAGACGCGCAGCTGCCCAACGCGGGTGAGCTGGGTGAATACTGGATCCGTCAGCCGCAAGACCCGTTCCGCCAATACGCGATCAAATGGGACGGCGAATGGCAGATCACCTACGAGACCTTCCGCGACATGGGCGCCGCTTACGGCGTGGGCCTGATCCTGATTTATTTGCTGGTGGTGGCGCAGTTCAGAAGCTACCTCACGCCGCTGGTCATCATGGCGCCCATTCCGCTGACCATCATTGGCGTGATGCCGGGCCATGCGCTGTTGCAGTCGCAGTTCACGGCCACCAGCATGATTGGCATGATCGCGCTGGCCGGCATCATCGTGCGCAACTCCATCTTGCTGGTGGACTTCATTGAGCTGCAGGTGCGCAGTGGCATGGCCTTCAAGGACGCGGTGGTGCAGTCGGCGGCGGTGCGCGCCCAGCCGATTGCCCTGACCGGCCTGGCCGCCATGATCGGCGCTTTCTTCATCCTCGATGACCCGATCTTCAACGGACTGGCCATCTCCTTGATTTTTGGCATCCTGGTCTCCACCTTGCTCACGTTGGTGGTGATTCCGGTGCTGTACTACGCGCTCTACCGCAAGCGCTATGAGAACACATATGAATTTGCGTGACAGATCTTCGGCTCTGTCACCAACTGAATCTTTTGACTTGCGTGACAGATCTTCAGCTCTGTCACCAACTGATTTTTAAGGAGAAATGAAATGACCGTCGAACGTTACATCCGCATCATGGCCGGCTTCTTTGTCATGCTGTCCCTGGCCCTGGGCCTGGAGGTCTCGCCGCTGTTCGTGAACAAATGGTTCCTGGCCTTCACCGCTTTTGTGGGCTTCAACCTGTTCCAGTCCGGTATCACCGGTTTTTGCCCGCCCGGCATCCTGCTGCGCAAGCTGGGTGTGAAAGAAGGCGGCGCTTGCTGCACCACTGGCGAAGGCAAAGGCTGCTGCTGAAACGCGATTCGGGCACCTGAAGGCACGACTGAAATGACTGTGCGGTGATGGACGGGGCGCAAGGGCAGATGGAGAATGCGTCCATGAACGAACTCGACGCCCGCGCCCTGCCTCCCGACGACGCCTTGCGCCGTGTGCTGCACAACGAGGTGCATGCACGGCCTTCGGCGCGGGTGCGCTTGCCGGCCCTGATCACTTATGTGGCGCTGCTGAGCGAAGGCGTCTCGCGTGAGCAGGAGTGCGCGCACCTGCAGCGTTTGCCCGGCCATGCCGATCTGACGCTGGATCGCCTGCAGGGCAACTTTTTGCGCCTGCGCTGTGAGGGCTACACCGTCAAATGGGAGCGCCACACCGAGTTCACGCGCTATTCCATCGTGCAGCCCCTGCCCGCGCATGCCGCGTGGGGCAGCACATTGCCTGAACTGGCCAGCCAGGTGGCCACCGGGACAGATTGGCTGCGGGCCTTGCCAGGCCGCACGGTGGCGGCCATCCACCTGGCCATGTTGTCCGAAGGTGTGGACGACCCGCAGCTGTTGCCCCAAGCGCAGCAATGGCTGGGCGAGGGCACGCTGATCGGTTCGCGCATGGGCAACACCGCCGAAGGCTTGTCGCATTCCTGCCTGCTGTCGCACCTGCGCATTGGCAGCGATGGCTTTGAACGTTTGCTGGTGCTGGCATCACCGCAAACCACCGAAGGGCGTGCAGGCCGCATCTCGCAACGCGTGCTCGAACTCGAAACCTACCGCCTCATGGCCTTGCGGGGCTTGCCGGTGGCCAAGCAGCTCTCGACGGTGCTGGCGCAGGCCGAATCGCAACTGGCCGACATCACGGCGCGGCTGGAAGGCCAGCAAGGCGGCGACCAGGCCTTGCTGGACGATCTGGTGGCCCTGGCGGCCCGGGTGGAGCGGGCCACGGCCGAACACGGCTACCGCTTTTCTGCCACACGCGCCTACGACGCGGTGGTGCGCGAACGCATTGCCGAACTGCGTGAACGGCCATTGCACGGCACACAAACGGTGGGCGAATTCATGCAGCGGCGCCTGTCCCCGGCCATGGCCACGGTGGAGGCGACCGCCAAGCGCCTGGCGGCCTTGTCCGAACGGGTGGCACGCACCAGCGCGCTGCTGCGCACGCGGGTGGACATCGCCACCGAGGCGCAGAACCAGCAATTGCTCGAAAAACTCACGCGCGGCCAGGACCTGCAGCTGCGCCTGCAGTCCACGGTGGAAGGCCTGTCGATCGCGGCCATCAGCTACTACGTGGTCAGCCTGGTGCTGTACGGCGCCAAGGCGCTGAACAAGCTGGGCCTGCCGCTGAACCCTGAATTGGCTGCGGGCTTGTCGATCCCGGTGGTGCTGTGGGGGGTGTGGAAGACGGTGCAGCGGATTCACGACAAGCTGCACCAGGGCAGCGCGCACTGAGCGCTGGCGTTCACTTGCTCGCCGGATCCAGCCCCGTGCTGCGCACGATCTCGGCCACGGCGGGTGAGGTGAAAAAGCGCACCAGCTGCTTGGCTGCGTCTGCCTCGGCAGCACCTTGCACCAGGGCCGACGAGAAGAAAATGGTTTGCTGTACGGCGTCGGGCAATGTGCCCACAAAGTCCAGCTCCTTGAAGTAAATCAGTTCGCTCACCTGCTGGAAGCCCAGTTCGGCGTCGCCGCGTGCCACCACGGCACCCACACGCTCGCTCATGATCTTCTTGGCGGTTTTTTGCATCTGCTCGGCAATGCCCAGCTTGGGGAACATCTCGGTAGACAGGTAAGTGCCGCTGGCACTGGCCGAATAGGCCACGGATTTGGCGTTCAGCAGGGTTTGCTTGAGGGCTTCCACGGTGCTGATGTCGGGTTTGGGGGTGCCTTTGCGCACGGCCACGCCGATTTGCGAGCGGGCCAGATCCACACGGCTGCCGGGCACCAGCTTGCCATCTTTCATCAGCGCTTCCAGACCGCCTTCGGACAGGATGACCAGGTCAAACTTTTCGCCACGGCCAAAGCGGCTGGGGATGGAGTCGGGGGCATTGCCAATGGAGGCGCCATACGCACTGATGACCTTGTGGCCCGAAGCGGCCTCAAAAATCGGCACCAGTTTTTTGTAGGCTTCGGTGAAGGCACCCGAGGTGACAACGCGGATCTCGGCGGCTTGTGCGGCCAACGAGGCAAAGGCCAGCAGGGCGCTGGCAATCAGGCCACGGCGGGTGAGGGTAGTAAACAGTTGCAAGGTTAGTCTCCAGTGTGTTTGTGCTGTGATGCTCAGTCCATCGAGATTTTTCGTTCACGGATGATGCGGCCCCAGGTGGCGGTTTCTTTTTCCATGTATTTCGCCAAATCATCGCGCGTGCCGGGCATGGGCGTCAGGGCGTGGCTGTTGAGGGCTTCGAGCACATCAGGGCTCTTGAGAACCTTGATCAGTTCGGTGTTCCAGCGGTCGAGGATAGGCTTGGGCACTTTGGACGAGGCGACAAAGGCGTACCAGTTGGTGGCCGAGAAGCCAGGGTAGCCCGATTCGGCAATCGTCGGGATCTTGGGCAGGGCCGTCAGTCGCTGGCTGCCGGTGCTGGCGATCGGGATCAGCTTGCCGGTCTCGATGTGCGGCAAAGAGGTGGACAGGGTGGAGTAGTAGGACGCGACACGTCCGCCCAGCAGGTCCTGCAGCGCGGGTGCACCGCCCTTGTAGGGCACGTGCAGGGTGTCGATCTTGGCCATGTCGTTGAGCAGTTCGCCCGCCAGGTGCGAGGCCGAACCCGGACCGGTGGAGGCGAAATCGAGCTTGCCGGGGTTCTTCTTGGCGTAGGCGATGAAGTCCGCAAAGGTCTTGATGCCTGTGTGTGCGCCGACCACCAGCACATTGGGGAAGTTCACGCCCATGGTGATGGGGGCCAGGTCTTTCACCGGGTCGTAGGGCAGCTTCATCATGTGCTGCGCAATGGTGAGCGGGCCGACCGAACCGAACAGGATCAGGCTGCCGTCGGCGGGGCCTTGCGCGGTGTACTGGTGGGCGATGTTGCCGCCCGCACCGGCGCGGTTCTCCACCACCACCGAGGCGCCAATGTTTTCGCCGAGCTTTTTGGCGATGATGCGTGCGCCGGTGTCGGCCGCACCGCCTGCGGCAAAGCCCACCACCATGGTGATGGTTTTCTTGGGCGGGAAATCTTGCGCCTGGGTGCTCAGCCCAAGGCCAGTGGTGGCCAGGGCCAGTGCGGCGTGCAGGAAGTGGCGTTTTTTCATCAGAGATCTCCTCAGTCTTCGCCCAGTCCCAGGCGGTTCGGTTGGCGTTTTTCCACGGCATGGCGCAGCAGTGAAGCGGTGCGGAAGATGCCGTGCGCAAATTTGTTGTAGGGCAAGGTGGCGAACAGCGCCATCACGCTGCCCAGGTGGATGGCCAAGGCCAAGGGCATCTGCGCCTGGCCGCGCAGCAGCCACAGCAGCAGGCCACTGGCACTGACCAGAAACAGCAGGCCGATGAAGCCATAGTCCATAGGCTTCTGCGTCGCATCACCGTGCAGCGGGTGGCGTTGGCGTTTGAGCTTGAACAGGCCCAGCGTGCCCATGCACAGCATGATGCCGCCCACCACGCCCAGCAGCTTGGGCAGGCTGGGGAGGTCATACGGTGCGGTCCAGCCGAAAGCGTAGTGGTACACCGTGCCCACACTGGTGGCGGCAAAGCAGAGCATGAAGCCGTAGTCCATGGGCTTTTGCGCTGCGTCGCCGTGCAGCGGGTGGCGCTGCAACTTGAGCTTGAACAGGCCCAGCGTGCCCATGCACAGCATCACGCCGCCCACCGCACCCAGCAGCTTGGGCAGGCTGGGCAGGTCGTAAGGCGCTTGCCAGCCCAAGGCGTAGTGGTAGACCGTGGCCAGGCTGGTGGCGGCAAAGCACAGCATGAAGCCGTAAAAGGTCAGGTGGTGCGCACGGCGGCGGGCCAAGGTGAAGGCGTCGTCTTCGTTGTTGCAGCCTTCGCCGTGGCCACCGTCCAGGTATTTGAGGCGCAGCACATCGTGAGTGGCTTCGGCAGCTGCCGGCGCCGAAACCGGCGCGCCGGTGGTGGCTGGGCCGATGTCGCGCCAGAAGCGCCGCACGCCCAAAGCCAGCGCGAGTACCGCGAAGAGGAACACTGGTGCGAACAGGCTGACCAGGAAGTTGTGCGGGAAGATGGCGTAAAAATCCTTGGCGCCTGCCGTGGCATCGGCCACAAGCCAGATGAACAGCGCCAGACCCGCCGCCAGCGCCACCGACAGCGTCAGCCCATTGCGCTGGTACAACTTGCCCAAGGGGGCAGGCCAGGCGTAGTCGGCGTAGGTCTGGCCGCGCACCGTGGCCATGGCCTGCGGCACGTTCACCATGAACTCGTGCGGCGGTGCGTATTGGCAAGCGTGCAGACAGGCGCCGCAGTTGTGGCAGAGGTTGGCCAGGAAGTGGATGTCGGCCTTGCCGAATTCCAGGCGTCGCGTCATGGCCGGGAACATGGCACAAAAGCCTTCGCAGTAGCGGCAGGCATTGCAGATCTGCAGCTGGCGGGCGACTTCGGTTTCGGGCGCGGTGAGTTCGCCTTTCAATTCGCCATTCGCCAAGGCCTTGGCTTCTTGCGTGAGGGCTTGGAGCGTGTTCATGCGGACACCTCCATAGCTGCCTTGGCCGCCTTTGCGGCATTGGAGCCCGCAATGCGGCCAAAGGCCGTGCCAATCGACATGCCCACGCCTGCGGTGTAGCCCTTGCCCAGCACATTGCCGGCCATCATCTCGCCGGCCACAAACAGGTTGGGGCTGGGGGTGTCGTTGAAACGCACGGCGGCGGTGTCGTCGGTTTTCAGGCCGAGGTAGGTGAAGGTCACGCCCGGGCGTACCGCGTAGGCATAGAACGGTCCGGTGTCGATGCGGCGCGCCCAGTGTGTCTTGGCGGGGGTGACGCCTTCGGTGTGGCAGTCGTCGAGCGTGGTGTGGTCAAACG
>JACCEC010520943.1_pt1 | contig 10301 bp, 11 predicted proteins | sample 7450121 | NCBI WGS metagenome assembly JACCEC01 (sample SAMN15323455, study PRJNA562643) | freshwater metagenome | isolation source: river surface water | place: USA:Blue River Watershed | collected 2017-08-18 | reverse complement strand
CACTTCCAAGACCCATGGTTCGCCATCTTTTGGTGGCGTTAGTGCACACGGAAATTTCTCAGAGATAATGGCATAGATATCTTCCGGAGTTTTTGGGACCGAGCGACTGACCAGGAGGGCTCTCGTAACTTCTCCTCGAGTTTTCTTTGACATATGTGTGATTACTTTGCGTTCGCCATCAACGACAGTTGATGCTCGTATTGCCACGGTGACATCTTCAGGTGCGTTCCAAACCGCTTGATACGTGGATGACCTACAATCAACAATGAGATCGTGTTTGTATCCAGCTAATTTCTTTTCGACAATCGGACGAATTGCAGCTGAATTAATTTTCTCTTTGTAAAACTCGATGCGATCGCTGGGGGAGAGCGCTCCATATTTTGCAGAGATGATCACAACCGACTTTTCACATCGCGCCTTCGCACTCGCCGACAACGTTGGATAATCCAGCGCTTTATAGAGCACCCCGCTATACACGGCCATGGCAGGTTGAGGGCCTTTGGGCGTCTGGTTCTTGCCCTCAGAGGGAGGGAGCAGGATCAACATGGGGCCATTCTGGGCGTTGGAGGGCGTTCTGAAGGGGTAAAAGGGCGACACGCCGCTTGTGATGTCAGTGGGGAGTGCTAGTTTTCGAACAGGTGTTCGGTTACCCTTATACCTGTTCAACCAGAGCGGTTCCATCTTCCGCCCACAGCTCTTCCCCAGATGCTGTGGTCCGTCGGTGGGTCTCCGTACCTTCTGGACCGTTACCAACGTATGGCGTAGGCCAGACGTTCTACCTAAGGAGTGAAAGTGGCAGCAAAAGAAGCAAAGCCAGATGCACCATCCGATCGCGCAACATCCGATCGTCAGAAAGCCCTCGATACCGCCCTCGCCCAGATCGAACGTCAATTTGGTAAAGGTTCAGTTATCAAGATGTCTGACAAACAGGCACAAGTTATTGAAGTAATCCCAACAGGATCTGTAGCCCTTGATATCGCACTTGGTATCGGCGGGCTTCCTCGCGGTCGAATCGTAGAGATCTACGGACCAGAATCTTCAGGTAAGACAACACTTACCTTGCATGCGATTGCGAGTGCACAGAAGCTCGGCGGAATCTGCGCATTTATCGATGCAGAACATGCTTTTGATGCAGAGTATGCGCGCAAGCTCGGCGTAGATATTGATGCGCTCCTTGTCTCACAGCCAGATACGGGTGAACAAGCACTTGAGATTATGGATATGTTGGTTCGCTCTGGAGCACTCGACCTCGTCGTCGTTGACTCAGTTGCAGCTCTTGTCCCACGCGCAGAAATTGAAGGCGAGATGGGTGATTCTCATATGGGCCTTCAAGCTCGTTTGATGTCACAAGCCTTGCGTAAAATTACCGGAGCACTTCACCAATCAAAGACCACTGCAATCTTTATCAACCAGCTTCGCGACAAGATCGGTGTCTTCTTCGGATCACCTGAGACTACAACCGGCGGTAAGGCACTTAAGTTCTATGCTTCAGTGCGCCTTGATATCCGTCGCATTGAAACACTCAAGGATGGACAAGAATCTGTTGGTAACCGCACACGCGTCAAGGTTGTTAAGAACAAGATGGCGCCACCATTTAAGCAAGCAGAATTCGACATCATCTATGGTGTTGGAATCTCACGCGAAGGTTCTCTGATCGATATGGGTGTAGACCTAGGTATCGTTAAGAAATCTGGCGCTTGGTACACCTACGAGAGCGATCAGCTCGGTCAGGGTAAAGAGAATGCACGCGCATTCTTGGTCGATAACCCAGATCTAGCAAACGATATCGAATCTCGTATTCGCGCTTCATTTGTCCCTGTAGAAGTCGATGCAGAGCTCATTGCTCAAATCGACGAAGCAGCAGCAGAGGTTGAGTTCTAATTTCTCTCCACTACGCAAAAGTTCCGCGAGGATCTTCTTCAGGTGGTCAGGAGCTTGACCCTTACGAAGTAGCTCACACAATTGCTCTCAATGCACTTGTGACTCGAGCGAAAAGTAAGGGTGAGCTCCTGGCTCACTTGAAAACTCGGGGCGTCGAAGATGACGTGGCAGCTGCGGTGATATTTAGATTGACCGAAGCAGGGCTGATCAATGATGCAGATTTCGCAATTGCCTGGGCGACCTCTCGACATGGCCATAAGAAGATCTCCAAGCGAATTATCGCAACCGAGCTTCGCCAAAAGGGTGTTACGCAAGAGCAGATTGATGAAGCGCTCGATCAGATTGATGATGAATCTGAATATCGTGCTGCTTTTGATCTCGGATTTAAAAAGTACAACACGATGTCCCGGCTTGAGCCAGAGGTACAGATACGCAGAATTCAATCTCTCTTACAGCGTAAAGGTTTTAGCTTTTCAGTAATTAGCCGCGTACTTCGCGAGCTTGATCTTCTCGATCGCTAAGACTTTGCTAAATGCTCGCTTAAGCGAGTAGCGGTTGCAACAACGGATGCGGCATGTAGACGTCCAGGTTGGCGGCCAAGTCTTTCGATTGGACCACTAATGGATACTGCTGCAATAACTTTTCCATTAGGTCCGCGTACAGGGGCTGATACTGATGCAACGCCTGCCTCGCGCTCTCCGACTGATTGCGCCCACCCACGACGACGATCTGCCGCAAGATGAGCTGCGGTAAAACGTGCATTCTTTAAGCCGCGGTGAATTTTTTCAGAGTCTTCCCACGCTAAAAGTATTTGAGCTGCAGATCCGGCTGTCATTGTCAGCGATGCGCCAACTGGTACAGAATCGCGAAGACCAGATAAACGTTCGGCAACAGCTACACAGATTCGGATATCACCTTGACGGCGATAGAGCTGTGCTGATTCTCCTGTTGCATCGCGCAGTGCGGCCAGTGCTGGAGTTGCCGCAGCGAGCAATCGATCTTCACCTGCTGCGCCAGCTAGTTCGCTAGAACGGGGACCCAAGATAAATCGGCCTGTGAGATCACGGGCAACGAGGCGATGAAATTCAAGTGCAACGGCTAAACGGTGCGCGGTAGGGCGGGCAATGCCAGTGGCTGCCACGAGTTCTGCCAGTGAGTGTGGACCCGATTCCAAGGTTGCCAAAATTGCTACGGCTTTATCTAATACGCCGACTCCGCTATTCTTTCTATCCACCTGGTGATATTAACATCCCACCTAGTGAGATGCAAAGATTGAGTAAAAAAGGGGTAGCGATGGGAAAGACACTTGCAGAGAAGATCTGGGCTGAGCACATTGTTCGCCAAGCAGATGGTGAACCTGACCTTCTCTATATCGACCTCCACCTCATTCATGAAGTAACAAGTCCGCAAGCATTTGATGGCTTGCGCCTGACAGGTCGCAAAGTGCGCCGTCCAGATTTAACAATTGCAACAGAAGATCACAACGTGCCAACGCTAGATATCTTGAAGCCAATTGCAGATCCAGTTTCCAAGCTTCAGGTGGATACTCTTCGTGCAAATTGCAAAGAGTTTGGGGTTCGCCTTCACTCACTTGGCGATCTAGACCAGGGCGTAGTGCATGTAGTTGGCCCTCAGCTCGGAATTACACAGCCAGGAATGACAATTGTTTGCGGTGATTCACACACCTCAACGCACGGCGCATTTGGAGCGATCGCATTTGGTATCGGAACATCTGAAGTTGAGCACGTTCTTGCAACTCAGACCCTGCCATCAACTCGCCCAAAGACAATGGCAATTAATGTTGAAGGAACACTGAAGCCCGGCGTTACCTCAAAGGACATCATCCTGGCCATCATTGCAAAGATTGGAACTGGCGGGGGACAGGGTTACATTATTGAATACCGTGGAAGTGCTATCCGTGCACTCTCTATGGAGAGTCGCATGACAGTCTGCAATATGTCTATTGAAGCAGGCGCACGTGCTGGTTTGATCGCACCCGATGAAACAACTTTTGCATATATCAAGGGCAAGCCGCATGCACCCGAAAATTGGGATGAAGCTCTTGCGTATTGGAAGACTCTCTACACAGATTCTGACGCAAAATTTGATGTTGAAGTTGACCTAAACGCTGATGATCTTGAGCCATTTGTCACATGGGGCACTAACCCTGGTCAAGGTTTGCCGCTGAATGCCAGTGTTCCAAATCCTGCCGATTTCGCAGATTCATCAGAGCGCACAGCAGCAGAGCGTGCACTTGAATACATGGGACTCACCGCTGGAACACCACTCAAAGAGATAGCCATTGACACTGTTTTCTTGGGGTCTTGCACCAATGGCCGCATCGAAGATCTACGAAGCGCGGCAGAAGTTGTCAAAGGTAAAAAGATTGCCTCAACACTTCGTATGCTCGTTGTTCCTGGTTCTGCACGAGTGCGCTTACAAGCAGAGGCAGAAGGCCTTGATAAAGTCTTTATCGATGCAGGCGCCGAATGGCGAAATGCTGGATGTTCTATGTGTCTTGGAATGAATCCTGATCAACTTGCTGTCGGAGAGCGCTCAGCATCAACTTCAAACCGCAACTTTGAAGGACGCCAAGGAAAAGGTGGACGCACCCACTTGGTTAGCCCACTCGTTGCAGCAGCTACCGCGCTTCGCGGAAAACTTTCTTCGCCAGCGGATCTGTAAGGAGATATGACCATGGAGAAATTCATTAAGCACACTGGTACTGGGGTTCCGTTACGTCGCAGCAATGTAGATACAGATCAGATAATTCCGGCCGTCTACCTCAAGCGCGTTACTCGTAGTGGCTTTGAAGATGGCCTCTTTGCAGCATGGCGCAATGATCCAGAGTTCGTACTCAATAAAGACGAATACAAATCTGGCACAGTTCTACTTGCCGGAGCAGATTTCGGAACCGGCTCATCACGCGAACATGCCGTCTGGGCATTGCAGAACTATGGATTCAAGGTCGTGATCTCTTCTCGTTTTGCCGATATCTTCCGCGGCAATTCGCTCAAAGGTGGACTCCTGACTGTGATCTTGCCACAAGCAGATGTCGAGGCAATGTGGGCGGCAGTGGAGGCAGATCCATCAACTGCCATTACCGTAGATTTAGAATCCCGCACCGTTTCTTATGGTTCTATCTCTCATCCATTTGCAATCGATGATTACACGCGTTGGCGCTTGATGGAAGGCCTCGATGACATCGGATTAACCTTGAAGCAGACTGATTCCATTGATGCTTTTGAAGAAAAGCGAGCATCGCACAAGCCTGCAACGCTTCCTATTCGCTCCTAGCATTAAAAAACAAGCGTGAAATAAGGCTTTTTACGCTACGGGTGAGTGCGATCTGTAAAACTCTCAACCGTAGAATGAGGGTTTTTTACGCATAAAAAGTGCAATTTCTGCGAAATATTAAATCGCGACACGCCCACGTTAATGTAGGCATCACCCCTATACCTAGTTTAAGTTTTACACAGGTTAAGCAAAAGCTTAATTTTGAGCGTAAAACTAAGGGGATTTTGATGAATAAGGCCCAATTCATTGCCGCGTTGGCCCCACACTTCAACGACAGCAAGAAGGAAGCAGCTCACGCTGTAGATATCGTTTTTGACACAATCACACGTGCTATGGCGCGTGGCGAAGATGTCATGATCAACGATTTCGGAAAGTTCAAGAAGGTTGATCGCAAGGCACGTATGGGACGTAACCCATTCACCGGCGAGACAATCAAGATCAAGGCTTCAAAGAAGGCTCGCTTCTTGCCTGCAAAGGCTCTCAAGGAAGTTGTTGCTGGCGATCGTAAGCTCGCTCCAGCACCAAAGCCAGAACCAAAGGTTGTTGCTAAGCCTGCTGCAAAGAAGGCAGCTCCTAAGAAGGCAGCCAAGAAAGTTGCAAAGAAGACAGCAAAGAAGGCTCCTAAGAAGGCAGCCAAGAAGGTTGTTCGCAAGGCAGCTCCTAAGAAGGCAGCAAAGAAGGTTGCAAAGAAGAAGAAGTAATCTCTTCTTTAATAAGGCCCACGCTCTACGCGTGGGCCTTATTTTTTTATCTTGATTTCTCTTCCCATCCAGCCCACAAAGTGAGCAGCCAGACTTAGAATTACGCCATGTCGAAATCAGGTGCTGGGAGTACCAAGCCCCTCAAGATTCGCTTCAACCCTCCAAGCGGCTATCCACTTGGAGTAAATCCAACTTTTCGTTTCTGTGCCACCATTCTGATTCCGGTTATGAAACTCATCGCTCGCTATGACTATCGCGAGGGTGTGAAGATTCCTAAGAGTGGCCCTGCGATTGTGGTCTCTAATCATGTTTCATACATGGATGCCTTTGCCCTAGCTTTCTTGCTCTACTCACATGGTCGTGCGCCAAGATTTCTCGGAAAATCTCAGGTCTTTAGGGTTCCAGTCATTGGCAAGATTCTTTTAGCAGCAGAACAGATTCCCGTTGAGAGAGAAAGTAAAGAAGCACGAGTTGCGTTGCAGTACGCACTTCGATTACTGGAAATGGGTCATCTCGTTGGTGTATATCCTGAAGGAACGTTAACTCGCGATAAAGATTATTGGCCAATGGTTGCAAAGACCGGTGCTGCACGGTTGGCAGTAATTGCCAAGGTACCTGTCTACCCTGCGGCACAGTGGGGGACACAACAAGTTTTACCTCCGTATCGAAAAAAATTGCGATTGTTTCCTCGCGTGACTGTGCGTTATCGCATCGGCGAGCCCGTAGATCTATCGCGCTGGTACGGAAAAGAGGAAGACCCTGCCGCGATGACCGAAGCCACGGCAGAAATCATGAGGTCAATTACCGCATTATTAGAGGAGATTCGCGGTCAAGAACGTCCAGCGGCTATCTTTGACCCTCATGCATCTGATCTACCCCGCACAGGAAATTTCAGAAAGAATGGAAAGAACTAATGAGCAGCATTAGCGTCTTCGGTGCCGGAGCTTGGGGTTCCACCCTTGCTCAAGTGCTCTGCGATGCTGGAAATGATGTTCTGCTCTGGGGTCGCAATTCCGAGACAATTGATGAGATTAATGATCTGCACACCAATCAACGCTATTTGGCGGGCCAAGTGCTTCCATCAAATCTTCGCGCGACAACAGATCTTGATGAGGCTTTTTCATTTAGTCAGATTTATGTCCTGGCGATTCCCTCAACACAACTAAGAGCTACGCTCAATGAGTGGAAGCCAAGATTCTCAGCCGATTGCACAATCGTGAGTACTCTCAAAGGTATTGAAGTTTCGACGATGCTTCGAATGACCGAAATCATTGAAGAGGTTCTGGGTAAACACAAAATTGCACTATTAACAGGACCAAATTTGGCTGATGAGCTGATCTTGCGACAGCCGGCAGGTGCCGTTGCCGCTTCAACCTCACAAGAGGTTGCAGAGCATGTCCGTGAACTTTTCCGTACTCCGTATTATCGCGTGTATACATCCGTCGATTTACTTGGATGCGAATTAGCTGGTGCAATTAAGAACGTCATCGCTTTAGCTGTTGGAATTTCAATTGGAATGGGCTATGGCGAGAATACGCAAGCGATGCTCATTACCCGTGGACTCAACGAAGTCGCACGCTTATGCGCCGCACATGGATCAGATCCACTTAGTGCTGCCGGCCTTGCTGGAATGGGAGACCTCGTTGCGACATGCGGTTCTCCGCTCTCACGCAATAGAACTTTCGGTGAGCTTCTTGGAAAAACTGGATCAATGGAGATGGCGATTGCGCAAGGTGCTAAGACTGTTGAAGGTGTCGCATCATCTGGTGCGATCGTTGAGATTGCACACCGCGTAGGTGTTGAAGTTCCAGTTATTGAGGCGGTTGCCGATATCGTCAATGGATCCCTCACTCCCGAACAAGCACTCACTCGCTTAATGGAGATCACCACTCAAGCTGAAAATTTCATCCGATGACGCAGCGCGTAGCAATTATCTGCGGCGGGCGCAGCAGCGAGCATGAGATTTCCTGCACTTCGGCAGGGGGAGTTCTCGGCGCAATCGATCGCACTCTGTACAACCCCGTAGTTATTGGGATCACCAAAAAGGGTAAATGGGTTCTCGTCCCTGAAGGCTATGAACTCTCCATACACAATGGCGTGCTTCCTGAAGTTCCAGAAGATGGCAAACCGGTTTCGGTCTCGCCAGAGGGTTTCACTGTTGATGGAAAATCTCTAGGAATTGAAATTGTTTTTCCAGTACTGCACGGTCCATATGGTGAAGATGGAACCATTCAAGGACTGTTAGAGATTGCAGATATTCCATTTGTGGGTTCAGGGGTTTTAGCATCTGCAGTTGCGATGGATAAATCATTTGCTAAGCCAATTTTTGCAGCGCATGGAATCAAGGTTGCAGAGGGTCTAGTTGTCCGCAAATCCGAATGGAGCTCCAATAAAGAGTCAATATCTGCACAAGTGGCAACTCTTGGATTTCCTGTATTTGTGAAACCGGCACGTGGTGGTTCAAGTCGCGGTACTACCAAAGTTAAATCTGCTGATCAGTTAGCCGCCGCTGTTGACGAGGCTCATCGCTTTGATCCTAAGGCGATGATCGAAAATGCTGTAATTGGTCGCGAGATCGAATGCGCGGTGTTGGAAATCAATGGCAAACCATCAGCTTCGATCGTGGGTCAGATAGAGATCGATCCCAAATTCGAGTTTTATGACTTTGAGGCAAAGTATCTCGATGGTGCAACCAGCATTACCTTGCCTGCACCAATCAGCGAAGAAATTGCCGCCCAGATTCAGAGTAAAGCGGTGGAAGCATTTATTTCTCTCGGATGCAGTGGTTTAGCCCGAGTTGATTTCTTCTTAACTCCGAACGGAGAAGTCATCATCAATGAGCTCAATACAATGCCAGGCTTTACCGCAACTTCAGTCTTTCCTAAGATGTGGGCAGCTAGCGGAGTCAATTATTCGCAAGTGATTACACACCTGCTCGTCAGCGCGCTCACGCGCAATAATGGTGTACTAGGAAATTAGTTGGAAATTAGTAAGAAGTAACAGGGCAGGTAAGTGTGCGAGTAATTCCTGGGACTGCCTGAACTTTTGCAAGGATTGAACGTCCGAGATCTTCCATTGATGGAGACTCAGCGCGCATAATCACATCGTAAGGTCCGGTAACTCCTTCAGCCAATGTAACTCCTGCAATTGCACCCACAGCCGTAGCAACAGATGATGCCTTTCCTACTTCGGTTTGAATCAAGATATACACCTGTACAGACATCACGTTTTCCTTTCGCTTGAGTGAACTTTGTTATGACCAAAAGGTACCTCATCATCTAGGCTTGGCGCTATGGCATTTTCTGAGCAGGAGCTCCTTTCGCTCGTTGCCTCTGTGTTCCAGACTCAATCCTCCGATGAAGTATTCGTCGGAATTGGCGATGACGCGGCAGTCGTGCGCGGAAATTCTCGACAAGTCATCACCACAGATGTTGCCGTAGAGAATGTTCACTTTAACAAGCGATGGTCAAATGCTTTTGATATTGGTCGCAAAGTAACAGCTGCCAATATTGCAGATGTTTTGGCTATGGGTGCAAAGCCGCAATACCTCGTAATTGCCCTCTCGTTGGTTGGAGATGAGGGGCTTGAGCGTGTACGCGAACTTGCCGAAGGAATTAAGCACGAGGCGAATATGACTGGTGCAGTTGTTGTTGGGGGAGATATCGCTCGAGCAGATGCAATTTCAATTGCCATCACAGCAATCGGTAGCGTCGAAAGAGCGATCACTCGCTCAGGTGCGCAGGTAGGCGATGGAATCTATATCTCATCTCTCACAGGATGGTCGGCAGCGGGCTTACACATGCTGACGCATGAGATTGAACCATTGCATGCAGTGCACGCCATGGCTCTGAATGAGTTTCGCGCACCGTCTCTTGATTACGGAATTGATTTCAGTCGAGCAAATGCACTGACAGATACCAGTGATGCCTTACTCATCTCATGTCAATCAATAGCCGAAGCATCGGGCGTCAACTTAAATATTGATCCTGCGCTGATCGAGAACGCATACGAATTTAAGGAGCTTGCACTCCTCGCGCAGTCGGTGGGTATCGATGTGTTCGAATGGGTTCTCGGCGGAGGTGAAGATCATGTTTTTCTCGCCACTGGCGTAGATCTTCCGGGAATTCGAATCGGTGATGTCAGAAAAGGCGAGGGTGTAACAGGTCTTGAAATGAAAAAAGCGCCACAGATGTGGCGCCATTTTCAGTAAAGAAAATTAACGGGTAACTTTTCCAGCCTTGAGGCAAGATGTGCAGACGTTCTGGCGCTTTGTTGCACCGCCAACAAGTGTGCGTACGCGCTGAATGTTTGGATTCCAGCGACGACGTGTCTTTACCTGAGAGTGTGAAACATTGTTACCGAAGCTGGGCCCTTTGCCACAGATATCGCATGTTGATGCCACAGCAGTACTCCTTTTTATCT